>Ga0190359_1000019_pt1 | contig 79757 bp, 63 predicted proteins | sample 48721823_MG_FD_161269 | JGI IMG/M metagenome (GOLD analysis project Ga0190359, IMG submission 161269) | Hydrothermal vent microbial mat bacterial communities from Southern Trench, Guaymas Basin, Mexico - 4872-18-2-3_MG | ecosystem: Environmental > Aquatic > Marine > Hydrothermal vents >...
GGCCCGGCCCGGCCGGGGGCACACCTTTTTCATCCTCGACGAGCCCACCACCGGCCTCCACGGGGCCGACGTGCAAAAACTCCTGGACGTCTTGCAACGCCTGGTGGACGCCGGCAACACGGTGGCGGTGATCGAGCACAACCTGGACCTGATCGCCGCCGCCGACTGGGTCATCGACCTGGGGCTCGAGGGGGGCGCCGGCGGCGGGCAGGTGGTCTTTGCCGGCCCTCCCGGGGACCTGGTCGCCGCCAGGCCGCCGACCCATACCGGCCGCTATCTTGCCAAGCATCTAAACCGCGGGGCGGCGTAAGCCGGCCCCGGATGCCGGGCTAGGCCCCCCGGCGGGCCGCCTCCATGCGGGCGAACACCGAGGGAAACTGTTCGGTGTCGGTGTGGGGCAGAAAGAGGGCCGCCACGTAGCGGTCCATGTAGCTGGCGGTCTCGGAAAGCTCGAAGTTGGTCATCATGGCGGTGACGCGGGTGACATCGCGGCGCACCTGGTTGGTCAAGGCGCTGATGCGCGCCCCGAGCAGCGACCCGTTGCCGATGTAGTGGATGCGCTGGGGATCAACGTCCGGCAACAGGCCGATGGTGATGGCCTGGGTCAAATCGATGCAGGCCCCGAATCCGCCGGCCAGCAGGATCTGGTCGACGGCCTCGAAATCGAGCCCCACTTCCTTGAGCAGGGTCAAGCAGCCGCTGTAGATGGCCCCCTTGGCGCGGATGAGGTTCTCGATGTCGATTTCGGTGAGCACGATGTTGCGGCCGATATCCGTATCGTCCTTCCAGGCCAGCACGTACTCCCAGACGTCGTTGGTCTGGCGGATGCGCCGCGTGCCCAGGTCGCGCTCGAACTTGCCCTGGTGGTTGATCACCCCCATTTCCAGCATGCGCGCCACGGCGCTGATGAGCCCCGAGCCGCAGATGCCCCGGGGCTTGGCGTTGCCCACAGTGAGCAGCATCGGTTCATAGGTCTTCGGATCGATGGAAAAGTCCTCGATGGCCCCCTTCTCGGCGCGCATGCCGAACTGGATCCCGCCGCCTTCGAAGGCCGGGCCGGCCGAGCAGGCGGCGCAGACCATCCATTCCTTGTTGCCGATGACGATCTCGGCGTTGGTGCCGATGTCGATGTAGAGGGTGGTCTCGGCGCTGCGGTACATCCCGGAGCCCATGACCCCGGCAACGATGTCCCCGCCCACGTAGCTGGAGACCTGGGGAAACACCAGGGCCCGGGCGTGGTCGTTGATCTCCAGGCCGATGGTCTTGGCTCGCACGGGCGGATAGAGGGTGGCGGCCGGCACGTAGGGCGAATGACGGATGTAACGCGGATTGATCTTGAGCAGCAGTTGGGTCATGGTGGTGTTGCCGGCGATGGTGACGGTGGGGATTTCTTCCGGGTCGACCTTGGCCTGCGCCAGGATCCGGGCGATCACCTTGTTGGTCGTATCCAGCACCGCCTGGTTGAGTTGCTCCAACCCCCCGGGCTTTTCCGCCAGGGCGATGCGGGTGATCACGTCCTCGCCGAAACGGATCTGGCCGTTGAAGTCCCCGTGCTGGGCCACGGCTTCGCCGGTGCGCAGGTCCACCACCTGGCCGAAGACGGTGGTGGTGCCGATGTCCACGGCCAGGGCAAAGAGCCGACCGCGCGTGTCACCGGCCTCGATATTCACCAGCCGGTTGCTCCGCCCGTCGCGAACCGGCCGCAGGACGGTGACGGTGGACTTGAAATCGTTCCGGCGCAGGGTGTCCGGCAGCTTGCGCATAAAGGGCAGGTCCGGCGAGAGCCGGTGTTCGTCGTGCTGCTGGCGCAGCGCGTTGATGAGGCGGGTCAGGTCCGGCTCGTGGTCGGCGGCGGTGGGCGCGGGCAGGTCGACGAAAATCTTTTCCACCGGCGGCACGAAGAAGCCTTGCTCCTTGATGCTCTCGAAGTCGAAAGCCTTGACCCGGGCGGTGTGACGCGGCGCAGCCCGCTTGTCCAGGATGCTGGCGTCCACGGTGGATTCCAGGGGGACCGTGACGGTGACATCCCCCACCACCGTGGCCTGGCAGGCCAGGCGATAGCCCTGGGCGATCTCGTCGTCGCGCAGACGGGCCGACAATCCGCCCTCCACGCTGCCTTCGGTGATCACCACCCGGCACTTGCCGCAGCTGCCGCTGCCGCCGCAGGAGGCGTTGATGTGCACCCCGGCTTCCATCGCCGCCCGCAGCAGGTTGGTGCCCGCCGGCACGCGGATCGACTTGTCATAAGGCTTGAAAACGACCTGGTAGTCCGCCATGGCCGACTCCTTTCCCGGCGGCGCCCGCTGCAAAGATTGCCCAACCGCCGGCGGCGCCGCGCCGGCCCCACGCCGCCGCCGCAGCCTTGCTTTTCCTGGGCTCTGCGGTTCGAATCGAAAAAATTACTGATAGCACAAGGTGGGCCTGAGGGCAAATCTTCAACCGCCCTGATGGACGCGGATATTGCTGGCCGGACTTTTACAGTGGCACGAATAAAATCATATGGCCTGTTCCGTATCAACTCGTCCTTCGGCTTCCGCCAAGAACCTGGCCGCCATTTTTTCCACCATGGCGTCGTCGGCCATCAGCATGTCCATCTGGCGGGTCCGAATCAACAGCCGTCCCAGGGTGCCCAGCCGCCGTGCCACCAGATCTGCCGTCTGCTTGGACAGGCGGGCGGTCACCCGGTCGCCCACCGCATCCACCCAGAAACCCAGTTCCACCAGCACCCGTTGGATCACCCGCACCCGCCGGTGGCGCCGGCGCTCGTCGGCGGCCCCGCCCTTGAACTCGAAATTGATGTAATTCTTGGCCGGGTTGGCGCTGCAGAAACTGTCCAGGATGCTGTAATGGTAGCCCACCCGCGAGCTGAAGTTGAGGTAGACGTCGCTGACGATGGCGTAGCTGCGGTCGCCGAAGCGTTCGCTGCCGAGCCGGGGCGGATCGAGCAGTTGACGCCCCATCACGGACCAGAACCCCCCGAAATCCACCGGCCGCGGTTGCTGGTGTTCGTCCGCCTGAGCCGCCATCATGCCGGCCGCCAGGGCCTTCAGAGGCGTTGAGCGCACCTGGTCCACCGTCACCGACCGACTTCCGGCGGTCTCCCGGCGCAGCCCGCCGCCCAGGTCGATGAGATACAAATCAATGGGCAGGGGGGCTTTCAGGCGCACCGCCCCCTGTCCCGTTTCGGCCACCCGGTCCCCCAGCTGGAAAAGCGCCTCGTAGGCCTTTTCGTGGAGATATCGCATGATGTCGTGGATTGTCAGGCAGTTGCGCGGAACGAAGGCCGCAGAACGCGGATCCACCAGGTGCAGCGGCAGGATCCGCTCGGCGCGCCTTTTCAAGGCCCGGTACGCAGGCCCGTCGTCTGCCTCCCCCGCCTCCCGGGTGGCGCGCTCGAGCAGGCGCGCCACCCGGCCTTCGTAGATACGCCCGTGGTCGGCATCCACGGTGACCATGGTTCCGGGAGTCAACCGGCCGGCGGCGGCAGGCAAATTGACGAGGGTCGGCACCATGTATTCCCGGGCCAGGCAGGCCATGTGCCCGGCCACGTTACCCGCCTCGGTGACAATGGCCCGGGCCCGGTCCATCACCATCACCAACTGGGGGGAGCTGTGGGGCGCCACCAGCACCGCCCCCTCGGGAAAAGCAATGAGATCGGCCTGGTTCCTCACGGCGAACACCGGCCCGGCGCCGACGCCGGGGCAAGCGGTTTCCCCGCCGCTGAGAATCACCCGGCGCCCCTCCTCCGGGGCCGCCGCATCCGGCTGCACCGGGCCGCCCGTCGGATCGACACGCAGGGGGCGGGCCTGGAGGATCACCAGGCGGCCGGTGTTGTCCAGGGCCCATTCCACGTCCTGGGCCGTGCCGAAGTGCTGCTCGACGGCCAGCCCATAGGCCGCCAGGCGCCGCGCCGCCGCGTCGGACAGCGCCGCGGCCGCCTGGCGGGAAGTTTCCACCCCGGCCTCGCTCAGGCGTCCATCCGCAGTGGCCGTCAGCATGACCGGCTTGCGGCTCACCTCGCGTTCCAGGATCGCCGGAACCGGATCCTTGCTCAGGACGAATCGGTCCGGCGGCACCACCCCGTCCACGGCATAGGGGCCCAGCCCCCAGACGGCCCGGATGAGAATCCGGTCGTCGCCGGCATCGATGGGGTTGCGGGTATACAGCACCCCGCTGGCTTCGGCGGTGATCATCTCCTGGCAGGCCACCGCCATGGCGGCCGCCTGGAAGGCAAAGCCCATGTGCAGCCGGTAGGCAATGGCCCGGTCCGAAAAGAGACTGGCCACGATCTCCTTGTAGGCGTCAACGATTTCGTCGCCAGCCACGTTGAGCCGCGTGGCGTACTGCCCGGCAAACGACAGCGCCCCGTCTTCCCCGATGGCCGACGAGCGCACGGAAAAACGGCGCGGCTGGCCGTCGGCCGCCGGCGGCAAGGCCGCAACGGCGGAAACGATGGCCGCCTGCAGGTCTTCGGGAACCTCGGCCGCCATGATCAGGCCACGGATTTCCGCCCCGACAGCCACGATGGTTTCGGTTTCGTAGATGTCGAGCTTCTGCTTGCGCGCGGCGATGGTCTCGGCCAGACCGTTGTGGGCCAGAAACCGCTCGAAGGCCGCGGTGGTGATGGCAAACCCCCGGGGGATGGGCAGGCCGAGCCGCGTGCCCACCTCGGCGAGGTTGGCGTTCTTGCCGCCCACTGCCGGCAGGGCCTCGGCGCCCAGGCGCCCGTAGGGGATCACCAGTGCCGCGGTCGACGCTTCCGGTGCCTCCGAAAGCTCGCCGCCCATGCGTTCTCCGATGGCATTGAGGCGGGCTTCCAGTTCCGGCTGGGGTCGCCCGCTGATGGCGGCAAAACTGCGGATCATCCGGCCGGTGTGAAACAGGGTGCGTAACCAGACCGCCTCGATATAGCCGGGACCGAAGGCCAGCCGACTTCCGAGCTTGGTTTCGATGTCGGCCATGATGCTGAGCAGTTCGGCGTTGGACTCCAGCAGGATCTTGAAATTCTCGTATTTTCGGCGAAAGACATCCGACGCGCCCACGTTGGCCGCTGCGGCGCGGGCGTTCTCGGGGCCTCGCCGACGGCGAATCCATCCCATCATTCGCTTCACCGGAAATCTCCTTCCTTGCCGCCCGGCATCGGCCCGTGCGTCGTCCAAGCGTAGCGCGTGGCCGGCCCCTTGCCGATGCGCCTGAGCAGCCCCTTTCGCACCAGGTCATTCAGGTCGTTCACCGCGGTGCGCGGCGGTACGCCGCCGGCCGCCCGCTGGTAGTCGCTGCGGCCGAACGCGTCGGTGGCGCCGAGCACGGCCACGGCCTTGCGCTGCCGCGAATTGAGCCGCACGTCGGCACGCTGCCCAGCTTCCGTCGCTTTGACGGAAACCGCCGAGGGAACGGGGAAAGACGCCGGCGACGTCTCCGCCGCCTCGTCGAGCTGCAAGTCGTCGGCCTGGATGACGCTGGCATCGGTCATGACGGCCGCCCGCAGGAGGCAATGGGCCAGCTCGCGCACGTTTCCCGGCCAGTGGTAGCAGCGCAGCTTTTCCAGGGCGCCACGGCTCAACGCCAGTCCCGGTCCCTCGCGCCGCTGGCTGATGTCGTTCAAAAAATGGCGGGCCAAAACCTCGATATTCTCCCGATGGTCCCGCAGCGACGGCGTGTGCAAGGTGAGCACCTTGAGGCGGAAGTAGAGATCCTCGCGAAAACGGCCCTCTTCGATCAAGGCCCTCAGGTCCGCGTTGGAAGCAGCGATGATGCGCACGTCCACCGGCACTTCGCGGTCGCTGCCCAGCGGCTTGATGCGTCGAACGGCCAGCGCCCGCAACAACGCCTGCTGCACCTTCGGCGATGCCGCCTGGATCTCGTCCAGAAACAGGGTGCCGCCTTCGGCTTCGAGAAAAGCGCCCTTGCGTTCGCCGCGGGCCTCGGTGAAGGCCCCCCGGGTATGGCCGAACAGGGTATCCAGGAGCAGGTTTTCATCCAGGGCGCCGCAGTTGATGGCCAGGAAGGGGCGCTCCCGGCGGCGGCTCAGGCGGTGGATCGACTCGGCCGTCAACTCTTTTCCCGTGCCGGTTTCCCCGAGGACCAACACATCGGCATCCACCTCGGCGGCCCGGAGAATTTCCTTCTTCAATCGCTCCATCAGGGGGCCGCTGCCCACCAGTCCCGGCACCATGTCGCCCACCGGCGCCGGGCAGGGGGCGTCCACTTCCCAGGCCACCTGGCTGGCCTGGGCCGAGGCGATGGCCTGGTCCTTGATCCGAATCTCTTCCATCTGGGCTTTCACGGTGGCCACCATGCGGTTGATGGCCCCTTGCAGGGTGGCCAACTCCAGGCCCCGGTACGGTAACGCAATGGGCCTCAATCGTCCGCTCTTCTCAATGGCCCGCACTTCACGTGCCAGGCGCAGAATGGGGCCGGTGATGGTCCGGCCGACCCCGAAAAGCACCGCCGCCACCATGAGCGCCGCGGAAAGGCTCACGATCAAGATGACGTTCACCTGCTTGTCGCCGGCCACCAGCGGCAGCCGGCTCACGTCGACATAGGCCAGTCCGGCGTAGACCGTGGGCGGCTTTTGCGGCGAGGTGGAAAAGCGGATGGGGCTGTAGGCCAGGAAATGCGATTTTTGTCCCGCCGGCAGGTTCCCGTGGTCATCGGGTCCCTTGATGCCGAAGTGGCCTTCGCGCACCTCGCGCACCATCTTCCAGAAGTAGCCATAGCGGGCCGCGGGCCGGAAGGCCTCGGGCAGTTCCGGCCGGCCGAGGGTGCCTTCGAGGTCGGCGCGGGCCAGAAAGGTGGAAAAGGCGGCCTCCGGCCGTTGCGGGTCGTCGCTTTGAAACAGGATCCAGCCGTCCAGGTCGAAGAGATAGCTGTAGCGGATTTCAGGGGTGCGCGGGTAGGACCAGATGGGCGACCGGGGACTGTTATAAAGGGACAGCAGGTTGCGCAGGCGCCCCACGTCCACCGCCAGCATCACATAGCCCGGCGCCTCGGCCTGCTCCGTCCACAGGGGCGTCACCAGGACGATCACCTTGGCCAGGATCTTGCGGTTGGGGTTTGCCGCCGAGGGAAAGCCATAACGTGCCTCGTTGATGGGCGACAGCCAGACCTCTCCAGGTTCCAGTTGCTGAAAACGATCCATCAGAGTGAAGGGGTCCGGCTCCATTTGCGCCATCTGGCTTGGCGCGATTTGCACGATCCGATCCTGGTCGTAAACCCAGAACAAGTGCTCGCCTTTGGGCCGGGAAACGAACCCGACGGCACGATAGGCAACGGCGCCAGCGCCGGCACGGGCGATACGCAACAGCAGGTCCCCGTATCGGGTGCGTTCTTCCGGCTGTTGCGCCAAAAAGAGCAAATCGCGCCGATATTGCGCCAACTCCAGCTCCAGCTCCCGGGCCATGGCCCGGGTTTGCAGCTTCACCGAGCGCTCCAGCGCCATCCCGATAAACCGGTTGGACACCGAGTGGAAAACCAAGCCGGTGAGCAGGATGATGGCCACCACCGGCGGGATGCTCCAAAAGGCCAGCCGGGTATCGAGACGGAGGGGGGGGAAATGCGTGATAAGGGGAAGTTGCGCAACAGTTTGTTGGTATTTTTCCAGAAACGACATGTCCCGCCTCCTTGCTGAGCCGCCTGTCCACCTTTCTGCCGGTCCCGGCCCAAAGCTTGTCCCGTATTGGGAAACAAAGGCCTCAGCCGTCAGCACTCGCTGCGGATTGAAAGCAAATATCGTGCAAAATTGTGCATTGGCATTCTTCCTGCTTCGGGAACGGGTCACAGCAACGGTTCGGATCTCCGCGAGGCATGGGCGCCCGCTCCCGGAGACCGGCATGGCCGACGAAACAACGGCTCCCGAATTTTCAAGTTAAACAACCCAAAAGGAGGAACACGGGCATGAAACGATTCACCATGACAATGATGGTGGCCTTGGCGGCCTGGATGCTGCTGGCGCCGGAATGGGTGTTGGCGGCCGGCGGCAAGTCGAGCGAGCTGGTGGTGGTGGCGGACACCCGCGTGATCAGCAACGGATTCATGCACTATGTGGCCAACCTGTACAACACCAACATCACCCTGTTTGCCACCTGGGCCGCGGGGTTGACCGCCGCCTACGGCGCCTTCCTCGGTTTCCTGATGGATTTTATCATGGAGCGCACCGGCCTGGACCTGAGCAGCCGCAAAATCGTCGAACACTGATCCGCCGGCAACGGCGACAGAGCAGGAGGACAATGCAATGGAAACAGCAAGCTGGCTCTACATGTACATGCCCATCGCCGGGGTGAACATCTTCTGGCCGGGCTTGGTGCTGATCGGCTTTTCGGTGGGGGTCATCGGCGGCTTCTTCGGCATGGGCGGCGCCTGGATGGTCACCCCCGGCCTGAACATCCTCGGTTTTCCCATGGCTTTTGCCATCGGTACTGACATGGCCCATATCGCGGGCAAGTCGATGATTTCCACCGTGCGCCACAGCAAGTTCGGTAACGTGGACTACAAGCTGGGCCTCGTGATGCTGATAGGCACCATGATCGGCATCGAGTGCGGCGCCCAGATCGTGATGTACCTGGAGCGCCTCGGTCAGATCGGCTCGGTGGTCCGCTGGGTCTACGTCGGGTTCCTCGCCCTGATTTCCGGGATGGTGTTTTACGACTACTACAAGGCCGTCTCCAAGAAGAAGGCCGGCGTGGTCGACGGGGAGCACGGCACCGAGGGGATCACCTGGTACAAGACGCTGCACAAGATACGCATCCCCCCCATGGTGCATTTCAAGCACGCGGGGTTTGTCTGTTCGGCCTGGCTGCCGATCTTCGTCAGCTTTCTCACCGGCGTGCTGGCCGGCTTCCTCGGCATCGGCGGCGGCCTGCTGCGCATGCCGGCCCTGGTCTACCTCATCGGCTGTCCGACTCACATCGCCGTTGGCACCGACCTGTTCGAGGTGATGATATCCGGGCTCTACGGCGCCTTCACCTACGCCATCAAGGGGCGTATCGAGTTGGTGGCGGTCTTCGTGATGCTCACCGGGGCGGCCATCGGGGCCCAGATCGGCACCGTGGCCACCAAGTACGCCAAGGGCTACGGCATCCGCCTGGCCTTCGGCACCGCGGTGGTCTGCTGCATGATCTCCATCATCCTGAAACAGTACGGGTTTTCCGCTCCCGCGGCGGTGATCATCCTCAGCACCATTACCCTGATCTGTCTTTACATCATGAAAATCATGCTCCAGGGCGCAGCCCGGGAGTTGCGTGAAAAAAAGGCCGGCACCCAAGCCTAGCGGCAATCGACTCCAAAGAAGCACCATGAAAGGAGCGCATCGATGAAACCCGCCAAACCCGTAATCGCAATGATGGCCTTGCTGGCGATTTTCCTCTTCTCCGCCGGGGCCTTGGCCGCAGAAGTCAGCCAGGGCAAAACCCTGTCCTATGATGAAACGGCCAAGACGATCAAAATTGAAGAGTTCGACACCAATTTTTCCGACAATCACCACTACGGGCAGCCCACGGGTATCGTCGGCGAGTACGACCTGACCAAGGCCAAGGTCGGCATTCCGCCGGAGGCAGGCGATATGGTGCGCATCGCCTATGAGTTGGAAGGCGAGCGCAAGGTGGCCCTCAAGGTGATGAACGTCTCCAAGCAGGACCTTCGCAAGAAAAGATAATACAGCGCGACACCATCGTGGTCTCCGCGGCCGCCGGGGGCCACGATGGGGAAAGGGCCGCCCATGGACGCGATGAACGGCAAGCAAAAACTGGTAGTGGTCGCGATGGACCTGTTGCTGATTGCGGAACTCGGCTTCAGCATCCACCATGGCGCCGTCGGTGACGGGGACCTGACCATGGTGTTTCTCAAAAGCTTCGTTCCGGCAGCCATCCTGACGGTAGTAGGCGCCCGCTTCTTGATCCGCCGTCTTCAAACGGCCACCACGGCCGCAGACCCTCAAGCCCGCCCGCCGGCGGCGAGGTAGCCCAGCATGCAAAGGCAGCGCAGTTACCTCACCATGGCGGTGTTTGGTCTTCTGGCATTGGCCATGGCGGACATTCTCATCGACGCTGTGGGCAATCGAGCCAATATTTTCAAGGCGGTGGCCGGCACGGTGGTGCCCATCAGCGGCAAGCTGATGGGGTCGATCAAACCCTACGCCCAGCAGAACGCCATGTTCGACAACCGCATCGTCGATCCGGCCCTCATCGACGAAATCCTGGTGTGCGAGCCGGAATACCCGGCCTTCCGCATTCACTTTCTCGAACTCAAGGGGCGCCTGTGGCGGGCCGAGCTGCAGGCCGACAGCGGCGCGGCAGCCGGCGAATACCCGGTTTTCATCCGCCAGCGCAGCCTGCCGCCGGACCCGGAGGCACCGCCGCTGCAGGTTCGTATTTTTGCCAACGAGGAAGCCCTGCACGCCAGCCAGACATCCCTCTTTCGTCGCTACCTGGGCCTCGCCCCCTGGGTGGTGGCCATGGTGCTGCTGCCGGCGGCCCTGCTGCTTGCCTGCCGCGCCTACAGAGGCGCCGAAGGCAGCATCTCGGCCCTCCAGGCCCGCGGTCTCGGCCCCATCTACAAGATGGCCTACCGCAAAACCGGCTGGGAAATCCTCTTCGGGCTGGGCAGCGACCACGGACTGCGCAACGGCGACGTCCTCCAGCTCCTGGACGCCCGCCACCGCCCGGTGGGCTGCGAAATCGTGGCCTTTCACGTCGGTCCCCAGTCCGGCGAAGCCGTGGTGGATCCCACCGTCAAACTTCGCCCGGGGTTCGTCGTCTACCGGCCGCTTCCCGAAGCCGGGCCGCCCCGTCCGCCAGGGACCTCGCGTCTTGAACGTTAAAAAACCGCGATTTCCGCCGCCGCTTTTACAGCATGTAAAAAAGATGGACAGGCCGCTGCCGGATTCACCGCGGGGCCCCCGCCTCGCAGCGCCCGTTGTCCGGCGTCGGAACTGGCATGGGGCTTGCTGCTTTTGAGTTCAACTCTCGGCTTATTCGTCCCCAGCGAGGTCTTATGCCCAGAATCAACGGCTTTCCATTGCTGACGCCCGAAGAGGCCGTGACGGCCATTGACCACGGCGCCACCGTTTCCTTCAGCGGTTTTACCCCTGCCGGCGCCGCCAAGGTAGTCCCCCGGGCCCTGGCGGCCCGGGCCCGCAGCGAGCATGTCGCCGGCCGCCCCTTCAAGGTGCGGGTGCTCACCGGGGCCTCCAGCGGCCAGGTGATCGACGAGGAGCTGGCCCGGGCCGAGGCGGTCGCCTGGCGCGCCCCCTACCAGAGCGGCGCCGCCCTCCGCCGCCAGATCAACCAGGAACAGGTGGAATACGTGGACATGCACCTGTCCCACCTGCCTCAGACGGTGTTGTTCGGATTCTTCGGGCGCATCGATCTGGCGGTGGTCGAGGCCACCGACGTCACCCGCGACGGCCGGGTGTTTCTCACCACGTCCATCGGTGCCTCGCCCACCTATCTTCAATATGCCGACCGGGTGGTGATCGAAATCAACCGGCGCCATTCGCCGCGCCTCTGCGAGATGGCCGACATCCTCGTGCTACCACCGCCGCCCCATCGCCTGCCGATTCCGATCCATGAACCGCTCGACCGGGTAGGACTTGCCTACGCCCGGGTCGATCCGCGCAAGATCATCGGCATCGTTGAAAACGATGCCCCGGACGAGGTGTCCCCCTTCTCGCCTGCCGGCGCCAATGGCCAGCACATCGCCGAGCACCTGGTCTCCTTCCTCCTGGCCGAGATGCGCGCGGGAAGAATTCCCAAGGAATTCCTGCCGCTGCAAGCCGGGGTGGGCAACCTCACCAACGCCGTCATGGCGGGCCTCGGCGCCCACCCGGACATTCCCCCCTTTGCCATGTACAGCGAGGTGCTCCAGGATGCCATCATCGATCTGATCGCCGCCGGCCGCGTTCTCGGGGCCAGCGCCACGGCCCTGCCCATCACGGCCCCCAAGATGGCCGAGGTGGTGGAGAACCTTGACTTCTTCGCCCCGCGCATCGTGCTGCGGCCACAGGAGATTTCCAACCATCCCGGGGTGATCCGGCGCCTGGGGGTCATCGCCCTCAACACGGCCCTGGAAGCCGATATCTACGGCAACGTCAACAGCTCCCACCTCTACGGCACCGACATCGTCAACGGTATCGGCGGCAGCGGCGAGTTTACCCGCAACAGCTACCTGTCGATCTTCATGACCGCCTCGACGGCCAGGAACGGGCGGATCTCTTCCATCGTGCCGATGGTGCCCCACGTGGACAGCAACGAGCATTCGGTGCAGGTGCTCGTCACCGAGCAGGGTCTGGCCGACCTGCGCGGCCTGGGGCCGATGCAGCGCGCCCGGCGGATCATCGCCAACTGCGCCCACCCGGCCTACCGCGACTACCTGGCCGATTACCTCAAAAAGGGCCGCCCCGGCCATATCCGCCACGACCTGGCGCGCTGCTTCGAACTGCACCGCAACCTGCTCGCCACCGGCCGAATGCTACCGGAGGAGGCGCCGCCTGCCCCCCCCGGCGGAGGCAATGGATGATCAAGGCGTCCCTTTACAGCATCCTGCGCCGCCGCATCATCGCCATCACCCTGGTGGTCTCCATCACCCCCTTGTTGACCCTCGGAGCGGTGATTTATCACCAGCATGTAACGGTGGTTGAAGCCCGCATCGAGGACCAGATCCGACACCTGGCCCGCTCCCAGGCCAATGCCGTGGACGTGTTTCTCAACGACCGCACCACCCTGCTGTCCATCCTGGTGGAAACCCGGAGTTTCGAGGAGCTGGGAAACCAGGAGAATCTGGACGCCCTGTTCAATGTGATCACCCACCGCGCCGACGGGCTGGGGCTGGTGGACCTGGGAGTCATCGATGCCGCCGGCCGCCAAGTGGCCTATTCGGGTCCGTTTGCCCTCAAGGGACTGAATTATTCCCACGAAGCCTGGTTTCGCGAAACCATGAGCCGCGGCCGGTACATCAGCGACGTGTTCACCGGGTTCCGCCAGCTGCCGCATTTCATCATCGCCATCCGGGGTCACGGCCCCCGGGGCCCCTGGATCCTGCGGACCACCATCGACAGCCAGGTGTTCAACCGGCTGGTACGCAGCGTCCGGGTGGGTGAATCCGGAGACGCTTATATCGTCAACACGAAAGGCTATCTCCAGACCGAATCCCGCCTGGTCGGCCGGGTGCTCGACCGCCAGGCCTCCCTGGTGCCGCGGCGCTTCGGCGAGGAGGCCACCGTGATTCGGCAGACGGCTGACAACGGCGCCACCCGTTACATGGCCGGCGCCTGGCTCAAGAGCAAGAACTGGCTGCTCATCGTCAGCCAGGACAGCGCCGACCAGATCAACAGCCTTCATCGCACCCGAGATACCGAGATAATGATCATCCTGCTGGGGTGCTTTGCCATCATTGTCGTCACCGTGGTCACCACCCAGACCATCGTCTCTCGCCTGGAGGCTGCCAGCCGGGATCTCGGCAAGCTCAACGCCCAGCTGCTCCAGCGCGACAAGATGGCCGCCCTGGGCAAAATGGCCGCCGGCATCGCCCACGAAATCAACAACCCGCTGGCCGTGATCGGTGAGAAAGCGGGCTGGATCCGGGACCTTCTGGACGATCCCGCCTTGCGTGACAGCGCCGTTCTTCCAGAACTGGAGGCCTCGCTGGACAAGATCGAAAACCACGTGGAGCGGGCCCGCAAGATCACCCACCGCATGCTCGGCTTTGCCCGGCGCATGGAACCGCGCCTGGACGACGTGGACGTCAACCGGGTACTCACCGAAACGGTGGAGCTGCTGCAAAACCATGCCCGGGTCAACGATATCCGCATCGAGCTGGACCTGGCCGACGACTTGCCCATCATCGCCAGCGACCAGAGCCAACTGCAGCAGGTTTTTCTCAACCTGCTCAACAACGCCATCGACGCCATCGGCAAGGACGGTGCCATCACCTGTGCCACCCGGCGGGTAGACAAGGAAATCCGGATCACTTTCACCGACGACGGCCCCGGCATCCCCCCCGAGCATTTGCCCCGGGTCTTCGATCCGTTTTTTACCACCAAGGAACCGGGGCGGGGCACGGGGCTCGGGTTGGCCATCAGTTTTCAGATCATCGAGAAAATGGGCGGACGCCTGCTGCTGGAAAACCTCTCCCCCCGGGGCACCCGGGCCACCGTGATCCTGCCCGTGGTGATCCCGGACCGCAAATAGGCAACGCAACAGGTCAAACGAGGACAAGGAGGCTGGCAATGCAACCGCGAACCATCCTGGTGGTCGACGACGAGCTCGACTTTCTGGAAACCATCGTCAACCGGCTGCGCAAGCGCGGCATGGCCGCCGAGGGGGTGGCCGACGGCCGCGAGGCGGTCCGGCGGATCGCGGAAAGGCCCTTCGACGTGGTGCTGCTGGATATCAAAATGCCCGGCGGCATGGACGGCATCGATGTGCTGCGGAAAATCAAGAAGCAGCGCCCGGAGACGGAAGTGATTCTGCTCACCGGCCACGCGTCGGTGGAAACCAGCATGGAGGGCATGAAGCTGGGGGCCTTCGACTACCTGCTCAAGCCGATGCGCTTCGAGGAACTTCTGAAAAAATTGGCCGCGGCATTTGAAAAGCGGGGCGCCATGGATTAGCTTTGGAAAAATCAAACCCATCGCCTACCGTTTCGGGAGCCGCACCATGCACTACGAAGGCAACATCATCCGGCCGCCCAGCGAGGCCGACAGCATCCTGCTGCAAGTTACCGTCGGTTGCAGCCACAATAAGTGTACCTTCTGCGGCGCCTACAAGGGCGAACGTTTCAAGATCAAGCCCGATGAGATCATCATGGCGGACATCGCCTTTGCCGCCCGCTCCGCCCGCCGCCAGCGGCGGGTCTTTCTCTGCGACGGCGACGCCCTCATCGTGCCCCAGAAGCGGCTGGTGAAAATTCTCACCGCCATCCGCGAGCAGTTGCCCTGGGTGCAACGCGTCGGGGTTTACGCCAACACCAAGGGGCTGGCGATGAAGTCCGACGCCGAGCTGGCCGAGCTGGCGTCCCTGGGCCTGGGCATCGCCTACATGGGCCTGGAGTCCGGCGACGACGAGACCCTGGCCGCGGTGCGCAAGGGCGCCGACAGCCGGCGCATGATCGACATGGGCCGCAAGGCCCGGGCCGCCGGGCTGAAACTGTCCCTCACCGTGCTGCTCGGGCTGGCCGGCGTCGAGCGTTCGGCGGTGCACGCCGAGGCCACCGGACGGGTCCTGACGGCCATCGATCCCGAGTACGTGGGGGCCTTGAGCCTGATGCTGATCCCGGGCACCCCCCTTCACGACGACTACCGGGCCGGGCGCTTCCGCATGCCCGATCCCATGGGCATGCTGGCCGAGCTGCGCACCATGATCGCCCACACCGAGCTCACCAACGGCCTCTTCCACGCCAACCATGCCTCCAACTACCTGCCCATCCGGGCCAAGCTGCCCCAAGACAAGGCGCGCACCCTGGCCCTCATCGACGCGGCCCTCGCCGGACGGGTGGCGCTGAAGCCGGAGTTCTTGCGGGCGTTGTGAGAACGGCCCGCGGACGAAGGTGGACAGGCAGGGACCTTCACGGACGGACACGGACAGCCTCATGCGGTCCTTGCCGATCCGTGCTTGTTTGTGAAGGTCCGTGTCCGTGCACGCCGCTCTCCCCCCGGGCTTGCATCCCCGACTAAACCATTGTATCAAGCCGTTAAAATTTTGCGCCGCGCGGCGCAAAGACCGCTGTGAGGCATCGATTACCAACCCCCGGGGGACCGGCCACGGCCGGGCCGCCACGGAAAGGAGACCACCATGACCTGCAACCCGTCGGCTCTCGCCGCCGATGTCGATCAACTGAGCATCAACACCATCCGCACCCTGTCCATGGACGCCATCCAGAAGGCCAACTCCGGGCACCCCGGCGCGCCCATGGGCCTGGCGCCGGTGGGCTACCTGCTCTGGACCCGGTTCCTCAAGCACCATCCCCGCAAGCCCGACTGGCTCGACCGGGACCGTTTCGTGCTCTCGGGAGGCCACGCCTCGATGCTCCTCTACAGCCTGCTCTACCTCACCGGCTACGACCTGAGCCTCGATGACCTGAAAAACTTCCGCCAGTGGGAAAGCCGCACTCCCGGGCACCCCGAGCTGGGCGTCACCCCCGGGGTGGAGACCACCACCGGGCCGCTGGGGCAGGGATTGGCCAACGCCGTGGGCATGGCCATGGCCGAACGCCACCTGGCCGCGCGCTTCAACCGCCCCGGCCACACCCTGGTGGACCACCGCACCTGGGTGATCTGCGGCGACGGCGACCTGATGGAAGGCGTGGCGGCCGAGGCCGCTTCCCTGGCCGGTCATCTCGGGCTGGGGCGGCTGATCTGCATCTACGACGACAACCGGATTTCCATCGAGGGCGCAACGGACATCACCTTCACCGAAGACGTGGCCCGGCGCTTCGAGGCCTACGACTGGCACGTGGTACGGGTGGCCGACGGCAACGACCTGGCCGAACTCGGCGCCGCCCTGCAGGCCGCCAAGGACATCACCGACAAGCCGTCCCTGGTGATGGTGCGCACCCACATCGCCTTCGGCAGCCCGAACAAGCAGGACAGCGCCGACGCCCACGGCGCGCCGCTGGGCGAAGAAGAGGTCGGCCTGACCAAGACCTGCCTCGGCTGCAAGCCGGATGATCAATTCTGCGTGCCGCAGGCGGTGCTGGAGCATTGCCGCAGCGCCATCGCCCGCGGGCAAGCCGCCGAGGCCGCCTGGATGGAAACCTTCAACGCCTATCGCCAGGCCTACCCCGACCTGGCCGACGCCTGGCTGGACGCCGTCTGCGGGCACCTGCCGTCCGGTTGGGACGCCGCCCTGCCGGTCTTCGCTCCGGAGGACGGCCCCATCGCAACCCGGGCCGCGTCCGGGAAAGTGCTCAACGCCGTCGCGGAGCGGCTGCCAACGATCATGGGCGGATCGGCGGACCTGGCGCCTTCCAACAAAACATTTCTCAACGGATCCCCGGAGTTTCAAAAGGGCAGTTACGAGGGGCGTAACATCCGCTTCGGGGTGCGGGAGCACGCCATGGGCGCCATCCTCAACGGCCTCTACCTGCATCACGGCATCCGCCCCTACGGCGGCACCTTTCTCGTCTTTGCCGACTACATGCGCCCGGCCATCCGCATGGCCAGCCTGATGAAGCTGCCGGTGATCTACGTCTTCACCCATGACAGCATCGCCGTGGGCGAAGACGGCCCGACCCACCAGCCCGTGGAGCACCTGGCGGCCCTGCGGGCCATTCCCAACCTGACGGTAATCCGCCCGGCCGATGCCAACGAAACCGCCGAAGCCTGGAAAATCGCCGTCTGCCGCTGCGACGGCCCCTGCGCCCTGGTGCTCAGCCGCCAGAAGCTGCCGGTGCTCGATCCGGAGACCACCCGCGGCAAGCTGGCCCGGGGCGGCTACGTGGTGGCCGACTGCAGCGGTGAACCGGAGCTGATCCTCATCGCCACCGGCGCCGAGCTGCACCTCGCCCTGAAGGCCGGCCGAGTGCTCACCGACCGCGGCCTGGCGGTGCGGGTGGTCAACCTGCCGAGCTGGGAGCTGTTCGAACGGGCCGGGGCAGACTACCGCCGCACCGTCCTGCCGCCGGAGGTCAAGGCGCGCCTGGCCATCGAGGCGGGCATCGGCATGGGCTGGGAACGGTATGTGGGCGAAAAGGGCGCCGTGCTCGGCATTGAGCGCTTCGGGGCTTCCGCGCCGGGGGCCACGGTGATGGAAAAACTCGGACTCACCGTGGACAACGTGGTTCAAAAGGCGCTGAGGCTGATCGGCAGGACGGCTTGAGCGAAAGGGGAGAGAGAGGAAATGGACCTGAAGATTCTGCTGGCCACCTTCGGCATGGTGTTTCTGGCCGAGTTGGGCGACAAGACCCAGGTGGCGACTTTCTGCCTGTCGGCGGAATGCGACGGGGCGAGACTCTCGGTGTTTCTCGGCTCGGCCGTGGCCCTGGTGCTCAGCAGCCTGCTGGCGGTTTTTCTCGGCGATGCGGTGGGCCGCTGGATCCCCCCGGCGGCCATCAAGTTTGCCGCGGGCGCCTTCTTCCTGGTCGCCGGCATCTGGACCCTCACCGGGGCGGTGCGCAGCCTCTAATTGATGAGCGCGTCGATGCGGGGAAGAGCCCCGCGGGCGCCGTTGCGGTCCAACAGGGCGCGCACGGCGCGCAGGCATTCGCGCAGGATGGCGGCCTTGGGGCGGGGCGAGGCGAGCTGGGCCTCGATGGTTCTCAAATCGGCGGCCAGTTCGGAAAACGCCTCGAAGGGCCACTGCTGACCGCCGGCCTCGGTCTTGATGCGGGCCACCAGGACTTCGACGGCCTCCCTGGCCGCCGGTTCAACCACCGGCGCGGCGCCCAGCCGCACCCCCTCTTCCCGCGCCGGCGCTGCCGCGCCGCGGTCCTCAAGATAGGCAATCCCCTCGGCGGTGATGCCGATTTTGCCCGACAAGGAGACAATGGCAGCCAGCCCGGCACCGATCAAGGCCTGGCCCACCTCCTGGGCCCCCTGGCGGTCGATACCCGCCGCGGCGCCCAGGTCATACATCGACACGCTGGCGGACAGGTCGCCGCCGGTACGCCGGTGAAGCTCGGCCAGCATCTGGAGCAAAAGGGGATGATTTTCGTCGATGGTCATCTACCGGGGCCCTCATGCGAGGGGCGACAAGGCTCCGCCGTGATTTTCCGCTATTTGCCGGAAATCTTTAGATACAGGGGAAAAGGGGATGTCCCAAGCGTCTATCTGCGCTTGCCGTTGACTTTTTCACGCAGGATGTTGGAGCAGCGAAACACCACCACCCGTCGCTGGGACAGCATCATCGGTTCGCCGGTGGCGGGGTTGCGGCCTTTGCGTGCCTTTTTCTCGTTCACGCAAAACTTGCCGAAACCGCTGATGAGAATGTCCTCGCCGTTTTCCATGGTATGCTTCATGATCTCCAGCAGCGTTTCGACGATTTCGGCGCAACGGTTGCGGGGCAGGCCGAGTTTGTCCGGCAGGGCGTCGACGATATCTGCCTTGGTGAGCGTCATCGGTACGAGACTCCTCTTTGGAAGGTGATGAATACCGGTGGTGGCTTGCGGTACGCTGGCTTTCCAAACTGGCCCTTTTTAATGATAAGTCTTTCTTTTGTCAACAAATTCTTGGGGCCCGGGCCACCATGCCGGGAGCCGGCGGAACGATAACCATCTTGAATGATTTGAAATGTTTACCACTTCGCCCCCTGAAGGGCCGCCGGCAAAAGCCGCCTCCCCTCTGGAGAACACGTGGTCGTGAATCGATTCCCCTTGAAAATCAAAATGTTTCAAAACGCCGAGGTTCTGGCCGGCGGTCTGTGCGCCGGCGGCGCCTTTCTCATCTGGGGCCTCAGCCCGCTGTACTGGCGCATGCTGACGGCGGTGCCGCCGTTTGAAATCATCCTTCACCGCATCGTCTGGTCCCTGGCCCTGCTGCTGCCCCTGGTCCTGATTTCCGGGCAGGCCCGCGACCTGGCCGGCGTTTTGTGGCGGCCCCGCCTGCTGCTCCTGCTCTGCCTGACGGCGCTTCTGGTGGCGGCCAACTGGCTGATCTACATCTGGGCCGTCAACAATGGTTTTGTCCTTCAGGCCAGCCTGGGGTATTATATCAATCCGCTGGTCAACGTGATGCTGGGAATGGTGTTTCTCGGCGAACGGCTCACCCGCCGGCAGGGATGGGCCGTGGGGCTGGCGGCCGTGGCGGTGGCGATCCAGGCCATCGACCTGGGCACTGTTCCCTGGATTTCCCTGGCGCTGGCATTTTCCTTCGGCATCTACGGCCTGATTCGCAAAATGGCGGCGGTGGAGGCCCTGGTGGGCCTCACGGTGGAAACCCTGGTCCTTTCCATTCCGGCCGTGGGCATCCTGGTTCACCTGGAGCTGGCCGGCCGGGGGACTTTCGGAAACCATGGGCTGGTCATGGACCTGATCCTGGTGGGCGCCGCCCTGGTGACCGCCATACCCCTGCTGCTGTTCAACATCGGCGCCCGCCGCATCCATCTGGCCACCGTGGGGCTGCTGCAGTACATCTCCCCCAGCGGCATGTTCCTGCTGGCGGTGCTGCGCTTCCACGAGCCGGTGGCCCCGCTGCACTGGGCGACCTTCGGCCTGATTTGGACCGCTTTGGGCCTTTACTCCGCCGAGTTGCTCGCCATGGCCAACCGGCACAGAACTGATGGGGAAAAATGAACACAAAAAGTGCCCGTATCGCCCTGGTCGCGGTTCTGGCAGCCGTTTTTCTCCTGCTGCCTGCCGTGCCGACTCCGTCCTGGGCCGCGGCCGCCCCGATTCTGTCGGCCTGCGAGATCGAATACCCGCCCTTTTGCATCGTGGCTGCCGACGGGCGGCCGGACGGCTTTTCGGTGGAGCTGCTGCGCGCCGCCCTGGTGGCCATGGGGCGTGGGGTGACGTTCCGCACCGGGCCATGGGAAGAGGTCAAGGGATGGCTGGCGCGCGGCGAGATCGAGGCCCTGCCCCTGGTGGGCCGCACCCCCGAGCGCGAAGCCCTTTTCGATTTCACCGTGCCCTACATGACCTTGTACGGCGCCATCGTGGTGCGCCAGGACACCGCCGATATCCAGGACCTGGACGATCTGCGCGGCCGCACCGTGGCCGTGATGAAGGGCGACAACGCCGAGGAATTTCTGCGCCGCCGGAAGCGCGGCATCGAGATCCGCACCACCGCCACCTTCGAGGAAGCCCTGCGACAGTTGTCCGAGGGCCGCTGCGACGCGGTGGTCATCCCGCGCCTGGTGGCCCTGCGGCTGATCCAGGAGACGGGGCTTACGAACCTCAAGGTGGTGCCCCGGCCCATCGCCGAGTTTCGCCAGGATTTCTGTTTCGCCGTGCGCGAGGGCGACCGGGACACGCTGGCCCTGCTCAACGAGGGGCTGGCATTGGTCATGGCCGACGGCACCTACCGCCACCTGCACGCCAAGTGGTTTGCCGCCCTGGAGCTGCCGGCCCACCGGCGCATCGTGGTGGGCGGCGACGACAACTACCCGCCCTACGAGTACCTGGATGAAAACGGCCGGCCGGCCGGCTACAACGTGGAGCTGACCCGGGCCATCGCCCGGGAGCTGGACCTGGACATCGACATCCGCCTGATGCCCTGGCCGCAGGTGGTGGACGGCTTGAAAAGCGGCGACATCGACATCCTCCAGGGCATGTTCTACTCGCCCCAGCGGGACCTGCAGTTCGATTTCACGCCGCCGCACATCATCAACCAATGCGTCAGCGTGGTGCGCCGGGGTGAAGATCCGCCGCCGACCACCGTCAGCGAGCTCATTGGGCTCGAAATCGTGGTCGAGCGCGGTGACATCATGCACAATTTTGCGCTGGAAAACGGACTTGGGGCAAAGGTTGCCGCCGTGGACACCCAGGAAGCCGCCCTGCGCGAGCTGGCCGAGGGCAGGCACGACTGCGCCCTGGTCTCGCGCCTGACCGCCCTCTACTGGATCGAAGCCCGCGGCTGGGACAACCTGGAGGTGGCCCGGCGCCCCCTGCTTTCCCCCGAATACTGCTACGCGGTCCCCAACGGCCACAAGGCCATGCTGGCCACCTTCAGCGAAGGGCTAAAGACGCTTGAAAACAGCGGCGAGTATCGACGCATCTACCAAAAGTGGATCGGGGTCTATACGGCGCCTTCGGCCGAAATCGGCCAAATGCTGCGCGGCCTCGCCGCGGGAACCGCCCTCCTGCTGGCCATCATCCTGGCAATGTTCGCCTGGACCCGCACCCTGCGACGGCAGGTGGCCAAAAAGACGGCGGAGCTGCAAGAAGTCGCCGCCAAGTTCAGGGATGTCTTCGAATCGGCCAACGTGGGCAAGTCCATCACCCTGCCCACGGGCCAAATGAACCCCAACCAGTCTCTTGCCGATTTCCTCGGATACCGCCGGCAAGAACTGGAGGGCAGGACCTGGCAGGATCTGACCCCGGCGGAGGACATCCCCCTCGTGCAGCAGCACCTCGACCGCCTGCTGGCCGGCGAGCAGGATGCCACGCGCTTCGAGCAGCGCTTTATCCGCAAGGACGGCCCCCATGCCTGGGCCGACGTGAGTACCACCCTGCGCCGCGACCCCCAGGGGCGGCCCCTTTATTTCCTCTCCACCATCGTGGATATCAACGCCCGCAAGGAGGCGGAGAAATCCATCCGAGAGACTGAAAAAAGGCTCAGAGCCATATCGGAAAAATCCCCCCTTCCGATGGCTTTGACAGATGCCGAAAGCGGTCAAATAACTGAAGTAAATGAAGAATTCATCCGAAAAGTCGGCCTTGAAAAAGAGCAACTGCTGGGCAGAACGACCGTCGAGTTGGGATTTTACACCCCCGAAAGCCGTGCCACCTTTATAGCGCAGCTGAAAAATCACGGGAAAGTCGAAGGCCTTGAAATGACCTTCCAAACGCCCCGCCAGACGTACTTGGCAAAAATGCACACCGACTTTGTGACCATTGCAAACAAGCAATACCTGCTAACGACCTTCGAGGATATCACCGAGCGCAAGCAGGCTGAGGAGGCTCTCCGGGAAAGCGAGCAACGACTGCACGCCATCCTGCAATCGGGCGCCAATCCCACCGTCGTTTACGATGTCGAGGGTTTTCCCCGGTATCTGAACCCGGCCTTTACCAGCGTCTTCGGATGGACCCAGGAGGAATTGGCCGGACAGCGGATTCCTTTTGTCCCCGACGACCAAAAAGAGGTCACCGCCGCCAAGATCAGGGAAATCTACGCCACCGGCGAACCTGTGAAATTCGCGACCCAGCGGTTGACCAAGGACGGCAGGCGCCTCGACGTGATCGTCAGCGCGGCCATCATCAAAACCGCCGCAGGCAAGGGCACCGGAATGGTGGTGAGTCTCACCGATGTCAGCGAGCAGAAAAACCTCGAACTTCAGCTCAGGCAGGCCCAGAAGATGGAGTCGGTGGGGCGCCTGGCCGGCGGGGTGGCCCACGACTTCAACAACATGCTCGGGGTGATCCTGGGCTACGCGGAGCTGGCCCAGGACAAGGTGTCCCAGGACGACCCGCTGCACGCCGACCTGGCCGAGATCGTCACCGCCGCCCGCCGCTCGGCGGACATCACCCGCCAACTGCTCGCCTTCGCCCGCCGCCAGGCCGTCGCTCCCAGGGTCGTCGACTTAAACGACACCGTCGAGGGAATGCTGCGCATGCTGCGGCGGCTCATCGGCGAGGACATCGATCTGCAGTGGCTGCCCGGGGACGGTCTGTGGCCGGTGAAGCTCGACCCCTCCCAGGTGGACCAGGCCCTGGCCAACCTGTGCGTCAACGCCCGCGACGCCATCGAAGGCGTGGGCAAGGTCACCATCGAAACCGAAAACGTGCGCTTCGATGCGCAGTACTGCCGGGACCATCCCGGATTCGTCGCCGGCGATTACGTGCTGCTGGCCGTCAGCGACGACGGCAGCGGCATGGACGCCGAGACCCGCGAACACATCTTCGAGCCCTTTTTCACCACCAAGGAGAACGGCCAGGGCACCGGGCTGGGGCTGGCCACCGTCTACGGCATCGTCAAACAGAACAGCGGCTTCATCAACGTCTACAGCGAACCGGGGACAGGTACCACCTTCAAGATCTACCTGCCGCGACACGCCGAGACCGTCGAGACCCCGCCGGCCGCCTTGCCGCAGCAAGCCGACGCCGGCCGGGGCGAGACGATCCTCTTGGTGGAAGACGAGGCCGCGGTGCTCAGGCTGGCCCGCGCCATCCTCGAAGGCCTGGGCTACCGCGTGCTGGCGGCCGCCGGGCCGGTGGAGGCCGAACGCCTGGCCAAGGCGCACGACGGGCCCATCGACCTGCTGATCACCGACGTGGTGATGCCCCAGATGAACGGCCGCCAACTGGCCGAGCGGCTCGAAGCCGTGTGCCCGAATCTCAAAACCCTGTTCATGAGCGGCTACACCGCCGACGTCATCGCCCATCACGGCGTGCTGGAGGACGGGGTGCGGTTTATCCAGAAACCCTTCTCGCGGCAGGAATTCGTGGCCAAGGTGCGCGAGGCGATAGGGTAGTCCTTGGCCAGCGGGCAGCAGGCCGGGCCGAGAAGTTGCGGTTGAGGAGAAATGGGAAGGACGGGAATAGTGGAAAACAAGATAACGGTTCAGCCAAATTCGAAAACGCCGGCGCGCAAGCGGCTGGGAGAATTGCTGGTCGATGCCGGCCTGATCGACGAACAGACGCTTCGACGCGCATTGGCGAAGGGAAAAATTCATAAAAAACGCATCGGCCAGATTTTGATGGATATGGGGGTGGTGGATGACATGGCCATCGCCCAGGCGCTGTCCACGCAACTGCGCATCCCGTTGACCCACCTGACCGACCTTGACATCCCGCCAGAGATCATCGGGTTGGTTCCCCAGGAGATTGCCGAAAACCACCTGCTCCTGCCGCTGCGATTGGAGAACCGCCAACTGGTCGTGGCCATGGTCAACCCCTTGGAATTTTATGCCATCGACGATGTACGCTTTGCCACCGGCCTGGATGTCGTGCCGGTCGTCGCTCCGGAAAGCGAAATGATCAGCGCCTTGGCCCGCTATTATCCCAAGCGGGAGCTGGACCTGGGCCTCGCCTCATGGCCCCGGCTTGACGAGAGCTTCGAAGTGATCAAGACGGCCGAATCGGACGAGAAAGACGAACAAGAACTGGCCAAGTTGACCAACTTGGCGCCGGTAGTACGGTTTACCAATGCCATCTTGGCGGATGCGATCAAGATGCGCGCCAGCGATGTCCATATCGAACCGCAAAAAAGCAGCATAATCGTTCGATACCGAATCGATGGCATCCTCAATGAAATCCTCAAAACCGACCGCCACGTTCATACTTCCCTGGTTTCACGGATCAAGGTCATGGCGGGCATAGATATTTCGATCCGGCGCCGGCCTCAGGACGGTAGGTTCAGGGTGCGCTATGAGAAAAAAACCTACGACCTGAGAGTTTCCACCATCCCCATCTCCTATGGTGAAAAAGTCACGATCCGGATCCTCGATTCCGACGCGGGCAAGGTTCAGATTGAAAACCTGGGATTCTCCGAGGCCGACCTTCGTACCATTTTGGAGGTTATCCATCGCCCCCAAGGGATTTTTCTCGTCACGGGTCCCACCGGCAGCGGAAAATCGAGCACTTTGTATGCCTGTCTCAATCGATTGAACGCGCCGGAGGTCAACATCATTACGGTCGAAGACCCGGTGGAGTACGAAATCAACGGCATCAACCAGGTACAGATCAATACCAAGGCCGGCATTACCTTTGCCGCCGGCTTGCGCTCGATCCTGCGCCAGGACCCGGACATCGTCATGGTCGGCGAAATCCGGGACGCCGAAACCGCCCAGATCGCCTTCCAGGCCGCCCAAACCGGTCATCTGGTCCTCTCTACCCTGCATACCAATGACGCACCGGGCAGTGTCATTCGCCTGCTGGATCTGAAGGTTGACGATTTTCTCATCGCCGGCAGCCTGCTGGCCGTCATCGGACAGCGGTTGGTACGCAAAATTTGCACCGCCTGTCGAACGGAGGATTCCATCCCCCCCCGAATGTTGCGCCAAGTCAAAGGCTACCTGGACGGCAACGCCGCCCCCGTTTTTTACAAGGGAACGGGATGCGAGGCCTGCCAGTACAGCGGTTATATCGGACGGGTGGGGATTTTTGAATTGCTGCGAATGACCCCGGCGCTCAAGGCAACGATCTCGGCAGGGGTGACGGATGTCGATATCCGCCGGGTCGCGGAACGGGAAGGTTACCGCCCCCTGGTGGCGGACGGCATCAAGAAAGCCCTGGCCGGATTGACCTCTCTGACCGAGGTGTTTCGCGTGGCGCCGCCGGAGGTGCAGACCGCAGGCGATGCGTTGATCGCGAAACCGTCGTTCGACCCGTCCGACGAGGACAATTCTCCAACGGACGAGCCGCCGGTCGTCGCCAACATTCGCCCAAAAAGGATCCTGATCGTCGACGACAGCGAAATCGTCATCAAGGTGCTCTCGAATATTTTGGAAAGCGAAAAATACAGCGTCATCACCGCCGCCGACGGCCTGGAAGCCCTTGAAAAGGCGCAACGCGAGCGGCCGGACTTGATCATTTCCGATCTGGTCATGCCCCGGATGAACGGTATGGAGCTGGTCAAGGCCCTCAAATCTCAGCTTTCCACCCGGTACATTCCGATTATCATGCTCACCGTGAGAAAAGAGGTAGACACCGAAGTTGAAGGCATGGAGGCCGGAGCGGACGATTATCTCACCAAACCGGTCAATCCCAAACGCTTGCTGGCCCGGGTGGCGCGTTTCCTAAAACGTTCCTGAACGGGCGTAATGCCGGAGGTGTCAGATGCGATGCTATTACCATCCCCAATCGGAGGCTCGGCAGAAATGCGCCGGATGTCAAAGGCCCCTTTGCGATATTTGCGTTCAGGGGCAGCCACCAGATGCCCCCCTGTGTCACATCTGCCAGGCCCGTCAAGCCGCAAGCGATCACCATCGCTACATCGAGGAAAGCCGGCAACAGGCGGCGCAAACCGAGGCGCGGCGGGAACGCAACAAGCGGCTGAAAACGGTTCTTGCGTGGAGCGTGATCCTCTTGTGCACGGGCATCGTCCTGGCACGCATCCCGGTGTTGGCCAACCTGTTGCAACCCCAACCGCCGCTGCGGGACGGCCTTCAGGCCACCGATGCCTTAACCGACGCCTGTATCCGCAACCTGTGGCGGCAATCGGCACTGTTGCGCCAAGGCAAGCCTCCCGACATGAACCTGGTCTGTCCGGCGAGCCGGAAGCCCTACCGCATTGTCGAAAACGGGGAAGACACAATCGTGTCCTGTCCCACCCCTGGCCGAACTGGCGGTCACCAAGAATCAACCGACACCACGGGTACGAAAATGAGCGTCCGATACAAGCAGAGAAATCTCCCCGGCCCAACAGGATTCACCCTCCTGGAGGTACTCGTCGTGATCGCGGTCATGGGCGCGCTGACGGCCATTGCGCTGCCCCCAGTACCTGGCCTACGTCCGCCGCACCCAGGCAGCCGCCTGCGCCGCCAACCGAAGAAACATCGAAATGATCGAGTCTGCGCAGTTCATCCAGACCCAGCGGGCTGACCTGTCCATCCCGGACCAGTTTCGATGTCCGTCCGGAGGCGAATATGTCTGGATCCACAACGATCCCGAAGACCCTCGCTATCCCCAGGTCGGATGCTCGATTCACGGCTGGCGGACGGTCCCGTCGGCGGGCAGCTCCCCACCGCTGTTCGAGAGCGATTTGCGTTCCATGGAAGACCTGATGCCACTGATTGGCAAATGGGAAATCACCGCCGATGGTCTCAGGCCGAAAAATCACGGAGAGCACCGGCTGGCCTTCGGCGACCGCCAATGGACCGATTACACCGTAACGGTCAATGCCACGCTCGCATCGGGCCGAGGTTATGGCGTCTACTTTCGCGCCGACGGCGAAAAGCAAATCTCCGGCTATGCGTTTCAATACGATCCCGGCTACGGCGGTGAATTTATGGTTCGTAAAGTCTTCAACGGCAGAGAGCAGCCCCCTTTTCAACGGGCCAAGTTCCCCGACGGCTATGCGGTGTACGACCAACCCCGGGAAGTATCGATCACCACCCAAGGCAACACCACCACCATCAAGGTCGACGGTGCGACGATTTTCGAATTTGAAGACGACACGTTCACCGGGGGAATGGCCGGGCTGAGAACATGGGCCGACTCCAACACCACCTTCCACAATGTCCGCGTCGACCCGATTGAGGAGGCGACTCCTTGAAGCTACGTACCATTTTGGCCCTTATGGCGCTTGTCAGCTTTTTGTCCACCGGCCTGAGCAGCCTGATATTTTACCATTCTCTAAAAAACTCAGCCCAGGAAGAAGCCGCTTTCGAGGCCAAAAACCGGGTCCAGGAGATCCAGGCCCGCATCGCCCGATTTTGTCAGACGCACCATCGCTCGGCCGACACCCTGGCCGATAGCGCGGCGCTGGAAAAATTGTTGACGACGCCATGCGCCCCACACCAGGAAGAGGCCAACGCGATTCTGGATACTTACGTGAAGGCCATCGGCGGGGCGGAGGTCTGTTACCTGCTCGATGCCGACGGCAAAACGGTGGCCTCCAGCAATCGCCACGCCCCGGACAGCTTTGTTGGAAAAAATTATCATTTCCGGCCGTATTTTCAGAGGGCCATGGCGGGCGAGGGCACCGTGTATTTGGCCAGGGGAGCCACATCGGACGCGCGGGGCGCTTATTTCAGCAGCCCGGTCTACGGGCAAACGGCAGGCGCGCCCATCGGGGTTGCAGTCGTCAAGATGTCCGCCCGGGAAATCTTGGAAGACCTTGCCCTTTCCAATGCCGGGCGGTCGGGGGTGGAGTTGCTGGTCGACGAAAACGGCATTGTTTTTGTCAGCAACCATCCCGGCTGGGATTTCGGCGCCATCGATCCCATCCCGCCGGAAGCCGCCGAGCGCATCGCCGCCAGCCGTCAATTCGGGACGGGGCCCTGGCCCTGGATCGGCCTGAAACGGCTGGCGGACGGTCGAATGACGGACGGCCACGGAACCGTTTATCAAGCCTACGAAACACGCATCGAGGCGCTGCCCGGGTGGCGGGTAGTGTATCTGAGCAACCTGAGCAGCGTCGAACAGGCCGTCCTCGCCCCCTTGATTCAGTCCGCCGGCCGGACACTTCTGGCGCTGGTGATCGTGGTCGGGCTGGCGGTCCTGTACCTTTTGAAATTGGCCGACCAGGAGATCCGCCGGCGAAAAGCAATAGAGGCGGCGTTGCGGGATCAAAAGGAACGGGCCGAGATGTACTTGGACGTCGCCGGCGTCATGATTCTGGCCCTGGACCTGGAAGAAAAAATCACCCTGATCAACCGCAAGGGGTGCGAATTGCTCGGCCGCCCCGCCGAAGCCCTGATCGGCGTCAACTGGTTCGACGCCTTTTATCCGCCTGAACGCCGCGCCGCCGCCCGGGCCGTGTTCCGAGAAATTATCTCCGGCCGACTCGCCGCCCACGAATACCGGGAAAGCAAGATTCGCACCCCTGACGGCCGGGACCTTCATATCGCCTGGCACCACGCCCTGGTGCGGGATCCCGACGGCCGCATCGTCGGCACCCTGAACAGCGGGGAGGACATCACCGAACAACGCCGCTCCGAGGAGCAGCTGCGGGAATCCGAGCAACATCTGCGTGTCATCTTCGACACGGTACGGGCGGGCATCGTCATCGTGGCGACCGCGTCGCGGACCATCGTGGATGTCAATCGCGCCGCGGCCGCCATGATCGGCCTGCCGCGGGAAGATATCCTGGGCAAGATCTGCCACCAATTCATCTGTCCTGCCGAGGTGGGCCAATGCCCCATTTGCGATCTCGGGCAGGCCGTGGACAACGCCGAACGCATTCTGCTGACCGCCGAGGGCCGTGAAGTTCCGATCCTCAAAACGGCGACCCTTTTTCAATCAGGCGGCGAAAATTACATCCTCGACAGTTTCGTCGATATCACCGATCTGGTGCATGCCCACCGGGTGGCCGAGGAAGCCAGCCGGGCCAAGAGCGAATTCCTGGCCAATATGAGCCACGAAATCCGGACCCCCATGAACGGCATCATCGGCATGTCGGAGTTGTTGCTGGACACGGAACTGAGCGCCGAGCAGCGGGATTATCTGGAGACGGTCAAAAAGTCCGCCGATGCCCTGTTGAACCTGATCAACGCCATCCTGGATCTGTCCAAGATCGAAGCGGGCCACATGGAGTTGGAGCAGATCGATTTCGTGCTCCAGGACGAGGTGGAAAACGCTTTGGCCGCCGCGGCCATCATGGCGGCGGAAAAGGGACTGGAACTGCAGTGCCATGTGGCGACGGACATCCCGCCGGTGCTGGTAGGCGATCCCGGTCGTTTGCGCCAGGTGCTGATCAACCTGGTAAACAACGCCATCAAGTTCACCGACCAAGGCGAGGTCCTGGTTCGCTGCAGCTTGAAGGAGCGGGACAGCGACGGGGTGTGGCTCGAATTCGCGGTGTCGGACACCGGCATCGGAATTCCGGCGGAAAAACTCGACCTGGTGTTCGATAGCTTTCGCCAGGTGGACGGTTCCACCACCCGTCGCTACGGTGGGACCGGCTTGGGACTGACCATTTCCAAGCAGCTCGTGGAACTGATGGGCGGCACCATCCGCGTGGAGAGTACGCCGGCAAAAGGGACCACCTTTTTCTTCAGCGTGCCCATGGGCGTCAGCACCACCGACCGTCGGCCGGCATGGGCCTCGCGCCCGGCGCAGCTGGCGGGCCGGCGCGTGCTCGTGGTGGACGACCACCCCACCAATCGCACCGTGCTGCGGGAAGCCCTCAGCAACTGGGGAATGGTGCTGCTGGAGGCCGCCGACGGCCCCGGCGCCTTGGCCCTGCTGGAAGCAGAGGCGATGAAGCCGGAGCCGGTGGCCCTGGCCATCCTGGACGCGCAGATGCCCGGCATGGATGGTTTCTCCCTGGCTCGCCGCATTCGGGAAAACCCCGCCTTCGATGCCGTCAAGATTTTGCTGCTGACTTCCATCGGTCAGCGCGGGGAGGCGGCCTTGTGCCGAGAGATCGGCATTGCCGCCTACCTGCTCAAGCCGATCCGCAAGGCCGAACTCTTCAATGCCTTGTCCCTGGTTCTGGCAGAAGAGGGGAGGGACAAAGATGCGCCTGCCGCGCCGCAACTGGTGACGCGCCATTTCATCCGGGAGCAGCAGGGCCAATACGATCTGCGGGTGCTGCTGGCGGAAGACAACGCCATCAACCGCAAAGTCGCGGTCCACATGCTGGAAAAATCCGGATGCCGGGTCACCCCCGTGGCCAACGGCCTGGAGGCGTTGGAAAAGTTGGCGAGCGAAACCTTCGACGTGGTGCTCATGGATGTCCAGATGCCGGAGATGGATGGCCTGGCCGCCACCCGTGCCATTCGCGCCGCCTCGGCACCCTATCGCGATGTGCCGATCATCGCCATGACGGCCCATGCCCTAGAAGGGGATCGGGAGATGTGCCTGGAGGCGGGAATGAACGATTACCTGTCCAAACCGATCCGTGCCCGGGACCTTTTGGCCACGCTCGCCCGGTGGACCGGCCGGCCAGCGCCGGGCGAGGCGGTTCAAGAAACCGCCTCAAACCCATCGGAGGACCTCCCGTCTCCCATCGACCTGCGCCGCGCCCTGGAGCAGACCATGGAGAACCGGGACCTGCTGGCGGACCTGCTCGAAGAATTCGACGCCATGCTGGCCGCTGAAATTCCCCTCTTGCAAGAGGCGGCGGAAAACCATCGCGCGGAAGCGCTCGCGCAACGAGCCCACCGCCTCAAGGGGGCCGCGGCCAACCTTTACATCGAAACGGTGCGTCAAATCGCCGAGTCCCTGGAAGCAAAGGCAAAGAAGGGAGAGTTCAACGGTGCCGCCCAATTGCTGGAAGCCCTGGCCGCCGAAAGCGATCGATTGCATGTTTTTCGCCAAACCATCGACTGGAATGCGCCGGGCTGGGGGAAGTGAGTCATCGGGCGCGTTTTGTTGACCGAGGGGGCGGCAAACCATTCGGGCGAAGAATTCTTCCTGGTGCTGCCCGAAACGTCCCTACGGAAAAGCGTTCACGTGGCTGAACGGGCACTCTATGCAGCCAAGGCTGCCGGGCGCAACCAGGTTTATCCGCCGGCACCGACGGCTTGACAGGCGCAAGAAAACTCATTGGAGCGCGCTGAACCCATGACCGACGACTCCGCCGCGCGCGACTACCTGCATCCCCGGCTCAACGACCAGGTGGATGCCGTCAGCGGGCACTACACCCTCACCGATGAAAAACGCTTGGCCACGGCAGGCGGCGAAATTCTCTATTTCATCGGTTGTGCCGTGGTGGACACCGCCTGCTGCGGCCCCGGCGGATGCGGCTACGCCCTGGTTGCCGGGAAAATCGTCGACTATGCCTACCGCCGCGGCGAGAACGGCCGGCCCGTTTCACGGGTGGCGCCCATCGACAACCCGGCGCTGCAGGCCGAGGTGCAACGCCGCATCATGGCCGCCGATCACGTCTCCCAGGTGCTCTTCGACCGCTCATAACAGCCTCACCCGGGGCCGCTGGCCGGCAGCCAGGCGCACCAGCGCGCCGCGACCCCGCCCCAGGGTGCAGTTGACCACCACGGTGTCGCCAAGGGTGGCAACGCCCGGCTGCTCATGGATGTGGCCGCAGAGCACCAGCTGCGGCCGGCAGGCGGCGATGACCCGGCTGACCGTGCGGCAGCCGGCGTGAAAGCGGCCCGCCACCCGGTCCAGCACGCCCCGCGGCGGCGGATGGACCACCAGCACGCTTTGCCGCGTGAGCAGGCGGCAAAGCGTTTCCTCGATGATCCCCTCGCTCCAGCCGAGCCGGGAAGCGAACGGAAGCGGCACGGTGCCGCCGGCGCCGACAAACGACACGCCGCCCCAGGCCACCGCTTTCAAGTGCAGCGAAGTGATATTGGAGTAAACGCCAAGGCGGTCCTCGAGACGCCGGGGATCGCTGTTGCCCCGGATCACCATCACGGGAAGGCGCAACTGTTGCAACTCTTTCAGCAGGGTTGCAGGAGCGCGAAACCAGCGGCACAGGTCGCCGGCGACCACCAGCGCGTCGACGGCGTGCTGCGCCAGCGTATCGCGGACATGGCGCAAACGGTCCGGGCGGCCGTGAATGTCGGCTACGGCAAGAAGTTGCATCGCTTCATTCCACCTTGATCCGACAGGATAATGTTGTTAGAAGTACAGATCACCCTCTGGCACATCCGCATGTTATGACAGTCGCCAGGCGTTCGTAAAGGGCAAGCTGCCGGCGCTTTTATCGGTTCGCCAGGCCCTTGGCGAAGCGCCGCCGCGGCGCGCTTTCTTTAGTGGAGGTTTTGATGATCGAGAAGAAAATCGACAGCATCGCCTTTTGTGCCGGCCAGTGGCCCCCCGCCGAGGATCGCCCTACCCTCGTCTTCATCCACGGCAGCGGCGGCTCCAGGGTCCTGTGGCATCCCCAGGTAGAGGGGCTGGCCGACCGGGTCAACACCGTGGCGGTGGACCTGCCGGGGCACGGTGCCAGCGACGGCAGCGGCCGGGACCGGGTGGAAGACTACGCCCGGGACCTGGCGGCCTTCGTCCAGGCGGCGGCGCTGCCCCGGCCGGTGCCCTGCGGTCTTTCCATCGGCGGGGCCATCGTCTTGCAGTTGCTGTTGGACCGGGCCGAATTGTTCCCGGCCGCCATTCTGTGCTGCACCGGGGCCCGGCTGCGCGTCTTGCCGGCCATTCTGGAAACCATCGCCAGCGACTATGAAAAATTTATCGGCATGCTCGGCGACTACGGCAGCGCGCCGGGCACTGACCCCACCCGCCTGGCCCCGATTCTAGAGGCCACCCGGGCCTGCGCGCCGGCGGTGACCCTGGGAGACTTCAAGGCCTGTGACCGGTTCGACGTGATGGCGCGCCTGAGCGAGATCTTCAGGCCCGTGCTGGTGGTCTCGGGGGCCGAGGACAAGCTCACTCCGCCCAAGTACGCCGATCACCTCGAAAAACAGATCTTCAACGTCCAACGAGCGCACATCGCCGCCGCCGGCCACCTGCTGCCCCTGGAGCAGCCCGCGGCGCTCAACGCGGCCATTGCCGATTTTCTCCACGGGTTGGGGTGGATCAAGGAATAACAATCTCGCAAAAAGGACATCTCCAATGACCGGCCCATCCTATGGTTTGAAGGACAAAGTGTTTGTCGTCACCGGCGGCAGCCGCGGCATCGGGCTGGAAATCGCCCGCCGCCTGCTGGCCGAGGAGGCCCTGGTGGCCATCTGCGGCCGCAAGGCGGAAAACCTCGATGCGGCCGCCGCCGCCCTGGGTTGCGCTGACCGGCTTCTGGCCGTGCCGGCCCACATCGCCAAGCAGCCGGAGGTGGACCGCCTGTTTGAGGCCGTCGTGGATCGCTTCGGCCGCCTGGATGCGCTGGTCAACAACGTGGGCATGAACATCGCCAGCGGCGCCCTGGATGCCGATGCCGACCTGTGGCGCAAGATCATCGACTCCAATCTCACCGGCACCTACCTGTGCGCCCGGGCCGCCGGACGGCTCCTGCGGGAGCAAAAGGCGGGTAAGATCGTTTCCATCACCTCCATCGCCGCCCGCCGGGCCGCCCCCTTGATGGGCATCTACGGCGTGGCCAAGGCCGGCATCGAGATGATGACCCGGGTGCTGGCCCAGGAATTGGCCCCTTTCAACGTCCAGGTCAACGCCGTGGCGCCGGGGATGGTGCGCACCGGGTTCAGCCGACCCTTCTGGGAAAACGCCGAGCTGTATCAGCGGATCGTGGCCGGCATCCCCCTGGGCCGCATCGCCGAGCCCTCGGACGTGGCCCAGGCGGTGCTGTTTCTCTGCTCGGCGGGCGCCGATTTCATCACCGGCCAAACCCTGCGGGTGGACGGCGGGGCCAGCGCGGTCTGAACCCGGGTGGGGCAATACGGGCTGACGCACCAACTCCCGGTTCGGAGGCGGTATGCCGTTCGAAAATCTCACCGAGTTTCTCAAGCTTTCCTCGGCGCTGAACTACAACCTGTCGGCAGCCTCGGTCAACCGCTACAATGTGATGATGTTCATCATCGCCGGCAAGCGCTTGGCTGAAGACGACGCCCGCGACCGGGAAAACAAGGCCATCGTCATGGAAGCGCTGGCCTACCTGTTCGACGCCTATCGCGACCGGCGCCGGCGCCTGGGCCCCATGGCGGTGCTGCATCCGTTGCGTACCGCCGCCATCCTGGCCCGCTCGCTGGAGCGGCTTGACGTCATCGACCTGCTGGCGGTGCTGTTTCACGACGTGCTTGAGGACATCGAGGCGGTCCATTACAGTGCCAACGACTGGAAAGCCCTCGAGGAGCGAATGTACGAGCTGTTCGAGCGCCTGGACCCGGAAGACGAATGGCGCCTCAACGAGCGGCTTCAGGCCCTGACCCGCTTCGCCTCCGAATCTTACTACCAGTACATCGGCCGCCTGCTGGAGCGCTCCAGGGTCATTCCGCGCCTGGTGGAAATCAAGATGGCCGACCGGCTCGACAACACGCTGGACCTGCGCATCGAACTCACCGACCCTTTTGAAAATCTAGATTTTTTTGAAGGCCTGTTCAACATTCTGTTCGTCACCGACACCGCCGGCGAGGAAATGCTTTCCTCGCCCCGCTCCACCGCCCTGATCAACGACTCCCGCCGCCTCTACCAGTTGTTCAAAAACGCCGTCCTCCTCTCGATGATCCGCCGCCAGAAACAAGGGTTTGAAAAAAACAGCGCCCATATCATCTTCGATGCCATCTGCGCAGCAAGCCTCAAGGAAGCCCAGCGCACCCTGATCCACGTGGCCGGCAGCCTGAAACCTGACCACGACCGCCGCGCCCTCCTCAGGGAATTGACTCTGGACGCCATGCACTACTGCCACGAGGGGCGCATCAGCATGGCCACCCGGCCCGACCGGCGGCACATGCTCGACGGCCTCTTTTCCACCTACTTCGCCGCCGACGAGCGCACCGTGCGCGCCAAGCGGCTCGACGAGCTGTTCGGCAACAAACCCCTGATGATCCAGGCCTCCATCGCCTTCATCGTCATCTTCACCTCCTTTCGCAGCAACCCGGATTTCTACGTCCGCGGCATCTCCACCGCCGGCGTCCAACCGGAGTGAACGCACTGAAGCCAGGCAAGCGAGAACCTTCCTCCCTCTCGAAACCGGGGCGCATCGTGCCCGCAGCGCCCGTCTTCATCCCGGGCAGGCCTGCGATCCATGTGACAAGCAAAAGATCGAGTTGACCCTCCATGGGCCGTGGTTATATTCGCATCATCTAAATTTAAAATGCGTTTTCGGCAGGTTACACCAATTCCAAGAGAGCGGTGCAAGGCGCTGCAGCGCCTTGTGACCGCCCGGGGGCCACCCCCGCTGCGACGCTTCCCGGCGTCGCCGGGCCGCGGGCCGGGAACAGGAGCATCCGGACCGAAAACCGATCAAAGGAGAACCGATGCGTTTCGACAAATTCACCATCAAGAGTCAGGAATTGATCCGCGACGCCCAGTCGCTCACCTCCCGCTACGGCAACCAGCAGGTCGAGCCCGAGCACCTGGTGGCGGCCATGCTCGAAGACAAGCAGGGCATCGCCCGCTCGCTGCTGCGCAAGCTCGGCGCCTCCCCCGAGGCGGTGGCCAACGAGATCATCACCGCCATCGACCAGTTGCCCAAGGTCAGCGGCGGGATGGAGCCCTACATTTCACCGCGCACCAAACCGGTGCTCGAGGCGGCCTTCGGCGAGGCCGAGAAGATGAAGGACGAGTACGTCAGCATCGAGCACCTGCTGCTGGCCATTGCCGACGAGAAGGGCGGCACCGCCGCCGGCATCCTGGCCCGCTACGGGGTGACGCGGGAGGCCATCCTGAAAGCGCTGCTGGAAATCCGCGGCACTCAGCGCATCACCGACCCCAACCCCGAAGATAAGTACCAAGCCCTGGAAAAATTCAGCCGCGATCTCACCGAGCTGGCCCGGCGCGACAAGCTCGACCCGGTGATCGGCCGTGACGACGAGATCCGGCGCATCGTCCAGGTCCTCTCCCGGCGCACCAAGAACAACCCGGTGCTCATCGGCGAGCCCGGGGTGGGTAAGACCGCCATCGTCGAGGGGCTGGCCCAGCGCATCGTGGCCGGCGACGTGCCCGAATCGCTGAAAAACCGCCGCCTGGTGGCCCTGGACATGGGGGCCCTCATCGCCGGGGCCAAGTACCGCGGCGAGTTCGAGGACCGGCTCAAGGCCGTGTTGAAGGAAGTCGAAGGGGCCGAGGGCGAAATCATCATGTTCATCGACGAGCTGCACACCCTGGTGGGCGCCGGCAAGGCCGAGGGCGCCATGGACGCCGCCAACCTGCTCAAGCCGGCCCTGGCCCGGGGCACCCTGCGCTGCGTGGGGGCCACCACCCTGGACGAGTACCGCAAGCACATCGAAAAGGACTCGGCCCTCGAGCGGCGCTTCCAGCCGGTGATGGTGCGCGAGCCGAGTGTCGAGGACACCATCTCGATCCTGCGCGGCCTGAAGGAAAAGTACGAGGTGCACCACGGGGTGCGCATCAAGGATTCGGCCATCGTGGCCGCCGCCACCCTGTCCGAGCGCTACATCACCGACCGGTTTCTGCCGGACAAGGCCATCGACCTCATCGACGAGTGCGCCTCCAAGCTGCGCATCGAGATCGACAGCCTGCCCACCGAGATCGACGAGATCCAACGGCGCGTCACCCAGCTGGAGATCGAGCGCGAGGCCCTGAAAAAGGAGACCGACCCGGCCTCGGCCGAGCGGCTGGAGAAGCTGGAAGCGGAGCTGGCCCAGCTCAACGGCGAGGTCAACGCCATGAAGGCCCGCTGGCAGAACGAGAAGGAGACCATCGGCCAGATCCGGGCCATCAAGGAGCAACTCGAGCAGCTTGGCCTCGAAGCCCAGAAGGCGGAACGCGAGGGGGACCTGGCCAAGGTGGCCGAGATCCGCTACGGCCAGGCCAACGAGCTCAACCGCCAACTGGAGGCGGCCAAGGACCGGCTCAGGGAGATGCAAAAAGACAGCCAGATGCTCAAGGAGGAGGTGGACAGCACCGATATCGCCGAGGTGATTTCCCGCTGGACGGGAATCCCGGTGGCCAAGATGCTCGAGGGCGAGCGCGAAAAGCTCGTGCGCATGGAGGAGCACCTCGCCCGCCGGGTGGTGGGCCAGCAGGAGGCCATCACCGCCGTGGCCAACGCGGTGCGCCGGGCCCGCTCCGGTCTCCAGGATCCCAACCGGCCCATCGGCTCGTTTATCTTCATGGGCCCCACCGGGGTGGGCAAGACCGAGCTGGCCAAGGCCCTGGCCGAGTTCCTCTTCGATACCGAGCAGGCCATGATCCGCATCGACATGAGCGAGTACATGGAAAAGCACTCGGTCTCGCGGCTCATCGGGGCCCCGCCGGGCTACGTGGGCTACGACGAGGGCGGCTACCTCACCGAGGCGGTGCGGCGCCGGCCATACAGCGTGGTGCTCTTCGACGAAATCGAAAAAGCCCACCCGGACGTGTTCAACGTGCTGCTGCAGATCCTGGACGACGGTCGCATGACCGACGGTCACGGCCGAACGGTGGACTTCAAGAACACCATCGTCATCATGACCAGCAACGTGGGTAGCCAGTTCATCCAGGAGCTGGGGGCCACCAACCGCGAGGAGATGATCCGGCGGGTGACCGAGGTGCTGCGGGCCACCTTCAAGCCCGAGTTCCTCAACCGCATCGACGAGACCATCATCTTCCACAACCTGACCGCCGACCAGATCGGGGCCATCGTGGACATCCAGATCCAGCGCCTCGACCGGCGCCTGGCCGACCAGAACCTGGAGTTGATCCTCTCGGACAGCGCGCGCCGGTTCCTGGCCGAACGCGGCTACGACCCGGTCTACGGGGCGCGCCCCCTGCGCCGGGCCATCCAGCAGCACATCGAAAACCCCCTGGCACTGGAGTTGCTGGAGGGCCGGATCATGCCGGGCACCAAGATCTCGGCCGAAGTGGAGGACGACCGGATCGTGTTTCGCAGTTGACCCTAAAAAATGTTACGGGAGCGGGTACTGCCCGCTCCCGTAACATTTTCTGCCGGCCTTCGCAGCCCGTGGACAGGCCGCTTTCGAATAATTTTAAGCTCAGACGGCCACCAGTTTCTGCAGCGCCTGTTCAGCGGCGATGGAAATCGGCTCCAGGCTCGGCTCCGAGGAGATGTCCGGGTTGCAGGCGCACATGTGGGTGGTGATATCCTCGACGGTCTTGCCGCCCCAGATCAGGGCGCTGACCGTGTCGATGGCCTTGGCCGAAACCACCGCCTGGGCCACGACCTGGCCGCCGATGAGCTTGTGGTTGTTCTTGTTGAACACCAGTTTGAGGCGCCAGGTCTGCGCGCCCGGAATCATCCCGTGCTTGCTGCGCGAATCCACCGTGGCCGATACGGTGTCGAAGCCTTCCTTGGCCGCTTCCTCCTCGGTGAGCCCGGTGGAGGTGGCCACGCAGTCGAAGCACTGGCAGCCGCCGGCGTTGAGCACGCCGGGAAAGGGGATGGCGTAGCCGGCCAGGCGCTTGGCCGCCAAGCGCCCCTGGATCACGGCAGGGCCCCGAAGCTGCCCGGGAACCGGCTTGCCGGTGATCAGGTGAAACTTCTCCACGCAGTCCCCCCCGGCCAGGATGTGGGGATCGGAGGTTTCCTGATAGCAGTTGACCTTGATGCCGAAGCGGCCCATTTCCAGCCCGGCTTCCTGGGCCAACTCCACGTTGGGACGGGTGCCGATGTTCATCAACACCAGGTCGGCGGGCAACTGCCGGCCGGAGGCCAGCGCCACCCCGGACACCTTCCCTTCCCGGCCAAGGATCTTGTCCACCCGCTCGCCGGTGAGGATCTTGAGCCCCTTTTCCTCCAGGTGCGACCGGACCAGGGCCGCCATGTCGGCATCCAGCATCAGCGGCAACGGTCGGTCCAACAGCTCGACGATGGTGACATCCAGGGTGTCCGGATTGGCGGCCATCAGCAGCGAGGCCACCTCCAGGGTGATGAAACCGGCACCGACAAAAACGATCCGCTTCGGCCGACCGGTGGCGAAGGCTTCCTTGATCTTGCAGGCGCACGGCAGGCCCCGCAGGGTCAGCACCCCGTCGAGGTCCCGGCCCTCGATGGGCGGCACCACCGGGCTGGCGCCGGTGGCCAGGAAAAGCTTGTCATAGGAGATGAGCGACCCGTCGGCCAGCGTCACCCGGCGCTGGCCGGTCTCCAGCCGTACCGCATCGCCCACCACCACTTCGATGCCCTGGTTCTGAAGATTCTGGTCGGGGACCACCACCGACGTCTCAGCGGCCAGACCGGCCACGACGTGGGGCAGGGCTCAGCGAACGATGAAAAATTCCTCCTTGCGAATGACGGTCACATCGACTTGCGGCATCAGTTTCTTGGCCAGCATGGCGCAAGGGCCGCCGGCGCCGCTGCACCCCACGATGACAAGCCTCTCTCCTTGGTTCATGGATGCCTCCTTGGCAATCGGTTCATTGACACAAGCGCCCGTTATTAGCGCTTTTTTCCCGTCGGCGGCTCGGTTTTTTCAGACGCTTCCGCCTCCGGCGGCGAGGCTGCGGCCACCGTGGCGGCCACCGTCTGGTAGATGCTCTGGAAGACTTCGGGAAACGCCGTGGGGGAGAGGCGCCCGGTTTCGATGAATTTGACCACGATTTCCTTGGCGGCCTTGAGGATTTGTTCGTCCATCGATGCCATGGCCATCATCCTTGCCAGGTTGGCAGGAAGCCGCCCCGAACGCGGCTTCTTGCAGATCCTCGTCAGCCCTGGGAGCAAGGGGCTGGGCCAGCGTTCCGCCGGCGGGCATCGGGAAGGCGGGAACGCAGCGGGTTTCCGCGGCAACGGCTGATAAGCCGCTTATACGGCTCAGTGATCCCTACCAGAGTCGATCACAGCCCGTCAAGACGATCCGCCGGGCTTTCTTCTCGGCAAGACGGGGGAATTGAACCGATGGCCGCCTGCGGGCGCGGGGCTATCCGTGTCATCGTGAAGCGGCCGCAGGGGTTGACGGCGCTGCGGCGCGCGGTTTGACACGGTTGCATTAATTCTCTATGTATGGGGCGCCTCCGCGGCGGTGGAGGCCGCCGTGCGCCAAGACAAGGCCGCACGACGCCATGGCCATCCTCATGTGCCACGAAAGGAAATCACCATGGGTCGATGTTTGCGCCAAGGGCCGATTCTATCGGCAATCCTTGTCTGGTTCGCCGTCTTGACAGGCTGCAGCACGCTTCAACGGACCTATCATGCCGTGATGGAAGGGGGCCACGAGGTGCTGCGCTGGCACAAGTCGGCCGACGACGACCTCATCAAAAAGGTGGGGGTTCACCGGGTGAACAACTGGAGCGGGTATGCCGCGGCGGACTTCGAAGCGGTCCAGACCCGTCACTTGGTGGAACTGCTGCAGGCGGAAACCGACGACCTGATCATCATCGCTCCGGGCACGCCCGGGGCCCCGGATCTGCTCACGCGACTGCCGCGAACCCCGGAAAACGCCATCGACAACTTCCAGGTGGCGCTGGAGGCCCGCCGGGCCGGGCTCAACGCCGTGGCAGTGGCCAGCCTCATCGACGTTCGCGACCAACGCCAGGAGAAAGGGCTGTGGTGGTTCAAGGATGTCTATGACGAAATCGAAGTGACGATCAACGTCGAGGTGTACGACAGCCAGACGGCGGCCAAGATCCTCGACGAGCGTTTCATCCATCGTATCGAGGCGGACATGCCGTTGGCCATGCCCGGCCAGCCGCCCGCCACCGCGCTTCCCTTGCAGGTGATCGAGGAAATCGAGGAAAACGTCTGGCCCGCCGTTGCCCGCCGGATCGTCGACGAGATGGTGGCCGTCCCCTGGGTCGGTTTCATCCAGGCCGTCTCGAGCGCCGGCGTGACACTGAACGCCGGCTCGGAAACCGGGCTGGAAGTCGGCGACGTGCTCGACGTCTTCGACAATGGCCGGGAGATCGAGGGCGTGGGCGGCGCCCGCTTCCTGGTTCCCGGCGCCAAGATCGGCGAAATCGAGGTGGCGGCAGCCTCGCCCGGGCGCATCGAAGCCCGCATCCTTTCGGGGGAACAGATTGCTCCCGGCGCCCCGGTAACACTCAAAACGGATTAAACCGCTGCGGCCGTCAGGGCGCGATAAAACGCCTCGATGATGCGCGCCGTTTCCCGGGGCCGCTCCATGGGGATGAGGTGGCCGGCGCCGGCCACCTGCATGAACCTGCCCCGGGGAAACATGGACGCCGCCTTCTCCAGGTCGATGTGGCCCCGGTTTCCGCTCTTTTCCCCTTCCACCACCAGCACCGGGCAGGAAACCCGCTCCAACAGAGGCCAGGGATCCAGGTGCCCCCCGCCCATGAACAAGGCGGCCTCGCGCCGCGGGTGGCAGGACAGTTCCAGCCCGCCGGCCTCGGCGCCCACCATGCCGTGGCGCACGTACAAGTCGAGGATCTCGTCGTCCCAATCGGCAAAAAGCGCCTTGCCGCGCAGGTAGGCCCTGGCCTCGTCGGCGTCGGCCCAGTGATTGCGCCGGCGGATCGATTTGCTTGCCAGAGGATGTTGCTCGACGTCGATCTGGAGGCAATAAAACTCGCTGGGCAAGAAGATCGGCTCGATCAGGACCAGGCCGGACGCCAGCCCGGGATCGGCCGCAACGGCCAGGGTCGCCACCGTGCCGCCCATGGAGTGACCCACCATCAGGGGCGCCTCTAGTTGCAATCGCTGACAGAACAGGCGCAGGTCTTCGGCCAGTTGCTGCCAGCGCAATCCGCCATCCTCGGGGGCCGCCTCGCGGTGATCGCAAAAATACGGCGCCAGGATGGTAAATTCGCCGGCCAGCGCCCGGGCGATGGGATGCCAGAGCCAGGGCAGGAAGCCGGTGGCGTGCAGCAGCACCAAGGGCGGACCGCCGCCGGGATACGAAAGATATTGAATCTCGGCATCGCCGATATCCACGGTGTTGTTTTCGGGTTTCAGGCCCTGTTTCATTTCAAGATAGCTCCTCGTCTCCGATGACCGTCAAAAACGACACCGGCAAAATAGCAACGATGGGGGCCTTGCGCAAACGGCCGCTTTTTCTCTCCTCACGTGCCGGTCGCCGGAGTCCCGTAGATGGAGATAGCATTTGAACTTGAAAAATTGTGCCGATGGTTGAAGAATACCGTGGAGCCAAACCAAGCCTGCCGCGGTCCTTACGATCCGATGCTGGCAGGAGCAATGAAGCCACCCGATCTTTGCGAAGAGGCACCGCGATGAAAGTCTTGGGCATCTGCCTGGGCGCATCCACCGTCACCGCCGTTTCCCTCGAAGGCGGTGCCACAACGCCTTGCATCATCGACCATCATGTCCGCCCCCATGACGGCAACCCCCGCCGAACCTTGCTGGATGTCCTGGACACCATCGCCATCCAGGACTTTGACCGCATTGCCGTCACCGGTCGAAAGTTTCGCCACTACGTCAATTTGACGACCATCGCCGAGCCGGAAGCCGTGGAACATGCCTACGCCTTGGTCAAGCCGCCCGAATGCCGCTGCCAGGCCATCGTTTCCGCCGGCGGCGAAACCTTCATGGTCTATGTGCTGGACGGCCAGGGACGCATCGGCAACGTGATCACCGGCAACAAGTGCGCTTCCGGCACCGGTGAATTCTTCCTCCAGCAGTTGCGGCGCATGAACGTCACCCTGGAAGAGGCGGCCCGTTGGGCCGTCGACGAGGTCCCCCACCCGGTCTCGGGGCGCTGTTCGGTCTTTTGCAAATCCGACTGCACCCACGCCACCAACAAGGGCGTGCCCAAGTCGCAGGTCACTGCCGGCCTGTGCAAGATGATGGCCGAGAAGGTCCTCGAACTGCTGCGCCGTGTCCCCCGCCGGGACATCATGATTGTCGGCGGCGTGTCGCGCAACCGGATGATGATCGCCCATCTACAGCGGGCCATCGACAACCTCATCGTCCCCGATGAAGCCCCGTATTTTGAAGCCCTGGGCGCCGCGCTCTGGGCCTTGGAACACGAAACCCGGCCCTGGCCGGGGATGGAGGCGCTGCTGTATACCGAGACCTCGGCCTTCGACCGGCTGCCGCCCCTGAAGAAAGCCGCCGACCTGGTCACCTTCCGCACGTTGCGCCGCGACCGGGTGCGCAGCGGCGACCGTTGCATCCTGGGCCTCGACGTGGGTTCCACCACCACCAAGGCGATTTTGATGCGCTGGAGCGACAAGGCCCTGTGCGCCGACGTCTACCTGCGCACCGACGGCGACCCGGTGGGGGCCTCGCGGCGCTGCTACCGGGCCATCCTGGAACAGGTGAAGGCCCAGGTCGATCCGTCGTCCGTGTTCATTGCCGGTCTGGGGGTCTGTGGCTCCGGGCGCCAGATCGCCGGGCTGCACGCCATGACCGATGGCGTCATCAACGAGATCATCGCCCACGCCACCGCCGCGGTGTATTTCGATCCGGCGGTGGACACCCTGTTTGAAATCGGCGGCCAGGACGCCAAGTATACCTTCATCACCAACGGCGTTCCGTCCGACTACGCCATGAACGAGGCCTGCTCGGCCGGCACCGGATCTTTCCTCGAAGAATCGGCCAAGGAAACACTGGGCATCGAGATGACCGAAATCGCCGACATCGCGCTGGCCGGCGCCGATCCGCCCAACTTCAACGACCAGTGCGCCGCCTTCATTGCCTCGGACATCAAGAACGCCGTCCACGAGGGGGTGTCCCGGGAAAACATCGTCGCCGGCCTCGTCTATTCCATCTGCATGAACTACACCAACCGGGTCAAGGGTAACCGGCCCGTGGGCCAGCGGGTCTTCATGCAGGGCGGGGTCTGCTACAACCGGGCGGTTCCCATGGCCATGGCGACACTGACGGGAAAACCCATCGTGGTCCCCCCGGAACCGGGGCTGATGGGCGCCTTCGGGGTGGCGCTGGCCGTGGGCCAGCGCATCGAGGCCGGTCTGCTGGCCGAGACGCGCTTCGACCTCGAGCGCTTGCGCGACCGGGAGGTGAGCTACGGCCGCAGCTTCGTGTGCAGGGGCGGCCGGGAGGGATGCGATCGACGCTGCACCATCCACCGGGTGAAGATCGAGGGCCGCTCGTATCCTTTCGGCGGGGCGTGCAACCGCTATGAGAACCTGCGCCGCCGGGTACACCACGACCGCTCCCGGCTCGACTGGATCAAGCGGCGCCAGCGCCTCGTCTTCGAAACCTTTGCGCCGGTCCCGGGGGCATCGGAGCGCCCGTGGCGAGGCCGGGTGGGCATCAACCGCAGCTTTTTCATCCACAGCCTCTACCCGCTCTACGCCCATTTCTTCCACCAGCTGGGGTTCGAAACGGTGCTGGCCCAGCGGCTTTCCGTCGAGGGCATCGACCGCCGCAACGCCCCCTTCTGCTACCCGGCGGAACTGGCCCACGGCTATTTTCACGGGCTGATCAGCGACACCGCCGACCTGGACTTCATCTTCCTGCCCCACCTCAAGTCGGTGCCGGCCATCGACGCAAACAACAACTCCCAGCTTTGCCCCCTGAGCCAGGGGGAGAGCTTCTACCTGCGCTCGGCTTTCCGCCCGGAGCTCAACCGGTCGGTGCGGGTGCTGGCCCCCTGCCTGGAGATGGCCCGCGGTTTCCAGGAAGCCAGGGAGCCGCTGGTGCAGATGGCCGTTGAGATGGGCATCGACCGGCGCGAAGCCCGACGGGCCCTGGAGGCCGCCATCGAGCGGCAGCAGGATTGCCTGGCGGCCGTCAAGGTCATGGGCCGCGAGTTTCTCGCCGCCCTGGAAGAAGAACCCGACCGGCCGGCCGTGATCCTTTTCGGCCGGCCCTACAACGCCTTCGCCCCGGAAGCCCACATGGGCATTCCCGCCAAGCTGGCCAGCCGCGGCGTGGCGGTGCTGCCCTTCGACGCCCTGCCCCTGGCCGAGCAGGAAGGCAAGCCGCACATGTACTGGGGCATGGGCGAACAGATTCTCCGGGCCGCGCGCCTGGTAGCGGCCCACCCGCGCCTCTACGGCACCTTCATCACCAATTTTTCCTGCGGCCCCGACTCGTTCATCGTGGGCTACTTCCGGTCCATCATGGGCACCAAGCCGTCGCTGACCCTCGAACTGGACAGCCACACGGCCGACGCCGGCATCGACACCCGCATCGAGGCCTTTCTGGACATTGTGGCCGCGCACCGCCAACTGGCCGATAAGGGCCGGGGCCCGGCTGCCGCCGGCCGGCGCTTCCAGCCGGCGCGCATCATGGAAAAATCGGGACACATGGCGGTGGTACGCAGTGACGGCAGCCTCATCGACGCCACCGATCCCCGGGTCACCCTGCTCTTTCCCAGCATGGGGCGCCTGGGCACCGAGGCGGTTGCGGCGGTTTTCCGCGGCTTCGGGTTCCACGCCCGGCCCCATGCCCCGGCCGACGAGGCCGTGCTCAAGCTCGGGCGCGGCAACACGAGCTGCAAGGAGTGCCTGCCGTTGATTTTGACCACCGGCACCCTGCTGCACTACCTGCAGAACGATCGCCGCCCGGATGAAAGCGTGGTCTATTTCATGCCCACGGGCAGCGGTCCCTGCCGTTTCGGACAGTACCGCGTCTTCATGCAGGATTTGATCGAGCGCCTCCGGCTGCCGGACGTGGCGATTCTCTCCCTCACCTCCGACGACGCCTATGCCGGAATGCCGCGCAACTTTGCCGGCAGGACCTGGTGGGCGGTCGTCGTCTCGGATGAAATGGAAAACCGGCGCAGCCGGATTCTGGCCGACGCCGTGGACCGGGATGCCGGCCTGGAGGTGTTCGAGGAATGTTGGCATCGGCTCCTGGAAGCGCTTGAAAAAAGCGATCGAGCCGGCCTGGAAGCCGTCCTGAAACAGACCGGTGCTGCGCTGGATGCCATCCCCATGCGCCGGCCGCCCGCCGAAGTGCCGGTGGTGGGCCTGACCGGGGAAATCTTCGTCCGCCGCGACGGTCTCTCGCGCCGCTACCTCACCGAGCGCCTCGCGGACTTGGGGTTTGCCACCATCTGCGCCCCGGTGAGCGAATGGATCCACTACACCAACTACCTGGTGGAGCACGAACTCGACAGCGCCGACCTGAACTTCTGGCAAAAACTGCGCCTGCGCCTGCGCAACCACATCATGCAGCGCGATGAGAGGCGGATCCAGCAGGCCATTGCCGGCAACGGTCATCCGCCGGCGGAACCGGTGGACATCGGTCGGACCCTGTCCCTGGCCGCACCCTACATCTCCGCCCGGCTCACCGGAGAGGCGGGGCTCACCGTGGGCAGCGCCATCGGCGAAATTGTCGACCAGGTGTGCGGCGTAATCGCCATCGGCCCCTTCGGGTGTATGCCCAACCGCATTTCCGAGGCCCTGCTCACCGAGGCGATGACCCGCGAGGGAAAGCTGGCGGCCGGCGGCAATCCCCGCTGCCGGGCGGCGTTGGCCGACATCGACGATCTGCCGTTTCTGGCCATCGAAAGCGACGGCTCGCCGTTTCCCCAGCTGATCGAAGCCAAACTGGAAACCTTCTGCCTGCGGGCCCGGCGGCTCCACCAGCACCTGGCGCAGATCGACGGCGTCGGCCGGCGGTCGGGCAGTCATCCATCTCCACCATGAAACGACGCCGCCCAACATCCATGGGCCCGGCTGGCAAGCGCGCCGATCGGCGCATCTTTCCGTTGGTCCCCCTATTGCTGCTGCTGGCCGCCTGTGCGGGACGGCCCCCAGCGCCGACGATTCCCCCGGCGCCGCCGAGGCTGGCCACGGTGGGCATCGCCATCCAGGCCGGAGCCTTTGCCAACCTGGACAACGCCGTGAGGCTTACCGAAACATTGCAGGCCAAAGGGCTGGAGGCCACATTTTTCAGGGACGACGACGGGCTGTTCAAGGTCCGTTTCGGCAATTTCGCCTCCCGCGAAAAGGCCCGGCAGCGCGCCCTGGCCCTGCAGCGCGCCTGCGTGCTGGAAGTTTTTTACATCGTGGTGCCGGAACAGTTGGCCGCGGGCCAGCGCCAGCTCCGCGGGGACGCCTTCGTGCGCGCCCAGATTGTACGCACCGCCAAAAGCTTTCTCGGCCTTCCCTACCGTTGGGGCGGGGCCTCCGTCGACGACGGCTTCGACTGCAGCGGGCTGACCATGACCGCCTACCGGCTCAACGGCTACCTGCTGCCGCGCACCTCCCGCACCCAGTTCGCCGCCGGCGCGCCGATCGCCATCGACGATCTCCGGCCGGCAGACCTCGTGTTTTTCAGGACCGCCGCCAGGCGCAGCGTGTCCCACGTGGGCCTGTACATCGGCGACGGACGCTTCATCCACGCCCCGGGACGGGGCAAGCGAATCCGCATCGACTCCATTGACGGCGGCTACTATCGCCGCCGCCTGGTCGGCGCCCGCCACTTCCTCTGATCTGCCCTTCAGGAGATTGAAACCGTTGCATGGTGCGGCCAGGGGAAGCGTGGAATCGCCGGCTTACAACCGGTACTTCTTGATCTTGTTGTAGAGGGTGCTGCGACTGACGCCCAGCAGCGCCGCTGCGTGGCGCCGGTTGTTGCCGGTGGCCTGAAGGGTCTTGCGCAGCAACTCCAGTTCTGCTTCTTCAAAGGAGGTGCCCACCGGTAAGACGACCCGCCCCTTGGTTCCCCTGCCCGGTTTGATGCGCGCCGAGAGGTGTTCGGGGGTGACGATGCCCCCCATGCAGACCACCACGGCACGGTGGATGACGTTCTTCAGCTCCCTCACGTTGCCGGGCCAATCGTAGGCTTCCAGCATGGCCATGGCCTCGGGGGCCAAGCCGTTGATCCGCTTGTCGTAGATTTTGTTGTAGCGCGTCAAGAAGTCCTGGACCAGCAGGGGAATATCGCCAATCCGTTCGCGCAAAGGCGGCATGTGGATGCGGAAGACCTCCAGGCGGTAGTAGAGGTCCTCCCGGAAACGACCGGCCTCCACCGCTTCATAAAGGTCTTCGTTGGTGGCGGCGATGATGCGCACATCGGCCTTGATGGCGCGGCGGCCGCCGATGCGGCAAAAGGTTTTGTTTTCCAGCAGCCGCAGCAGGCTGATCTGGACCCGATCGTCGATGGTGGAAATCTCGTCGAGAAACACCGTGCCGCCGTCGGCCAGCTCCAGGGATCCGGCCCGCGCCTTGGTGGCCCCGGTAAAGGCCCCCTTGACGTGGCCAAACAGCTCGCCCGGCACCAGCTCTTTGGGCAAGGCACCCAGGTGAACGGGAAGAAAGGGCTGATCGCGGCGGTCGCTGAGCTGATGGATGGCCCGAGCGGCCAGGTCCTTGCCCGTGCCGGTCTCACCGCTGAGCAACACCAAAATATCTGTGGCCGCCGCCTGGCGAATCATATGGTAGACGCTTTTCATGCCGGCCGAGACCCCGACCATCTCCTCGAAGCGCGTCGCCCGGGGCGACGGTCCGAACCGGACTTGGGAATCGACCCGTGACCGGCAGTCCAAGGCGGCCTCAATGAGTAGCCTGAGTTCCTCGTCGCCCACGGGCAGCTTGGCGTAGTGGTAGGAGCCGGCCTTCAGCGCTTTTGAGGCCAGGGCCAGCTCCCGGGGCGAAATGAGGAAGATCACTCGGGTCCAGGGGCTCTTGGCGCCCAGCACCTCGATGAATTCCTTCCACGCTGACCGCCCGTCGCGCACGATGGCGCTGGAGGCCAGCAGGACGTCGCAAACATCGTCTTCCGCAACCTCCAGCACCTTCTCCATGCTTTTCTCGTAAACCACGGTGACCCTGTTATCATTGCGGAACAGTTCTTCCGTCTGGCGAAACAGGTTCGTCGACCGATCGAGGCAGACGATGCGCGCCGCGGCGGTTTCGTCGGCATTTGGCGGTGGTGTGGCTGGCATAAAAACCCCCTGTAACATCTAAGAAAAACGTTCCGGGTCACTCCACGGATCGCAGTAGCCGGGAAAACCAGCCCTCCGAATGTTGTCCGGCTGGGTGGATTGCAATTTGTACCCCCCTCGGAAATCGATTTCAAGAGCCAATGAGTCCATTAATCGTACACTTTTTGTGTGGCCTCTCCGAAACTGCCGCCCGCCTGGTCTGGCATCAAATTTTTGATTGTAGGGATTCCACATTTTACACAGGCTTGGCGCCCCACCTGATGAATATGTATGGTTTTTGGACACAATCCATTCCAATCTTCCATTGAAAGACGGCTCCGTCAGATCCAGCGATTCTTTTTTCGTCCTTATTCCAGGGACTTGAACGTGGCTGGCACCACTATTGCTTTTATGGAGGAACATCCTGTTGGCACTTCAGCGGCAATTTAATCTTCAAGGAGGTGCGTATGGATGGATGCCCTGTGGAAATCGTCATCCCGGAGAAATGCCGAAATCTCGATCAAAACGAGGAGTGGATCAAGATCGTGACCGATGACGGCGAGGAAATCGTGCGGCTGCATGATTACGGCCGATTTTACGAGATTCCCGGCCTCTACGACAATTTTTACAAGTCGCTCAACTGCCAGTCGCCCCGGGTGGTTTGCGAAACGTTGAAAAACCAAATGGCCAGGGGCGGTTGGCAGAAGCAACCCGTCCGGGTCCTGGACCTGGGGGCCGGCAACGGGCAGGTGGGAGAGATGCTCACCCGCCAGCTGGACTGCGAGGCAGTTGTGGGGCTGGATATCATCGCTGAGGCCCGCGAGGCGGCTGAACGCGACCGCCCCGAGGTCTATGCCGACTACTACGTCATGGACCTCGCCAATCCCACCGATGAGGCGTTGAACGACCTCTCCCGGTGGAACTTCAATACCCTGGTCACCGTGGCGGCCCTGGGATTCGGCGACATCAGCACCCAGGCTTTCATCAACGCCTACAATCTGCTGCCCGACGATGCCTGGGTGGCCTTCAACATCAAGGACCGCTTCCTGTCGGATGCCGACGACACCGGCTTCAGCGAAACGATGAAAAAACTGCTCAACGACGGCTTCGAATTGCTCGAATCCCGCCGCTACTGCCACCGGCTCTCCCTGGCCGGCAACCCGCTGTACTACTACGTCATTGTAGGCCGCAAGAACGGCGCCGCCGATTAAAACTGATTTTCCTTCTCGACCGAAAGAAATTCAGCCGCAGCCGGCGCGGCGCGCTCCTCGGTAGTGTTCATCCAGAAATGAGGATTTTTGTTCAAGATCAAGGCCCGCGAAAAAAATAACCGCAGGCATATGGTTGATATGCCGAGGATTATTTTCGGTAATTAATCCGTTCGACGCTACGCCGGTGTGCACCTGGTGTTTTATCGAAGGAGAGACAAAGGAGATTGAATCATGAGCAAAATCAGTGCAAATCACGTATTTACCTCCGAATCCGTCGGCCGGGGCCACCCGGACAAGATGTGTGACCAGATCTCCGACGCCATCCTGGATGCCTGCCTGAAGCGGGACCCCAAAAGCCGGGTGGCCTGTGAAACCATGGTGGGCCATAACCTGGTGGTCAACGTGGGCGAAGTGACCTGCGACGGCTGGAACGACATCGACACCGAGGCCATCGCCCGGCAGGTGGTCAAGGATATCGGCTACAACAGCGAAGAGTTGAAGTTCTGGCACGAGTCCTTCGACTACGTCAGCCGCATCCACCCCCAGTCTCCCGACATCAGCCAGGGAGTCACCGAAGGCGAAGGGCTCTACGACGAGCAGGGGGCCGGCGACCAGGGGATGATGTTCGGCTATGCCACCAACGAGACCCCGGAGCTGATGCCCTGCCCGGTGGCCTACAGCCACCGCCTGCTGCGCGAGCTGGAAAAGCGGCGCGTCAGCGGCCAGATCCCGTATCTGCGGCCCGACGCCAAGAGCCAGGTGTCCGTGCGATACGACAACGGCCGGCCCGAGGAAATCACCACCGTGGTCATCAGCCACCAGACCGATGAAGTCCCCCTGGAAGAGATCCGCCACGACCTGGTGGCCGAGGCCAAGCGGGTGCTCGGCCCCACCGGCCTGCTTACCGACGACACGCAGTACTACATCAATCCCACCGGGGCTTTTGTCCTGGGCGGCCCCTGGGCCGATGCCGGTCTCACCGGCCGCAAGATCATCGTGGACACCTACGGCGGCGTGGGCAGCCACGGCGGCGGAGCGTTCAGCGGCAAGGACCCGTCCAAGGTGGATCGCAGCGCGGCCTACTACGCCCGCTACGCGGCCAAAAATCTCGTGGCCGCCGGACTGGCGGACAAGTGCGAGATCCAGGTGGCCTATGCCATCGGTGTGGCCCACCCGCTGAGCATCAACGTGGACACCTACGGCACGGGCAAATACGACGAAAGCCTGCTCCAGGCGCTGTTGGAAAACGGTGACCATTTCGATTTTCGCCCGGCGGCCATCAGCGACGCCCTGGGCCTGCTTCATCCCCAAGGCTGGTCCTATCAGCGCTCGGCGGCCTACGGCCACTTCGGCCGCGACGATTTCCCCTGGGAAAAAACCGACAAGGCCGAACAACTGCGCCGCGCCGCCGAACAGCTGGCCCGCCGGGCAGCCTGAGCCCAGCGGCCTCCGGCCGCAGTCGTTTTCAGCATCGTTTCACCCGCTGAATTTCAACACCGTCAAACAACAAACCAGAAAGGAAAAAACAGATATGAGCGGAACAGCCGCCACGCTTGCCAATGAATCCCCCCGGGAAGATTACCGGATCAGGGACATCGGTCTGGCCGATTGGGGCCGACGCGAAATCGAGATCGCCGAAAAAGAAATGCCGGGCCTGATGGCCACCCGGGAAAAATACGGCGAGGCCAAGCCGCTGGCCGGGGCCCGCATCGCCGGCAGCCTGCACATGACGGTGCAAACCGCCGTGCTCATCGAAACCCTCCGGGCCTTGGGCGCCGATGTGCGCTGGGCCTCCTGCAATATCTTTTCCACCCAGGACCATGCCGCGGCCGCCATGGCCGCCGCCGGCGTGCCGGTGTTCGCCTGGAAGGGGGAGACCCTGGAAGAATACTGGTGGTGCACCCAGCAGGCCCTCACCTGGCCCGACGGCCGAGGGCCGCACCTGGTGGTGGACGACGGCGGCGACGCGACGTTGATCATCCACCGCGGCTACCAGGCCGAGGAGGATCCGCAGATCCTGGAGGCCTTCACCGCCAACAAGGAGCTGCGCATCGTCAACGACGTGCTGCGCCAAACCCAGAAGACCGCGCCGAACTTTTGGCACGACGTGGTGGCCGAGTGGCGCGGGGTGTCCGAAGAAACCACCACCGGGGTCAACCGGCTCTACCAGATGGCCCGCGGCGGCCAGTTGCTGGCGCCGGCCATCAACGTCAACGACTCGGTAACCAAGAGCAAGTTCGACAACATCTACGGCTGCCGCGAATCGCTGGTGGACGGCATCAAGCGCGCCACCGACGTGATGGTCGCCGGCAAGACCGCCGTGGTCTGCGGCTATGGCGACGTGGGCAAAGGGTCCGCCGAGGCCCTGGCGGCCCATCGCGCCAAGGTGTTAGTCACCGAAATCGACCCCATCTGCGCCCTGCAAGCGCTCATGGCCGGCTTTGACGTGGTCACCATGGAACAGGCCCTGCCCATGGGCGACATCTTCGTCACCTGCACCGGCAACCGGGACGTGATCACCACCGATCACATGGCGCAGATGAAGGACCAGGCCATCGTGTGCAACATCGGCCATTTCGACCATGAAATCCAGGTGGACGCCCTCAATGCCATGGACGGGGTGACCAAGACCCCCATCAAGCCCCAGGTGGACCGCTATAGCTTCCCGGACGGCCACTCCATCTACCTGCTGGCCGAAGGAAGGCTGGTGAACCTGGGGTGCGCCACCGGGCACCCGAGCTTCGTGATGAGCAGTTCGTTCACCAACCAGGTCCTGGCCCAGCTCGACCTGTGGCGAAACAAGCGACCCATCGATGTCTACCGGCTGCCCAAGGAACTCGACGAGGAAGTGGCCCGGCTGCACGTCGAAAAACTCGGCGGCTCGCTCACCCGGCTCAACGAGGCGCAGGCCGAGTACATCGGCGTGCCGGTTTCCGGGCCGTTCAAGCCGGAGCATTACCGGTATTAGAGGGCAATGGACAAAGTGGACGGCAGGGACAAAAATGGACCTCGCGGGCTGTCCATGAGGTCCCATCAGTCCGCAGAAGCCCCCAAGCAGCGCCGCCATTCCGCCAGGCGCAGGGCGGCGATGCTCGGGTTGATCTGGGAGACGGCTTTTTGAAACCACTGCCGTGCCGCCGGAAGGTCGGCGGCGAGCAGGAAGCTGACGCCGAGGAAATACGGGGCCAGGTAGTCGCGGGGATCGGCGGCGGCGGCGGCTTCGAGCAAGGCCATGGCCGCATCGACGCTTTTCTGGTGGAAACGCACCAGGCCCAGCAGCAACAGGGCATCGGCGCCGGCGGCAGCCTGGACGTCGGGCTGGCCTTCGAGGCGCTGTATCTCCTCGTCGGTTCCCACCTGCCGGAGAATCGGTTCATAGCTGCCCTGGTAGAGGCAAAGATCCAGGTAGCAGTCCAACAGGTCCTCGGCGCCGGGACGCTGTTGAAGGGCGAGGGCGAGCAACTCCAAGGCCCCGTCAACGTCTTCGGCCGCCAGGCGCGCCTCGGCCTGCCGCGCCAGGGCCAGAGCGGCCCGCCGCGCCGGGGTAAAACCTCCCAGGGCGGAAAACCACCGAGAAATCCGGGCTGCCCACAGCGGTTGCCGTGCCTCGGCCGCCCCCCCCAGATAGGTGGCAGCGATCATCTGCTCGGCCAGGGACCGTCCCTTCGGCTGGCCGTCAGCCAGGGCGGATTCGCACAAAACCAGCCAGCGTGCCTGGAAGGCGGGGTTGGTGCTGGCCATCAGCGTTTCCAGGGCCGCCAGGTGGCCGGGATCCGGCCGAGGCAGGTCGCGTCGAATCGCTGCCAGGCGGGCATAAGCAGCGGCCAGCCGGTTGGCCGGCGACAGGCGCACGGCGGCCCGGAAGGCATCGATGGCCCCGGGCAGGTCCCCGGCATCGTAGGCCACCACTCCCTGCAACAAGCGGTAGGCCGGCCGCCGGGGCTCCCGTTTCACCGCCTGTTGGACGCTGGCAGCGGCGGCGCAGTGGTCCTGCAGCGCGCTGAGGCTCAAGGCCCGGTACAGGTGCGCCGGCGCGTGGTCAGCGCACCTTGCCAGGGCGCGATCATAGAACGCCACGGCCGCCGCCGGGTCACCGGCCGCAGCGGCCCGCTGGCCCCTGCCAACCAGACGTTCGGCCCCGAAACAACAGGTCATGGTTCACTTTTGCGCAGATAGCGGGTCAACCAGATGTCGGCCGCCCCCATCGCCGAAGGAAGTTCCGCCGCCCGCCAGGCGACAAGTCCAAGGCGCTCCAGGATCGGATCAAGAAGGGCCGGCGGCCACCGGTAAAAGCGCCGGCCCTCGGCGTCAACGAACCCGTCGCCTTTTTTCAGGCTGAGCAGCACGATCCCCCCCGGTCGCAGGGCCTTCAAGATACCACTGAGCACTCCAGCCAGCTCGCCATGGGGCACATGCACCAGGGCGGCCACCAAAAGCAACCCTTCGAATGAGAATTGAGAAAAATCAAAGGTCCGGAAATCGCCCCGGATCACCGGACAGCCGCTCTGGGCTTCCGCCAGGGCAGCCAGGGTTTCGGAGCGTTCAAAGCCGGTCATGGCGAACCCGCGCCGGCGCAACCACAGCAGGTCCCGTCCGCTGCCGCAACCCACATCCAGGATCCGGCTACCGGTCGGCAGGATGTCCAGCAGCGGTTGTAGAAATGCGGCCGGATCAACGGCAAAGGTGCGCTGATTGTAAGGGCGCGCGAAACGCTGGTAGTAGTCGCTCATCGGGTCAGACCTGGCCGGGGGCACCGCTCCGCCCCCCAGATGCGGGTTGGCCGCAGAATGCATCATAACCCTGATAACCATCGGGATTCCACCCAAATTTAACCGAGGTCGCCTTTGACAGGAGATCCAGGCTTGGCTATAGGAAAGGCCAAAACCGTGACAGGGCCCCGCGATACCGGCGGCAGCCCGCAACCACGCCTGGATGGCGCAGCAGGAAAGAGGGGGAAGGAAGCGTGATGGGGGACGTTGAGAAAACGACGGACGACAATTCGCTGGACTGGGAAAAGCGGCGTTTGTGCCCAGACGAAAGCTGTATCGGCATCATCGGCCTCGATGGCCGCTGCACCGAGTGCGGCCGCCTGGCGGATTCCGTCAGCGACCAGGAACCCCCTGATGCCAGCGCGCATCCCGCGGTGGATCAACGGCCCGAACCCTCGCCGGCGCCCTCTGCCGCCGAAGCCGAGGAGACGGGGGAGCTGCCAGAACCCGTCGAAAACGACGATTGGCAGTCGCGCCGGCTTTGTCCCGACGAAAGCTGCATCGGCATCATCGGGCCCGACGGCCGCTGCACCGAGTGCGGTCGCCGGGAAGACGACATCCCCTGAAGCGCCCTCGCCAAAGTTTTCTTTCTGATCACGTCGGAGAACTCGAAACAGGCGTCTTGAGAAGCCGGCGAACCTCCCGGATGAGCATGTCGCTGCTGTTGGCGTTTTTTTCCACGCAGGCGGCGGTCCAGGCCAAATTCTGGGGCTGTTCCGTCAACTCGCAAAAAAACGTGTGAATCACCACCGGCACGGCCGGCCACCGCTCGCGGATCTGCGCGAGCAACGCCGGGCTCTCGGCATCCGGCAGATCCGGGTCCACCACCAGCAGATCCGGGCCGGCCTCATCGCCCAGAGCTTCCATTAAACGCTTGGCGCTGGCGGCCGCCTCAACCTGGAACCCTGCGGCGCTCAACTCCCGGGACAAGAACCGCCGCACGTGGGGATTGCGATCCGCCACCAGGATTTTATAAGGTCGGGACACGTTGGACCATCCTTTCGGTCTCCGGCGCTGCAGCGGTGACATCGATGGTCAACTCGTATTCGGCGCCTCCGGAGCGTTGAATGGTAAACCCCAACTTCCGGCCCAGGGCCAGCATTTGGGTATTTTCAACCAGTACGAGCCCCCATATTTTTTGGATTCCCCGCCTGGCCGCCAGGTCGATGCAGCGCTGGAGCAGTGCCGCGCCGATCCCCCGTCCCTGCCAGGCGTCGGCCACCACGATGGAAAACTCGCCATGGCGGAGGTCGTCCTGGGCGATCACCCGGGCGACGCCCAACATCGGATGGCCGGGATCGTCGCGGCTCAGCGCCACCAGGGCAATGTGCCGCTGGGGATCCACCCGGGTCAAGCGCTCCACCATGGCCGCCGACAACTGCTTCATCGGGGCGAAAAAGCGCATGTAGATGCTGCGGGGCGAAAGGTTGTTGAAAAATTCCACCAGGCGCCGGTCGTCCTGGGGTTCGATGGGGCGGATCCGCAGCGCGACACCGCCCACTTGCATCGACTCGACCTGAGCAGCGGGGGTCGAGTCAGGGCTGTTTGACGTCATCGGCTCGTTCTTCATGGCTTCTTCCTGCTCAGTTCACGATCCAGATGCTGTGCTGCCTGGCGGCGTAGATCAGCTTGTTGGCCACCCGCCCCATGAAAAAGTCTCCGACTTTCGACTGGCCCCGCCGGCCGAGGACGATGGTGGCGTAATCACCATTCTTGGCCTCCTCGGCAATGGCCGCCGCCCGGCTCTCCGCCCCCCGGATCACCTGGGTGGTGATCCGCGACGAATCGATTCCCTCGGATTCCAGAATCCGGCGTCCCTCGGCAAAAACTTTTTCTATTCGCGCCTCGGCGTTGGCGAGCCATTCGGCTTCATCTTCCGGGGCCAGGCCGAACATCATCTGGCTGCGCCCCAGCCGGATCACGTGGAGCAGTTTGACATGGAAGTCGCCGCAGCCGAGCCGCCGGGCCACGAACTCCAGGGCCCGCATGGCGCAGGGCGATCCGTCCATGCTGATCAGGACCCGGTTGTTGCAAGGTTTCCGCCCGACGATGCAAACCGGGATGAAGTCGAGCTTCTCCACGAGCTTGGCGGCCACGGACCCCATGACCACGGCGCGCACCGCGCCAAAGCCGCGGCGCCGGATGATCACCGCGTCATAACCGTTTCCAGCCTCGCGCACGATGTCCCGGGCGATTCCGATTTGTCGTTTTCGGATCACGATATGCACGTGCTCCTCGTCGAGCCCGTGACTCACAAAGATTTCCTTGGCCTTCTCCATGAAGGTCTTGATCTGCTTGCGCTGCTCGGCCTCCCAGGCGCGCACCGCGGTGACAGCCTTGACCGCCTTGGGCTCCTTTTCCAGGTCGTAGTAACACTCGGGCACGCTGGAAAAGACGTGAAACAACACGATGTCCATGTGCTGGAAGGGGCAGAACCGGGCAACGTGGCGAACCGCCTCCAGGCTGCGGGACGAACCATCCAGGGCCATCAGGACGCGTTGGCGTTGGTTTCTGGGCATGGGTGCTCTCCTTGGTCAAAAATTTTTCGCCGGTTGTGCCGGTGGTCTACCAGGTACAACAGCTTCGCCTTGGTCCGCAGTTTGGCCAGCAGATCGGGCAACCGCTCACGATCTAGGTTGTAGGCGCGGATATAAACCTTGCGAAAACCTTCCGGAACGCGGTCGTAGGAAGACAAAATGCTCAGCAGGCGTCCGTTAAAAGACCGGATCTCGTCGGTGAGCCGCTTGATGGAGCCGGGCTGATCGGGCGCCAGGAACGCCACCTGGAGACCCTGGTGTTGGTTGTCCAGCCCGGTCAAGGTGACCAGCAGGCGGTTGACTTCCGCCTGGGTGATAACACCGACGATGCGCCCCTCGTCCACCACCGGCACCCCGGAGATTCGGTGGCGCAGCAGCACCGCCGCGGTCTCTTCCACCGTGAAGTCCGGGGGGACACTGATGGCCGGCGAGCTCATGATGCTGGCTACCTTGATCTTCGACAACAGGTAGAACAGCTCATGGACCTCCAGGCTGGTGGCCTCGGAGGCCGACGCCCTTTTCAGGTCGCGGTCGGTGACGACCCCCACCAGGCGTCCCTGGCGCATCACCGGCAGCAGGCGTCCCTCGTTTTGCTTCATCAGCTTGATGGCCTTTTCCATCGGATCTTCGGCTTCGATGGTCTCAACCTTCGGATGCATCCAGCTTTTCACCAACATGGCTTCCCCTTTCGGTGCGGGGGTGGAAACGCCTAGCTTCTCTTCTCCGGCCTCAGGCTCAGCAGCGGAATGGGGCAGCGCCGGTACATCTTCTGAGCGCAGGAACCGAGGACGGCGTCGGCAAGATTGCCGCGCCCCTTGGTGCTCATGATCAGCAGATCGGCGCGCTTTTCCTCGATTTGCTCGAGCAGCCCCACGTGGGGCACGCCCACGACGACAATCATCTCCACGGGCAGATCACTCCCGCCGGCCTTTTCCAGCAGTGCTTGCATGCTGCGGGTGCGCTCCTCGTTCTGGCGGGCGATGTAGTCGTCCAGGGAAAACTCGCTCTGGTTGGAGAGCACCCGCTCGATGGTGCAGACATCCCGCTGGTTGATCACGTTGACCAAAATCAATGCCGCCCCCAGACGCCGAGCCAGCACAACGCCATGGTTCACCGCGGCTTGACTGTAAGAAGAAAAATCGACTGCCACCATGATCCGTTGGTAAAGCGCCATGAAAACCTCCCTCGGCTGCGATGTTGGAACTCAAACGCCCCTGCCGTTTATTTAAGCAAACCCCATGCCACCGAATTGCGGCCAGGAAGCGCTAAAAAGGCTTGATAATAAAGGAAACAAGAAATGGTGAGGCAACGGTGGAAACGGGAATGTGTCGGTTGGATTGACAGGCTGTAAACGATCAGCCTTCCTTTACAGCGGTTTCGATCCGCAGTCCGTACTTGTCGATCTTGGCGTGCAGGGTGGGCCGGGAGATGCCGAGGAGCTTGGCCGCCTTGGATCGGTTGCCGCCGCAAAGACTGATGGCCTCGCGCACCAGGACGCTGGCCACCGCGTCCATGCAGCGCTCGAAGCGGTTCTCGTCCGTGCCGCTGGTGAGCATCCGCAACGCCCACTCCCGCAGGATCGACGCCTGCTGCTGGGGCGATTGCACGCTGACGGCGGCATCCTCGGCGGCCTGGACGATGTCCTCGACGCCCAGGGGCGCCCCACGGCTAAAAATCAACGCCTTTTGAAGGGTGTTGGACAATTCGCGCACGTTGCCCGGCCAAGGGGCGTTTTGCAGCAGACCGGCCGCTTCAGGACTCAGGCCGGGGTTTTCGATGCCGGCCTCGACCGCGTGGCGCGCCAGGAAGTATTCGGCCAGGGCCGGGATGTCGTCCCGGCGCTGGGACAACGGCGGCAACCAGATGGTCACCACCTTGAGACGGTAGTAGAGATCCTCACGAAAGCGCCCCTCGGCCATGGCCGCCTCGAGGTTACGGTTGGTGGCGGCGATGATGCGCACGTCCACCGGAATGGTCTGGCGTCCCCCGAGGCGTTCGAGGCTTCGTTCCTGGAGCAGGCGCAGAATCTTGGCCTGCAGGCCGAAGGGCATGTCGCCGATCTCGTCCAGAAACACCGTGCCGCCGTTGGCTTGCTCCAGCTTGCCGATACGCCGGTGCACCGCGCCGGTGAAGGCGCCTTTCTCGTAGCCGAACAATTCGCTTTCCAGCAGGGTCTCGGGAATCGCCACGCAGTTGATCACCAGAAACGGCTTGTCGGCCCGGTCGCTGTGCTGGTAGATGGCCCGGGCCACCAGCTCCTTGCCGGTTCCCGATTCACCGCGAATCAACACGGTGGCACTGGTGGCCGACACCCGGCCGATGGCCTTGTAAACCGCCTGCATGGCCGGACTGCGTCCCACAATGGCCTCCCGGGAGGCGCCGACGGCCACGGCGTCCACCTCCACCGGAGAGCGCATGAAGCGGCCGGCTTCCAGGGCCTTGGCGATCAGCTCCAGCATTTGGGGAATATCGAAGGGCTTGAGCACGTAATCGAAGGCCCCGCACTTGGTGGCCTCGATGGCTGTTTCCGTGGTGCCGTAGGCCGTCATGATGATCACCGGCAGCTTCGGCTCCAGAGCGTGGATCTCGCCGAAGGTTTCCAGCCCCCCCATCCCGGGCAGGCGCATGTCGAGAATCACCAGGTCCGGGACCTCGGCACGAACCTCCTGCAAGCCGGCTTCGCCCGAAACGGCGGTGCGCACCCGGTAGCCTTCCTCGATCAACAGCTTCTCGAAGCTCTTGCGCAATTGGTCGTCGTCATCGATGATCAGTATCGTTGTCACTTTCGTCCTCCTTGATCGGCAGGGTAATGGTGAACGCGGCTCCCCCGCCCGGCCCGGAGGCCACATCCAGCCAGCCGCCGTGTTCGGCAATGATGCGCACCGCGATGCTGAGCCCCAGGCCCGTGCCCTCCTCCTTGGTGGTAAAAAACGGCTGGAGGATCTTTTCGCGCAGCCCCTCGGGGATGCCCGGGCCGTTGTCCACCACGCGCAACTGCGCCACCAGCCCCCGGGACCGCACCACCGCCGTCTGCTCGTGGAGGTCGATGTGCCCTTCCCGTCCAATGGCCTCGCAGGCGTTGACGATTAGGTTGACCAGCACCTCCTTGAGCTGCTCAGGGTCGGCGCTGATTTCCGGCAGGGGCGCCCGGCGGTGCACCGTGACGGTCACCTCGTACGCCTTGAGCCGGTGCTCGAGCAGCTGCAAGGCCATATCCACCACCGTCGAGGGGCTCACGGGCTGCATCTTGAGCTTCGGCGGCCGGGAAAACTCGAGAAAGTTCTGCACGATGGTGTCCACGTGCCGGATCTCCTGGCTGATGACGTCGAAGTCTTCCTTCTGGGCCGGGGTCAGGTCCAGGGTGCGGTTGAGGGAAAACAGGCGCATCTTGATCGAGGTGAACGGGTTGCGGATGCTGTGGGCCATGCCGGCGGCCAGCTTGCCCACCATGGCCATCTTTTCGCTTTGGAGCAGGTGCTCGCGGCTCTTGGCCAGTTCGATCTGGGCCTGGTCCACATCCGAGATCAGCCCCCGCACGCTGCGGTTGAGGGCCGCCACCACATCCAGCTCCTGGGCTTCGGCCTCCGGGTGCCGACCGGTGGCCCGGCTGAGCTGCTGCAGGGGGCGCAGGACCTGGATGCCCAGGATGAAGGCCAGCACTCCGGCGCAGCCGAGGCAGAGGAGAATCGTCACGGCGGCGATGATCCGCAGCCGGAAGGCCTCCTTGCCGGCGGCGGCGGTGACCACGGCGATCTTTTCGGTGTGCTCGCGCTTGTAGTTCTCGCACAAGTCGAGGATGGTAAAAAAGTGTCGGCGCACCTGCCGGTGCAGGCGCTCGCCGGCCTCGCGCTGGCCGCTGCGGTAGTAGTTGATCACCTGGTCCTTGGAGGCCACGTAGCGTTGATATTCTTTCTCGATTTGATCGATCATCTCGTGCAGCGATGAACTTTGCGCCAGTCGCCTGGCCTCGGCGAGCCGCTCGATGAAAACCTGCCGGTACTGACCGAGCTGCCGAAGCCAGGTCGGGTCGCCGTCGAGCAGGTAATAGGTGACAAATCCCTTCTGGTGGACCAACGCTGTCTCGAGGGCGCCGGCGGTCTTGTAGGCGGCCAGCTCCTTCTCGGTCACCTCGGTGAGCAGGGCCTCCATCCGGTAGGTGTACCAGATCATCACCAGCGCCCCGATGAGGCTGAAGCCCGTCAATGCCAAGAGCGTGAGGTAAAATCGTTTTTTCAGGGTCATCGCAACGCACCTTCGGTCAGGCCGCCGGCGGCGGCGCCTCGCCGACGAGTTGGCGGATTTGATCTTGGATCTTGTGTCGGTAGCGGGCCACGGTGTCGCAGCAGGTCATCACCATGTCCAGCTGCCGGGTGTGGATGATCAGGTAGCCGAGAATTTTCAGGGCCTTGCGCATTTCCTCCGGCTTTTCATGCTCGATGCGGGCCGCCAGGGCGTCCTCGCGAATCGACACCGAAAACCCATGGTCCTCGAGAATCTCGCCTACGAAGACCACCCGTTGCACGCGTCGGTCCGCGTCGGCGGCGCCTCCCTTGAAACGGAAGGTGGCGTAGTTTTCCCCGGGCCGATCGCCCACCAGGGCTTCCACGGAACAAAAATGAAACCCCAGGCGCGACTGGAGGCTGCAGTAGTGACGGGAAATCATAAAGTAGTTGCGGTTGGCCATGCTCGATCGCACCGTGGGCTCCAGGGCCCGGTTGGCCGTGGCCTGAAACATCACGGACATCAAGCCCCGGCCGTCCACCGGCGGCGGCCCCTCCCAGGGAAAGGCCGTGATTCCCTCCCAGAGGGCCAGCATGGGAATCGAGACGACATCCTCCAGTTGGGCGTAGGGTCCCGGGCTCTGGCGGGCGAGGCCGTCGTCCAAATCCAGTACCCACCACTGCATCGGGATATCGGTGAAGAGCTGTTTGCTGGAGCGTTCGGGGAAATGATGGTGTTTGCCGAAGGAGAACATCTCGTGCACGGCCTTTTCGTGGCAGAAGCGCGTGATGTCGTGGAGGGTGCGGCAGTTCCGGGGGCGGAAGCTCGGGCTGTCGGGATCAAGGAGGTTGAGCGGCACGATGTACTCCGACGCCTGGCGCAGCGTTTCGTACACCGGGCTGCCTGCCATGGGGTTGGCCGCCCGGGGCTTGGCGGCCAGCAAGGACGCCACGCGACCGCCATAGACGGCCGTAGCGTTGGCGTCCACGGTGACGGTGCCGGCTTCTGTCAGAGCTGCGACGGCGCCTTCGACCCCCATCAGGGCCGGCACCCCGAACTCACGGGCCACGCTGGCCAAGTGCCCGGCGATACTGCCCTGCTCGGTGACCACCGCCGCAGCCCGGTCCAGCAGCGAAGCCCACCGCGGCAGGGCCTGGGCCGCCACCAGCACCGCACCGGCGGGAAAGGCCAGGGCGTCGGCGTCCCGGCGCAACACAAACACCGGCCCGGCGCCAGCCCCCGGGCTGGCGGTCCGGCCGCCGCGCAGCAGCAGGGGCGCCGTCACCGGCAGAAGGTCAGCGGACGGATCGGCCGCAGGCGGATGAAGCTGCAGGGGACGGCACTGCAGCAAGTGAATCCGCCCCTGGTGATCCAAAGCCCACTCGAGATCCCGGGGGCCGCCCTGGTCCGCTTCGGCCGCCGCCGCCAGGCGCGCCAGATGGTTCACCTGGGGCAACGTCAGGGAGGGGCGTCCACGGTCGGCGGGGTCGGTCTCCAGTCGGCTGAGCCCTTCGTCGGGATGGCATGCAAAGCGAATCTCCTTGTGCCCGATCTGCTGCGCCACCAGGCCAGGCGCGGGATTGCGGCGCGCGACGAACAGGTCCGCCGTAACACCGCCGTCCACCACCGATTTGGGCAACCCCCAGGCGCTGTGAATCAGGATCTCGTCCCGGTCGGGCGCCAAGGGGTTGCGGGTGTAGATCACCCCCCCGGCCACCGCGTCGATCATGGGCATGCAGCCGACGCACATGGCCACATCCTCGTCGCGCAGGCCCCGGGCCAGGCGGTAGCGCATGGCCGCCACCCCGTACTTGCTCGCCACCACCTCCTTGTAGGCCTGCATCAGATGCTCCGGGGCCACGTTGAGTTGACTGCGGTACTGGCCGGCAAAGGAGGTGCCGGCCGCATCCTCCCCCAGGGCGCTGGACCGCACCGCCAGGCGTGGCGCCCGCCCACCTTCCGCCGGCAAACGGTCGAGGGCCGCCGCGACGGCCGCTTGCAGTTCACCAGGCACCTCGGCGCGGATGATCAATTGCTGCAGGTCGGCGCTGAGAGCATACAAATGGTCCAGGCGCCGGACGTCGGTAGCCTGGAGCCGGCGGTTGATCTCGGTCTGCAGGTCCGAGTACGCCATGAAACAGGCAAACCCCGCCGCGGTGACCACGAACCCCTCCGGCAGCGGCGCCCCCAGCCGGCCTGCCAGGTCCGCCAGATTGGCCATCTTGGCCCCCACCAGGTCGGCGTGCTCCGGGCGGACGTCAGCCAGCGGCAGCACCAGCGGTCCCTGCCAGGACGGCTCGGACGCGGAGACATGGCGGTTGATCTCGGCCTCGATCTGCCGGAAGCTGTCAAACAGCCCGGAATAGGCACCCGGCGCCAGCTCGTCCAGGTAGCGCACGATGGCAAACACCGTGGCCAGGAGCCGGGTGCAGCGCGAACGTACGAAGGTCATCCCGAAGGGAGCCTGGCCGCCAAGGGCCTCCTGGATCTCGCTCATGATCTCCAGGGCCTTGTTGTTGGCGCCGAGCAGCAGCTTGAACTGGTGGTAGCGGGCCTGGAAGGCGAGCCGCAAGGCCTCGACGTCCTGCGCCGCGGCAGGCGGTACCGGGCGCCGAAACCAGCGGCGGAGCGTATCACGAAAGGAAGGCATTTATCGAATGACCAAAATGTGAAATGAGCCAAAACGACCAAGGTTGCAGACCCTGATCCGGCCGGTTTCCCGGGCGCAACCGGCCGGATGTCCATCAAGGTGTCATTTTAGCCATTTTAGTCATTTTAGTCATTTCAAATATGGGTTAATGCTCCAATTTCATCCCTGAGCCCTCAAACATGAACATGACGGCGAAGCCATACCACAGGGTATAGACCACGTAGAAGACGAGGGAAAAGATCACGACGCCCCAGCGGTCGGAAATGCTCTGGGCCTCGATGCCGTAGTAGTTGTAAGCCGTTTCCAGGGCCTTGGCCTTGACGGTGTCGAGGATCTTGGCTTCCTTGAATTTCTTTTGCCTTTTGAGCGCCTTGTCCATCCCTGCGATCGCCTGCCACCAGTTGTAGAGCGCTTGGCGCCCGTCGACGCCGTAGCGCGCTTCCAGCGCTTGGCCCTCGTTGCGGTACATCGTGTCGGCATCGGCCAGAATGGCGCCCATGATGCGGCCCAAGTCCCCCGACACCTTTAGCGTCGCGCCGTCGGTGTTCACCAGAGCGCCGGCGGCGTTGAACTGCCGGGCCACTTCGCCCGCCCTGTCGGCCGTCGGCATGGTGAATCTCATTTCGACGCGTTGGCCCTCCAGGGGGGCAACCTCCTCTTTGACCTTGGGAATGTAGTAGGCGGATCCCTTGGAAATCGAGTTGTAGAGGGCGTCGAGATATTCGAGCCCGTTGTGGCCGTGGTAGATGGGGAAAAACATGGCCACCAGCACCACGATAAAGACGATCATCATGCCCAGGCCGAGTCTGAATTCGTTCTTTTTGGTTGCCATCAGTGTGCCTCCCTGCCTCTCAGGACCCCGATGTTTTTAAAGAAGGTCCCGATCACCCAGACCCCGAAACCGCCGATAACGATGAAAAAAGCCCAGACGCCGATGCTGTCGAGGGCCTTGGCCATTGCCGGGCTCAACGAAATCACCTCCATGGACGCCAGCTTGCCCGGCAGGGCGAAGAACCGGTTGACGAAGCCGGCCAGCACCGCCATGGCGTAAAAGCCGCGGATGGTGATACCCGGCACCACCTTGGTGACCATGGCGCCCACCTGGATGCCGACCAGCGAACCGAGCAGCATGCCCATGGCCAGGGTGTAGAAGATGAAGCCGAAAATGGCGTACTGGCTGATGGCGGCATAACCGGCGGTAAAGACGATCTGGAAGATGTCCGTGCCCACCGTGGTCATGGAGGAAACCCCGAGCATGTAAACGAAGATGGGAAAGGTGAGAAAACCGCCGCCGACGCCCATGATCCCGGCCGCCAAGCCCACCAGCGCTCCTGAAAGGACCAGAAAGACCCACGAGATCTGGCGCCCGCCGGGGGTCAGATCGAAGTCGAAACGCACCATCGGCGGCACCTTGACAGCCTGCAAGCGTCGCGGCAGGCTGCCCAGATCGGCCCCCTCGCTCTTGCCTTGCCCGGCATCGCGGAACCCGCCCTGCCGGCTGGCCTTGCGGGCCCTCAGGAAATCCAGCAGGGCGTAGGTGCCCAGGAACCCGAGCATCAGGGCGTAGATGGTGGTGATGAAGGCGTCACTGAGGACGGGGTTGATTTCGTATAAAAAACGGTTGAGCAGCCCGCCCGCGGTGGCACCGAGGATGGCGCCGAGCAGGAAGACCACAGCCAGCGGCACCGAGACATTGCCCAGCTTGCGGTGGATGACGCTGCCCATGATCGCCTTGGCGAAGATGTGAAACAGGTCGGTGCCCACCGCCAGAATCCCCTTGATGCCGGCGCTCATCAGGGCCGGGGCGATGATGAAACCGCCGCCGGCGCCGATGCAGCCGGTAATCAAACCGGCTCCCAGGCCGATGAGAATGGAAACGATGAAAATTCCGGTGGAGTAGAAAGCCGGGCTATAGGCCTTCTTGCCCCCCAGGACGTCGGGCAGGGCGCCGGCGATCTGGTCGGCGAAAACCACCCCGCCCAACAGCACCGGAATCGTCAGCAGGCCAAGCAGCAGCACCCGCCGGCGATCACCCAAGATGGTGTTGGACATTTCCATCTCCCACCGGGCGTGGGCCTGCGCCCCCATCATCATGAAGCGCCCCCAATGTCTGAAAAAGTTCATGTTCCCTCCCTTGACGATGCGATGTGCCTCATTCTTCCCTTTTGCAACAACCGTTTGCGGTAGGCGTCCTGCATTTTGTAGATCAACTCGTCCAGGTCCACCGGCTTCATCAGGTAGTCGAAGGCCCCCAGGTCCATCCCCTTTACCGCTGCCTCCAGGCTGGCGTGGCCGGTGAGCATGATCACCTCGATGGGGGCATGGCGCTGCTTGATGATTTCCAGCAGGCGGATGCCGTCCATCTGGGGCATGCGCACATCCAGGACCACCACGTCCACTGGATCGCTCTCCAGCACGGCGAGGGCCTCCTGGGCGCTTGCGGCGGAGCGGACGTCGACGCGCCGGCGGCGCAGCCGTTTGATCAGGGTGTCGAGAAAATCGGCCTCGTCGTCCACCACCAGGATTTTGCAGTCATCCAGCGGGTTTTTCTTCCCGCCGGCCGTACTCTCGGCTACTTCCATAAGGCACTTCCAAAGGTTTGTTGTTTTTTCACATAAGAGAATTTTTTCCCTTTGGGCTCATAATTCAGTTTCAGCTAAAAGCAACGGATGTGCCATCCCGCAACAGCGGCGGATAAGCCTGCCATAAACCGTCCGCCACGGATGGAAAGGAGGCGGGGTCCCGGATTCTGTCCGGAATTTTTACAGCCTGTAAAAAGCGAGTGGCCAAGAAAAATATTGGATGGCTCGGGTTTGATAGAAATTGGTAGTTGCAACAGGCCAATTGCAGACCGTAAAGTGACTCTACGGCGTTTCGCCGAACCGGCAAAGCACCTCCCGGTGAGAGATCATGAACGTGCTGCTGAACATCGACGAGAATTCCAGGGTCCCGCTATTTCGCCAAATCAGGGACCAACTGATCCACCTGGTGGACACGGGCAGCCTTAGGCCGGGAGCCCGCCTGCCGTCCACCCGGCATCTGGCCGAACGCCTCTCGGTGAACCGCTCCACCGTCTACCGGGCCTACCAGGAGCTGTGGTCCCTGGGCTACCTGGAGAGTCGGCCGGGATCGTACTCCACGGTGCGCAGGCGCCCCAAGGTGGCTGCCGCCACCCGAGGCCCGGCACCGGGGCACATCGACTGGACGAAGCGCGCCTCGCCGGCGAGCGAGGCCCTTCATGCCGCCCACCGACGCGAGGAAGCGCTGTTGCAAAAGGCATCCGCTCCCGGCGTCATCAACTTCGTGCCCCTGTCTCCCGACAGCCGACTGTTTCCCATGGACGCCTTCCGGCGCTGCATGAACCACGTGCTGCGCCGTGAGGGCCCCGACCTGCTACAGTACGGCGCCCCGCTGGGCTACAGGCCGCTGCGGCAGTTCATCGCCGAGCGGATGCGGCTGCACGGCGTGTCGGTGACCGTCGACGAGATCATGATCACCACCGGCGCCCAGAACGCCATCGAACGGCTGCTGCGCCTGCTGGCCGCCCCCGGCGCGCCGCTGGTATGCGAATCGCCGACTTACGCCAGGGCCATGGACATCTTCCGGCTGGCCGGCGTCCAAATCGTTGGCGTGCCCATGACCGAGGCGGGGATGGATCTGGACGTGCTGGAGCAGGTGATCCAGCGCCACGGTCCGGCCCTGGTCTACACCATCCCCAACTTTCACAATCCCACGGGCATCACCACCGACCAGGCCCACCGGGAACGCCTGCTGACCATCTGTGAACGCCATCGCCTTCCCCTGGTGGAAGACGGCTTCGAAGAGGAGATGAAGTATTTCGGCAAGACGGTGCTGCCCGTCAAGTCCATGGACCACCACGGGGTGGTCATCTACCTGGGCACCTTTTCCAAGATCCTGTTTCCGGGGCTTCGTATCGGGTGGATCGCCGCCGACCGGCGCTGCATCGACCGGCTGGCGTCGATCCAAAGGACCCTGATCCTCTCGGGCAACCTCTTGGACCAGGCAGCGCTGCACCGCTTCTGCCGCACGGGCCACTACGACCTCCATGTCAACCGCATGCACCGGATCTACCGCCGGCGAATGCAGACGGCCATCAAGGCCCTGCGGGCCGCGTTCACCGACGGCCCCGTCCACTGGACCGAACCAGCCGGCGGATACACCATATGGCTCCGACTCCATGACGTGGCGGCCGCCGAAGACGAGATCGTCCAGCGCTTGCTGGAACACGGGGTGATGGCGCTGCCGGGCAGCTTCCACTTTCACGGGGCCGCCGACGGGACCTACTTTCGCCTCTCCATCGCCCACCTGGACGAAGCGGCCATCACCGAAGGGATCCGCCGGCTGGCGGCGGGAATCGAGGATCTGTACCGGCGCCCCGACGAAAGGAACCTTTCGTGAACGCCTCCGCCCAATCCCATGCCTTCCCCCTTCTCGGCTACCCGGGCCACGAGATGCTGATCCCGGACATTATCCGCGCCAGCGGCTGCCACCTGTGGGACGCGGCCGGCAACCGCTACGTGGATCTGGAGTCCGGCGTATGGTGCACCGTTTTGGGCCACGGACACCCGGTGCTGCTGCGCACCATCGCCGAACAGGGATCACGGATCGCCCATGCCGGCTTCGGCTACACGAGCCCCGTCGTGGCCCAGGCCGCCGAGGAAATTCTGGATCTTCTCGGGCTTACCGGCGGCCGCTGCGTGTTCTTGTGCTCGGGCAGCGAGGCGGTGGAATACGGCGTGCGCCTGGCGCGGATGCTCATCGACCGGCCCTTGCTGCTCTCCCTGGCCGACGCCTACTTCGGGGCTTACGGGGACGCCAGCCTCCGCGTCCCGGATCGATGGTTCAGCTTCGACTGGACAGCCTGCCAGCCGTGCCCCCACGACGCGCCCTGCGGGCCTCATTGCCCCCGCTGGGCGGCCATCCCCCTCGAAAAACTGGGCGGCTTCGTCTTCGAGCCGGGCAGCGCCTCGGGAATGGTGCGCTTTCCGCCGGCCAAGCTGGTAGCGGCCATCGCTGCCCAAATCCGGCAAAGCGACGGCCTGATCGTGGTCAACGAGGTAACCACGGGCATCGGCCGCACCGGACGCTGGTTCGGTTTCCAGCACTACGACCTGGACCCGGACATCGTGGCCATGGGCAAAGGACTGGGCAACGGGTATCCGGTGAGCGCCGCAGCCATCGGGCCGGCGACGGCCGCCCGGCTCGGCGACCGCCCGGTGCCCTACGCCCAGTCCCACCAGAACGACCCCCTGGGGGCGGCCGTGGCCCGGGAAGTCATCCGCATCATCCAGCGGGAAGACCTGATCGCGCGCAGCCGGCCAAAGGCTGACTTCCTGCTCGCCGGCCTGGAGAAAATCGGCCGGCGCTCCGGAAAAATCCGCGCCCTCCGCGCCAGGGGGTTGATGATCGCCGTGGAACTCGAAGACGAACCCGCCGCCGTCCGCGTACACCGCCGGTTGGCATGCCGTGGCTACGTGGTGACGCGCCGGCCGGGCCTCAACCTGCTGCGCCTCGACCCGAGTCTGGCCATCGACATGGCCGACATCGAGGGCTTTTTGACGACCCTGGAGGAAGTCCTGGCAACGGATGAAACCGCGGCAGGACCGGCCACCCAGGAATGAGTGAATCCATCACCCGGCATCGGAAGGAGAATTCCATGACCACCGAAAGAGACGAAAACCAGCCCACCACCGACCGGGAAACCGGCACCGACACCGTCAAGCGCGGCCTGGCCCAGATGCTCAAGGGGGGCGTGATCATGGACGTGGTCACCCCGGACCAGGCGGTGATCGCCGAGCAGGCCGGGGCCGTGGCCGTCATGGCCCTGGAACGGGTTCCGGCCGACATCCGCGCCCACGGCGGAGTGGCCCGCATGTCGGATCCCGGCCTGATCCGGGAAATCATGGCGGCGGTGTCCATCCCGGTGATGGCCAAGTGCCGCATCGGCCACTTCGTGGAAGCCCAGATCCTGGAAGCCATCGGGGTCGACTACATCGACGAAAGCGAGGTGCTCACCCCCGCCGACGAGCGCCACCACGTGGACAAGCACAGGTTCAAGATCCCCTTTGTCTGCGGGTGCCGCAACCTGGGCGAGGCCCTGCGGCGCATCGGCGAGGGGGCGGCCATGATCCGCACCAAGGGCGAGGCCGGCACCGGCGACGTAGTGGAGGCGGTGCGCCACGCCCGCACGGTCCTGGGCGACATCCGCCGCCTGCAAACCCTGCCCGAAGAGGAGCTGGTCGCCTTCGCCAAGGAGATCGGCGCCCCCCTGGAACTGGTGCGCGAAACCCGCGCCCTGGGCCGCCTGCCGGTGGTCAATTTCGCCGCCGGCGGCATCGCCACCCCCGCCGACGCGGCCCTGATGATGCAGCTCGGGGTGGACGGAGTGTTCGTGGGATCGGGGATCTTCAAGAGCGACGACCCCGCCCGCCGGGCCAAGGCCATCGTGGAGGCCACGGCCCACTTCGACAACGCCCAGGTCCTGGCCAAGGTCAGCGAAAACCTCGGCGCTCCCATGACGGGGATCAACGTCAGCAGCCTGGATGCGGCCGAGCGGCTGGCCGAGCGGGGCTGGTGAGAATAATGGAAACCGGCGCAATGAAGGTCGGCATTCTCGCCCTCCAGGGCGGCGTGGTGGAGCACGCCAACCTGTTGCAACAGGCCGGGGCCCAACCGGTGGCGGTGCGGCTGCCGGCGCACCTCGACGGACTGGACGCCCTGATCCTGCCCGGCGGAGAAAGCACCACCATCGGCAAGCTGGCCGTACGCTTCGGCCTGCTGGAACCCCTGCGCCGTTTTGCCGCCGCCCGACCGGTGTGGGGGACCTGCGCCGGAATGATCCTGCTGGCCAGGAACACCGGCACCGCCCCGCCCCTGCTGGCCGCCATGGACATCACGGTGCAGCGCAACGCCTTCGGCCGCCAGGCGGACAGCTTCGTCATGGCGATCACCGTCCCAGCGCTCGAGGACGGCCTTCGGCGCCCGTTTCCGGCGGTGTTCATCCGCGCACCGCAGATAGTGGCCGCCAATGGGACGGCGCAGATCATCGCCCGCCTGGCCGACGGCACGGCGGTGGCAGCGCGCCAGGGCCGCCTCCTGGCCACCGCCTTTCACCCGGAACTCACCGGCGATGACCGTTTTCACCGCTATTTTCTTGAAATATCAGCGAAAATGAAAGAAAATGGACAACCGCCGAGGATCAATCGGACCAGCGCTGGGGAAAATCGGTGATCAAACCGCTGACCCCCCAGCCGGCCAGCTCGCTCATCCGCTCGGCGCTGTTCACCGTCCAGACGTTGACGTGCTTGCCGGCGTTGCGGATCTGGCGCACCAGCTGCGGGGTGACCATGAGGTGGCCGGGGTGGTAGGCATCGGCCTGCAGCTCACGCAGCAGGCCAAGGGGATCCGGGTGGGGCTCTTTCACGAGGGCCGCGGTGGCATAGGCGGGTCGCAACGCCTTGATCTGTCTTAAATAGTTAAAATTGAAGGACGAGATCAGGACCCGCTCGACCATGTCCACGCGATCCAGCACCCTCACGGTTCGCTGGACGATGGCATCGCCGCCGGGAAGCCCTCTCTGGTCCTTGAGTTCCACGTTGACCACCAGGTCCAGCTCCCGGGTGAGGCGCAGGGCCTCCTCGAGGCTGGGCAGCGGCTCGGTGCGGTAGCGGGCCAGGTCGGCGGGTGAAACGGCGCCGGCGGCGATCTGGCCGTGACGGTCGCGGCGGGCAAAGGGCGCACCGGTGGACAACTGCCGCAATTCGGCAAGGGTGAAGCGGGAAACGATGAACGGCCGGCGGCCGGCAAAGGCGGGATGGGCGGCCACGTCGGTGAGCCGCAGCAGACCGCGGTCGTGGATCACGACGGGATGGCCGTCGGCGGTGAGCTGAACGTCCAGCTCCCAACCGTCGGCGCCGACCCGACGGGCCATTCGGGCCGCAGCCAGGGTGTTTTCAGGCGCCAGGGAACTGCAGCCGCGATGGGCCAACAGCAGCGGCAGACGACGGCCCCGGAAAAACAGGCACACTGTCTTACAATTCGCCCAGGGGACGCTGGAAGGTATAGCCGGCCGGCTCCTCCACGAGCTTTTGCCGCACCTCATCGGCATTGCCGCCGGCGGCGGAAAACGGCAGCGACACCACGTAAAGCACCCCTCCGAGGACCGTGGCCGCCAAGCCGAGGGGGCGCAGCAGGACCAGATCAACGGCCATGGCACCGCCGGATCGGCCTCCATCAGCCGGGCCAGCCGTCTCGGCGGCCAGGGCCGACGCCATCGGCAACCCCGCCAGGCAGAGCACCAGGCTCAATACCACAATGGAATAAATCAATGCGCGCATCGCAACCGCTCCTTTCGAATTGGCTGGCGCCGGACTTGCCAGGCGCCGGGCTTGGCGATATACCGGAACCGGTTTGCCGGGCCGTCGCCAGGGCACGGACCAGACCCGCATCCCTTTAGGAAAGCTAAATAAATCCCCGATGCCTGTCAAGCGAAAAGAACCAGCCGCGCCGGTGGTGGAAGTGGCCGTGGCCCTGCCGGTGTTCGGCACCTTCAGTTACCGCGTGCCGGAGATCTGGAACGATGCGGCCGTCGCCGGCGCCCGGGTCCTGGTCCCTTTCAAAAACCGCCGGGCCACCGGGTACGTGCTCGGTCCGGGCGAGGCGCCGGCCGGTGTTGACCTTTTGCCTGTCGAGGACGTCCTCGACCCGGCGCCACTGCTGCCGGCAACCATGATTCCCTGGCTGCGCTGGATGGCCGACTATTACCTGCACCCCCTGGGCGAGGTGATTCGCACGGCCCTGCCCGGCGGGCTCACCGACGCCGACATCTCCATCTGGCATCTCACCGAAACCGGCGCCGCGGCCCTGGCAGGCGGGCAGATCGAGGCGCCGCAGCGTGAAGTTCTGGAGGCCCTGCAGCGGCAGCCGGCGCGGACAAGGTCCCTGCGCCGCCGCCTCAAGGCCCCGGGGTTGACCCGGCACCTGGGCGCCCTGGCCCGGCTTGGCTGGATCGAGCGCCGGCAGACCCTGGTGCGTGGGGCCACGCGGCCAAAGAACGAGCGCTTCGTGCGCCTGGCAGAGGGCATGCCCCCCTCCGCCGTCGGGCCCAAGGCCGCCGCCCGCCTGCTGCCGATCCTGGAAAACGGCGATGCCGTGTCCATGGCCGACCTGAGGGCCAAAATCCCCAATGCCGCCCGCCTGGTCTCCCGCCTGGCGGCCCGGGGCCAGGTGACGGTGGAAGAGCGGCCCGTTTTCCGCGATCCGTTCGGCGAGCCGGTGCGCCCCGACGCTCCCTTGCGGCTCAACGCGGACCAGCAGCGGGCAGCCGACGCCATCGTGTCGCGCCTGGGCGGCGGCTTTGCCACTTTCCTGCTGGCCGGCGTAACCGGCAGCGGCAAGACCGAGATCTACCTGCAAGCGGCGGCCGAAGCGGTTCGCCGCGGGCTGAACGTGCTGGTGCTGGCGCCGGAAATCGCCTTGATCGCCCAGCTCGAACACCGTTTCCGGGCGCGCTTCGGCGCCCAGGTCGCCCTGCTGCACAGCGGCCTGTCCGCCGGTGAACGCTACGACCAGTGGCGACGCATCGTCGCCGGGGAAACCCGCGTGGCCATCGGTGCCCGCTCGGCGGTCTTCGCGCCGTTTCCCGCCACCGGGCTGATCATCGTCGACGAGGAGCACGACGGCGCCTTCAAGCAGGAAACCGGGCTCCACTACAACGCCCGGGACATGGCCATCCTGCGCGGCCGCTACGATCGCGCCGTGGTGCTGCTCGGTTCGGCCACCCCTTCCATGGCGGCCCTGCATGCCGCCGCCGCCGGCCGCTACCAACGGCTGGATTTGCCCGAACGCATCGAATCGCGCCCCTTGCCATCGGTGGAAATCATCGACCTGCGGGCCGACCGCGACAAGCGCGGGGTGCGGCGCTTCCTCAGCGCCCCCCTGCTGGCCGCGATGCAGGAAACCCTGGACCGCGGCCAGCAGGTACTGCTGTTTCTCAACCGCCGCGGCTTTGCCGCCTTCCCGGTCTGCGCCGCCTGCGGCGAGGCCCTGCGCTGCCGCCGCTGCGCCATCTCCCTGACCCTGCACCAATCCCGCCGCGCCTACCAATGCCACTACTGCGGCGATTGCCAGCCAGCCGACATCCGCTGCCCCCACTGCGGCGCCGACAAGATCCGCCCCCTGGGTTTGGGCACCGAGAAGCTGGAAACCCTGGTGCAGGGGGTCTTCCCTCAGGCCCGGGTGGCGCGCATGGACCGGGACACGGTGGGGCGTCGAAAGCAGCTGCTCACCATGCTGCGCCAGCTTCGCGAGGGAGCCATCGACGTCCTGGTGGGAACCCAGATGGTGGCCAAGGGGCATGATTTTCCCGGCATCACCCTGGTGGGCATCGTGTGCGCCGACCAGACGCTGAACTTTCCCGATTTCCGCGCCGGGGAACGGACCTTCCAGCTCCTGGCCCAGGTGGCCGGCCGGGCCGGCCGCGGCGCCTCTCCGGGACGGGTGCTGCTGCAGACCTTCAACCCGGATCACTTCAGCATCCGGGCGGCCTGCGCCCAGGATCCGGACCTTTTTTACCGCCAGGAAATGGCGCTGCGCCAAGCGCTGGCCTATCCGCCGGCCACGCGCCTGGCCCTGGTGCGACTGGCGGGGCGGGACCCGGAGCGCACCACGGCGGCGGCCCGCCGCCTGGGAGAAGTGTGCCGGCAGCAGGCCGCCGGCATGGGAGGGGGCGTGGAGGTACTCGGGCCGGCGCCGGCGCCCATCGAGAAAATCGCCGGCCGCCACCGCTGGCAGATCCTGATCAAGGACGCCGACGTCCAGCGCCTGCGCCGCCTGTTGGGCCGGGTCCAGGCCGAAGCGCTAGGCGCCCGGCGCCCCAGGGACGTCCAGGTGGTCATCGACGTGGATCCGCAGTCGATGCTTTGATTGATTCGGGTATTTTTAGCCAAAAGGCCCCGTGTCAAAACGGACACTCGGTTAAGCCACTTTCATCCACCTTGGATTCCTTGGTGAATCGCTGCCTTTTGACACTCTCGTTCATCGAACACCTCGCTTTCGTTTTCCCGACTCTGAACAGGGTGTCCATTTGAATTACCGTCCGGCAGGCTGCACGGGCTCTGGGCGTAGCGAGTGAGGAGAACCCGGATCGGGCCTTCCAGGAACTGGTGCCGGGAACGGGGTTTTGACGGTTACTTCGTCAAAATCCCGGCACTGTGGAGAAGCAAGGAAGAGGGGGAAAGAAGTTCCCGGGGGAGGAAGGAGATGCCGGGAGGGGGACTAAAGGGAACCTGAGGGTTCTGGAGGGGACGGATGGGATAGCACAGGATTTCCGTTCAATACCGCGATGGAACGTCATGGTTGCATAAAATTTGCAATATAGTCGGGAAAAATGCGCGGTTTCCAAAAGGAACGGGAGGTTTTCGTGGCGGTAACATTCATTAAGAATCCCATACCCAGGCCCGCACGGGTTGATGGGGCCGAAGATCGCACTCGCGTGCTCGTTCGATCGGTGGGGCAGCGCCTCTTCGAGCAGGTGCTTCATGCTGAAAGCGCCGTGGGGGAACCGGCTGCCGAGAGCGGCGACGACTGGTATCTTCTCAAAAACACGGGCGGCCTCATGCCGGACTTGGAGGCGATACGCGGACAGCTTCGGTCCCTGGACCGGGGGCAGATCCAGGCCATGATGACGGCGGCCTACATCAAGGCGGCGGCACTGGGATCGGACGCTGCTTGCTTGACGCGCCCCGATTTTCCCCGGGGATGGAATCCCGGAGTCCTGTCCAGAAGCTGCCAGGAAGGTGTTCTTTCAGGGTCGGAACCGGAGAGGACGCCGGCCGGTGAAGCTCCTGTGGGGGCGCTGTCGGCCCGCTTCGAATCGGGGGGCGGCGACGGTGTGGACGCCATCGGCTACGATGAGCGTGGCGGGACGTCCTATGGGATCTACCAGCTTTCTTCCAAGGCCGGAACCCTGGACCGGTTCGTGGACTTTCTGCGGGAACGGGAACCCTCATGGGCGTCCAAACTGGAAGCCGCAGGGCCTGCAGATACGGGGGGTCGCCGTGGAAGAATGCCCGCCGTCTGGCGGGAAATCGCCCGACAAGATCCCGATCGCTTTGCCGAACTGCAGCATGCCTTTGTGCGCCAAACCCACTACGAACCCGCGGCGGAAGCCATCTTTTCCGCTACGGGAGTGAACGTAAACGGACTTTCCCGGGCGGTTCGAGAGGTCCTGTGGAGTACCGCGGTGCAGCACGGCCCCCGGCGCGCGGCCCGGTTCTTTTGCAAACCCCTCGGCCAAGCCATGGGGAAAGACGGGGCCGTGAACGAGGAGCGGCTGATCCGCGGTGTCTATGAGCTTCGAAAGCAAACGAGCCGGATCTTTGACGGCTCCATCCGGGATGCTCTCCTTGGAAGGTTTTCTGAAGAAAAGAAGATGGCCCTCGCCATGCTCCGGGACGATAAAACTGAGACGCTGGCCTGAAACCTTCCTGTGCCGCATGGCCAGGGGCATGCCTCTTGAAGCAGGCATCCCGTTTCATCCACTGTGGCCTCTCGTACTCCATCGGACTGACGTAGCCCAGGAATGAGTGCGAACGATCTACATCACGTTGGCGAGGGTCAGTGAAGGGGCGCGTGAGGATTTGGCTGGGATCGTGGCGTTTTGGTGGGGATTTGAGGGATTCGATTCTTGGCGGCCGGTCGGATGGGCAGTAGGGTGCATGCGGTATTTATCTGCTTGACAAGGGGTTGTGGACGGCAGCCAGGAAGGCAAGAAGTGGGTTTAAAGTCGCGGCTACTTCCGAAAAGCGAGTTCCTGTCTTCAACAATGGCGACCGGTTGCCGATGCTGCTGGATTTGGCCAGATTGTTTTCCGGGGAGAGAAAAGAAACAGTCGCTGCCACTGCCGCACAACAGTAAGAAAAAGGAGAAAATACCATGAGCCGGGGAAAGGATTTGGAGGATGAAAGGCAGCTTGTCTGTTTCCGCATCGCAAATGAAGAATACGGAATTGGGATCATGCAGGTGCGGGAAATCATTCGCCTCGATAGCATAACCGCAGTGCCGGGCACTCCCTCCTATGTCTCCGGCATCGTCAATCTGCGCGGAAATGTTTTGCCGGTAATCGACCTGGGGCGGCGTTTTGGCCTGGAGAGCAGCCAGCATTCCGAACAAAAAAGGATACTGGTAGTGGAGATGGACAGCCGGACAACCGGCCTTATCGTGGATGCGGTAAGCGAGGCACTGCGCATTCCGGAAAGCGATATCGAGCCCGCGCCACAGATCCTGAGCGCCAATGTGTCCAGCCGATATATCACCGGCATCGGCAAGTTGGACGGGGGCAACAGAGTAATCATCCTGATAGATGCAGGCTCCATCCTGGAACAAGAAGAAATTGAGGCATTGCCCGGCGCGGATGGCAGGAAACAGGCACCCCCCGCTGGCGCCCAGTTCTCAGTTGATGATGATTCAGGCCAGCAGAGTAATTCCGGCGAAGAGAGCAACGCTTGGATGAAAGAAAAGGGTTCTCCTGAATCTGTAACGGACACCTCGGCAGAGGATGTCACAGAAATAGTCATCAGCGCAGTGGAAAAAATCGAAGCAAAAAAAAAGGCTGATGAGCAGGCAAACCGTGAAAAAATAATGCATGGTCTAATGAAGCTGAAAAAGGCTGAACTGCTTGCCAAAGCCAAGAAACTGGGGCTCAAGGTAAGCACAAAAATGACCAAGAAACAGATAGTCGGATTGATCGTGGACACTAATTAATGCCTTCATCCCAATTGGCGAACATTTCGATGGGAAAGAGAAACGAGGAAGGATACGTCAACCCTGTACTTCTGGCCGTTGGCGGTGGCAAGGGAGGAACCGGCAAAAGCACGGTTGCTGCATGCCTTGCCGCCGAGCTTGCCCATTGTGGACGACATGTAATTTTGGCGGACCTGGATTTTGGCGGGGCCAACCTCCATACCATGCTGGGGATAGAGGGTACCGGTAGGTCCATTGTTCAGTTTCTTTACCATCCAATGGCTGTGACGAATCTCAATGACTGCCTTGTACCGGCAGGCATTGACGGCCTGTACCTTCTGCCGGGTGACGGTTTCATGCCCGGAATAGCCAATATGGAATTTGCAAGGAAGCAAAAACTGATGCGGGCCTTGAAAAAGCTGCGCTGTGATTATGTCGTCTGTGACCTGGGGGCTGGCAGCAGTTTCAATGTGATTGATTTCTTTCTGTTTGCCAACAGCGGCATCTTGGTACTGACTGCGGAAGCTACCGCAATCCTGAATGGTTACGAGTTTATGAAAAACTGCATCTTCAGAAAAATTTGCAGGTATTTCGCAAAGGATCCTGAGGTAACAGAGATTATCAACAATTACAAAAGACGCTGGGAAAGCGGCTCCGGCGGTTCCATGCAGGAAATGATCATGAAGGTGCAGGCAGTCTTTCCCGAGGCGGCAAGGGGGATGCAACAATTGTGCAATGAATTTACTCCGGTCCTGCTACTAAACAGGATAAAACTTGAAGATAACTCGCTGGGTAAGAAGCTAAACACCTTGAGCCAGAAATATCTTGATATCAAAATAAAATATCTCGGTGCCCTGACGCCGGAGACTGCCTTGCGGGGCAGGATCCTCTCTTTTTTGAAGAAAGGCGATGATTCGCCATTCAAGCACAAGACAATGGAGGTTGCCTCGTTTTTTGAGCGCCGGCACAGTGCGGCTTTGCAGCCTGGAAGAACGCAGAAAAGTGTATGCTAAAACTCCCGTTTGGGATTTGTAGGAACGCGAATTTGGCGCAAACGTATACGCAGCGGGGCTTTACCGCAATGAACGATATTCAGCGTGTGTCTACGTTTTTCGCCCGATTTCAGGCCTGATTTTCCAGTGAGAGGACCTGTGGTGGAGGTT
>Ga0190359_1000020_pt1 | contig 76534 bp, 53 predicted proteins | sample 48721823_MG_FD_161269 | JGI IMG/M metagenome (GOLD analysis project Ga0190359, IMG submission 161269) | Hydrothermal vent microbial mat bacterial communities from Southern Trench, Guaymas Basin, Mexico - 4872-18-2-3_MG | ecosystem: Environmental > Aquatic > Marine > Hydrothermal vents >...
AACATCTTTGTAGTGGAGATAATAAGTAACTCCTTTTGAATTGGTAAAAGCATAAGCCATGGTTAAAACCTCCAATTTAAATTTTAAAGCTAAAACTTATTCCCAACCAAGCACTTGCTGTTGAAAAAGTTTCTTGGCTGAGAGAAAGATTGAAGAAAAGATAGTCAAGAAATTTACTCCTGGTCCAAGCTCGGTTGGCCAACAATTTAACAGGCTGAAAAAAATAAGAGCCAATTTTGACTACCACTTTCAAATTGCCAACCAAGAAATATTGTCTCATTATTATCCTTCTTCCGCCAAATCACGAAGGGGTTACCCGCCTTCAACCAGGAGTTATGTCTCGTTTTTATCGGAAAATTTATCTGTTGTCAAGAGGAAAAAATTATTGTTCAAGATATTTAACTCTTTAGCTGGGAAATAATATTTTTTTAAAAAATTTTAAATTTTTTCTTTACTTTTTAATTTTTTTCCCTATAATTTAAATTGGCTCTCTTGGGCGGGCTGGAGAGAGCTCCCACCTTTTGGTTCCCATCATCAACCCCCCTTTTGCTGACAACAGCCCGCACCTTAAACCTTAAATCATTATTTAGGGGAAATAATTCGAGTTTAATTATAGCTTCAATTTAAACCATAATATCAATTCAAATAATCAAAACGCTTCCATCTCCCTCAATTAGGCGACCAATCTCCCAAGCTTTCTCCCCCTCCCCCCTTAATATTTGAATAGCTGACTCCGCCACTTCGGGAGAAACAATCAGAGCCAATCCTATGCCCATATTGAAGGTTCGAAACATTTCTTTCTTCTCTATATTTCCTCTCTTTTGAACAGAAGAAAATATTTCCGGAACTAGCCAGCTCTGTTCTCTTATTTCAATGGTCACTCCTCGAGGGACCACTCGTGGCAAATTATCGATTAGTCCCCCCCCAGTTATATGAGCCATGGCTTTAATGGGGACTTGATTGAGAAGTTTAAGAACCAAAGGGGTATAAATCCGGGTTGGTGTTAATAGTTCCTCCCCAAGAGAAGACCGCAACTCATCGGGAGAAAATAGACGCCGAACTAAGGAATAGCCATTGCTATGCAGCCCCGAAGAAGCCAAGCCAATTACCACATCTCCGGGAGAACAAAGGTGACCATCAATAATTTTGGAGCGCTCGACTATGCCCACACAAAAGCCGGCCACATCAAATTTTTCTCGTTCATACAGGCCAGGCAACTCCGCGGTCTCTCCTCCAATTAAAGCACACTCGGCTATCTGACATCCTTTTACCACGCCCCGGATAAAATCTTCCAGTTTGGCCGGATCAAGCTTTCCGGTCGCTATATAATCTAGAAAAAACAAAGGTTTAGCCCCACAGACGACGACATCGTCTACACACATGGCCACTAAATCCAGGCCAATGGTGTCATATTTACCAAGAAGTTCAGCCAGGAGAAGCTTGGTTCCCACCCCGTCAGTTGAGGCCACGAGGACAGGATCTGTAAAAGAATACTCTTGGAGGCTAAATAATCCCCCAAAACCCCCAATTTCGGTTAAAACTCCGGGTTGATAAGTCGTTTTAATTAGAGGAACAATCTTTTGAATAAATTTATCAGCAGCCTCAATATCGACTCCCGCTTCCTTATAAGTTTTAACACCCATGGCTAATCTATTACCAGCTTTAGTAGGTGAAGTCAATCTGGCAATGTTAATTAATAATTTCCCCCCGAATTGCCTTCCCAAATAATTTAATCAATATTCTTCCTCAGACTATTTTCCGGGCTGAAAGATTTCCCTCTTCAGAGTAAAACCATCAATCATTTTTTCTCGAGGAGTCACTCCAATTCCCGGTCCCTGAGGAACCCTAATCATTCCTTCCTCATCAAGAGTAATTTCCGGGTCAATAATATCCTCGGCATAATAACGCCGGCTAGCTGAAAGGTCGTGAGGTAATTTAAAATTGGGAAGGCTAGCCAAATGAAGATTGTGGGCCCGGCCAATACCTGATTCCAGCATACCTCCACACCAGACTGGAATTCCTTGGTGTTGGCAGTAATCGTGAATTTTGCGGGCCTCCACTATTCCTCCCACTCTTCCTACTTTAATATTGATTACTCGACAGCTTCCCATTTCGACGGCGCTGCGAGTGGACAGGAATCCAATGATACTCTCATCCAAGCAAAGATCAGTGGACATTTTGCTTTGTAAAAGAGAATGGTCCCACAAGTCAAAAGGGGGAAAAGGTTGTTCCACCAATAATAAATTAAATTCATCGAGCTGTAAAAGATGCTCCATATGGGCCCGATCATAAGCTCCATTGGCGTCAACTTGCAGTTTTAAATTCGGGAAGTGTTTTCTCATTTCCTGACAGATGTTGATATCCCACCCTGGTTTTATCTTTAACTTGACTCTTTGATACCCCTGTTTTCTAAAATCTTCGACCCGGTGCACAAGGTCGCTCACTGAATCCTGAATCCCAACACTTACCCCAGCCGGAATTTTCGGGTAAATTCCTCCATACAACTGAGACAAAGATAAATTCATCTTCTTGGCTTTTAAATCCCACAGGGCTAATTCTAGTCCCGCTCGAGCCATGGGATGCCCCCGGTATCTACTAGCTGCTTGGGCAAATTTTTCCGGCTCTTCCAGTTTTTGTTCAAAAAGAAGGGGAATAAAAAAATCTCGTAGAACATGCCAAGCCGTGGTTACTGTTTCATAACTATAAAGAGGAGCTTGAGAGGCAACCACTTCTCCATAGCCAATTATTCCCTCGCTGAAGACCTTGACCAGAATAAATTCCCTTTCCTTTTCCCTCCCCAGACTCGTCTCAAAATAGTGGACATAGGACATTTTCAGAAGGCAAAGTTCAATTCTTTCTATAGACATCTTAGTTTCCCATCTCCATTTTTTTTTCGCGGTATAACCGTTTATAGACCTCAATTACCTGCGAAGCCATGGCTTCGGCCGAAAATTTTTGGTGGACAACTTCGTATCCCCTTTGCCCCATTTGAGCTGCTCTTTGGCGATCGGCATACATACTCATAATGGCTTCAGCCAAAGCGGCGGGGTTACGGGCCGGCACAAGAATTCCTGTCTTCCCATGGATGACCACATCGGGGATGCCTCCAACTCGGGTGGCCACCACCGGAAGGCGAGTGGCCATGGCTTCTAGGAGACTACTCCCCAATCCCTCCATATGCGAAGAAAGCACAAAAAGATCTAAAGAAGCTAAAATACGAGGAATGTCTTCTCTAAAACCAAGAAAAAAAACTGCGTCTTCCAGATTAAAATTTTTGACCTGTTGAGTAAGATTTAATTTCAGAGGCCCTTCGCCAACAATGATTAAGCGTACTTTGGGTAGTTTATCCTTAAGCAGGCTCATGGCCTCTATCAAATATTTATGCCCCTTATGATCAGCCAAATGGGCTACAATTCCCACCACATAATCCTCGGGAGTAAAGTTCAATTCCCGGCGGAGAGCATTCTTTTCTTTATTGTTTTCATAAGGAGTAAAATCTATTCCATCGGGAACCACTTGAATTTTTTCTTTACCTATTCCTCCCTTCACCAGGACATCCCGTACTCCAGTCGAAACGGCAATAAAAACATCAATATTTTTCTGGTACTTCCACCGAGAAAGGAAATTACCATGCAAAGGAAAATCCACTCGGCGAGTGAGTACTCGCAAGGGAATTTTAGCCAAGCGAGCGGCCACAGCGCCCAACATCACCGCATGGGCGTCATGATAATGGATAAGCTGACATTTTTTTCTCTTCAAAATCACGGCTAATCGAGTCGCAGCCCATAGATCCACTTCGCCTCTCATCCGTAAAGTAATGACCGGCACTCCTTCTTCCTGAGCTCTAAGAGCTAAAGGACTATTCGGTTGAGCTATTAGAAAACAAGGATAATTTTGCTTGCGGAGAAGCTGACAAAGCAAAAGAGATTGTCGTTGTCCCCCCCGCCATCCTTTGCCGGCATCAATTTGGAAAAGGCTCAATTCGCTCTCCTTTTTTCCAAATTTCTTTAAGCTTGGCATAACGAATAAAAACCATATAACTGTTAACCACAGAGATGACTAAACCAGCGAATCCATCGCGAAATCCTGCTTGGAGGAAATAGGTCTTCAAGAAACGACCAAGAGGAAGAACCAGCAAATGATACCACCGGCATTTTTTTTGGCGAGCATAAAGTTCCTTGGCCGCCAACCCAGTATAAAGATTGATCCGATTTAGATGATCAGCCAGACAATCATAAGTAAAATGATAAAGATGCCCGTTGAGCTTACTAACCGGGCCATCAATTTCAAGCGCCTCATGCACATATTCTCCTACCCATCGGGCTTGTTGGCGGCGAAAAAGCCTGATTTTCCGGTCTGGATACCAACCGCTGTGGCGAATCCACCGACCCAAATAAAAGACTAGCCGGGGGACAGAAAAAGCTGCTACCGAGGGCTCTTGGGAAGCCTTTTTTAGCTCGAGCAATTCTTCTTGGAGTTGTGGTGACAATCTTTCGTCAGCATCAATCGAGAATATCCAGGGGAACCGGGCATGGTTATTAGCAAAATTCTTCTGGTCTGAATAGTTAGTCCAGGGACGTTTCCAGATCCGGGCTTTGTATTTCTCAGCTATCTTAAGCGTTCCATCCTGACTCTCGGCATCAACTACAACAATCTCATCCGCAATATCTTTAATACTTTGTAAACAGGGTTCCAATCTTTTTTCTTCATTCTTAGTAATGATGACAAATGAAATTTTCATCAATTTTAGTCTATCATATTTTCCTCAAGCAGTCATTGGCTGAAACGAGGGAGACGGATGTTCTTCTTCTCTAGGCTTATCCCCATGGCTTTCTCCAATTTTGCCCAGGCAATTTCATAATCAACGATGGACTTTAACTCTTGGGAGCGGGCAGCTGCCAGTTCTGATTGATACTGAAAAACGAAAAAGTTAGTCGTCAGACCCAACTGAAGTTTTCTTTCTTCCGCCTTCAATCTTTTTTCGGCCCATTCCCGAGCTGTCCGAAAGGCTTCCACCTTCTTGGCGGCTGATTTAATCTCCCGGACGGCATTTTTGACTTCTAGCCTTATTTGCCGTTCCAGCTCTTTAAGAGCTAATTGACTTTTTTCTAACTCTAAGCGATTACGCACATATTCGGCCCTCGTCAACACATTACTTAGAGGCAGCGATAACGTTAGAGACACTGCCCAATTCTTATACTTCAAGTTAAAGGCGTCTTTTAAAGAGTCACTGGCACTTCCTTTTTCTTTACCGACAATGATCCCCAAGAAGGGATTGTCATTAAGATAGAGGAGACGATCCCCCGAAACTCCCGGACTCCAATAGGAAATATTAAGATCAAGGCCAGGTAAAAGTTGATTACGAGCAAAGGAAAAATTGAGCCGATTGGATTCAATTAACTTTTGCTGCGACTGCAACTCGGGTCGTTTGAGAAGGGCCTGTTGGATAGCTTCCTCCAAGGGTATTTCTTGCGGTTCAAACCGGGGCCGGTCTTTGGGTTTCAAGCACGGCGGCAGCTTATCTTCTTCGGGCAAATTAAGGATATCCCGTAAGGCATCTTCCCTCTGCGCAACCAGGGCTTCAGCTTGCAGTAATTCTGCTTCTCTTTGGGCTACGGTGGCTTGGGCATTGAGCACCTCTATTGGAGCTATTTTCCCCAAATTGGCCTCTTTTTGGGTCTTTTCCAGACTGGCCTGGGCCAACTTCAGCGAATCTAGTTTGACCTGATAATCCTCCTCGGCATACACCAGATTCCAATAAACCTCCTCCACTTTGTAGATTGTTTCCAGCAAGACAGCTTTAAACTGCTTCTCAGAAATATCCAGATTATTTTGCGCAATAATAATTTCTTTGCGGCTTATCTTATAACCAAAACCCCGAAGAAGAGGCTGGGTGAAGTCCACCTGAAGAGTGCTTCCATAACGAGGGTTGATTAGTTGGAAAGCCTGATTAGTACTACTTCGATAGCTATTAAGGCTAAGCGTGAAATTTCCTCCTGTGGGTATTTTTTGTCTTACGGCAATTGAATATTGATTTAAATCGGACTTGATGGTTTCTGCCCCCTGGATCCACCAATAGGATGGTTCCTCAGTGTTCCGCGAACCAAAACTTAAATCAAACTGGGGCAAGAACATTTCTCGAGCCTGAACAAGCTGGGCTTCAGCAATTTCAGGATTGTAAACTTCGATAGCTAGTTGCAGGTTATTTTCCAGAGCATGTCGGATACAATCATCTAGACTCAAAAGCAATGTCTGTCTCTCTTGGGCCAGTCCCTCCCCGCAAATTATTAAGGACAAAATAATTATAAGGGGCACCAACTTAATTTTTTTCGCCATTTTCTACCTCCTTGGCCAAATCTATAGTCAGATTAAATCACTCCTCTAATTTTTGCGAACCTTTGGAAGCTGGGGAGCCATTTGCTATTCTCGACCAGCAATTAGCTTCTAGAGTTGCTTTTCTGACTCCGCTATCTATTTCCTTAGCAACCCGGTCGACCAGCCTCTTTCTTTTACTTTCATCTTCTTTCATTATGTTTATACGAAGACCAAAGTTTCAAGTTTAAAATGATGGTGATTAATAACAATTATCTCTTCCTGTTTTTCTTACTCCCTCAATCATATCCACAATGACTAAATAGTGACCGAGCATTTTGTCTTGATCTCCTTTAAATAAAGTAAGAAAACAAATTGCTGGATTCTCCTCCCTGGGAAAATTTAAAATTGGTCTTCTTTTCCTATTCTTCGCTCCGCGTAATCCTCCAATGAATGTTTATTTTTCCCTCAATCACTCAATCTTTGACCTCTAGCTTTTAATTACACCAAAATAGCAAAGTCATCTCAACACCAATAAAGTTTCTATCACCATGTATTATGGACTCAACTCCTCATCTCCCATCCTTTTAGAGCCAACATGCCCGTCTTGCTTCTAGAGCTATTTTTTACTCTTGACAGGCACTCAAAATTTTCTTTATAGTCATCCCACATGGAGTTTAAATCGCCGCTTAGATTGTTAGCCCTTTTCATTATCGCTCTTTTCTTTAGCCTCCTTCCGCTTTGTTTATTACAAGCCCCAAGAATGACTTTTACCCATCATTTTTTCCGACTTGAGCTAGTAAGCTGGGTTTTCCTGGCCGCATTACTTTTCCTAGGGTTCTCTGGCTATTATCTTCTTCTTGGTCGATTCTATACCACCATTTATGCTATTTCTCCCGCTCAAGCCGCAACAGCTGAGCTTCTATCTTTCTCCATTTTTCTTTTAGCTCCTCTTGGCCTCCTTAGCTTGAGGCATTATCTTACCGCTCCTGACCTTTATGGGCGGCTAAAACTTTTTTTAATCTTTCTTCTCGCTAGTTCAATCTGGATTAAAGTCGCTTTCCTCCACCAGTTAGAAAAGCAAAAACCTTACTTTACCCGCTCCATCTCCCAAATGTGGAGCAACTTTACCCCTAAGAAAAAAATTGCCGTTTTATTTCTCGGAGCCTTCCTTATCTATAATCTTGGCTCTTTAACCTTTATCTCCCAAGGCCTAGTCTTTTCGGGGGACGAGCCGCATTATCTCCTCATGAGCCATAGCCTTCTCCTTGACGGAGACCTCAACCTGAAAAACAACTATAACCAACATGATTATCGTCTTTACATGCGGCCTTACGTAACCATTGACCCCCACCTTGCTCCTAAGACCCAGGGCAAATATTCTTTTCACTCCCCAGGGATTTCTTTTCTTGTCCTTCCCTTTTATGCTCTGGGCTACTTCGGAGGCGGTTTTTTTCTTCCTTTCTTGACGCGCCTGGGAATGACCATCTGGGCGGCTTTTCTCGGAATTCAACTCTTTCTTTTTCTCATTAAGTTAAAATTCCAAGAAAAAACGGCCTTGCTGGCCTGGACTCTTTTTAGCTTCACCTCTCCCCTCTTTTTTTATTCTTTCCACCTTTATCCGGAAATACCCGCCGCGGCCATCTCCTTTTATGTCTTTCGAAAAATATATTTTCTGGGTCGCCATTCTTTAAAATTCTTCTTTTTTCTCGGCTTGTTAACAGTCAGTCTCATCTGGTTCCATAGCTTGAAATATCTTTTCATCATGGCCCCCCTCTTTCTCTATGCCAGTTGGAAAATAATCAGAAATAGTCAGAGTCTCCAACCATGGCTAACCTTTTGCTTAGGTTGGACAACGATGCTCAGTGGGTATTTTCTTTTTCAACAGCAGCTTTATAACTCCTTATCCCTGTCGGCTATTTCATGGCGGGGGGCAGTGTCAATCAATGAATCTCTAAAATACGTATTATTCCTTATCAAATGCATTCCTTTTCCTTACCGGTGGGAAACCCTCCTCGGCTACTTCCTTGACCAGCGAGATGGCCTTTTGCTTTACTCACCTATTTTCTTTTTTGCTCTTTTAGGGTTTATCGGCCTGATTAAAAATAATTTTCGTTTTCTCCTTCTCCTTTTGTTTGTTTCCGCTCCTTATTACCTCGTTTCTGCCTGGTTAACGCAACGAACTGGCTATGCCCCTCAAGCTCGGCCCTTAGTGGCTGTCCTCTGGAGTTTCGGCCTGGGGTTGGCCTTTTATCTCCATCGACCTCCCCCAAAAATCATCTCCTCTATTTTCAAAGTTTGTGTTTTTTTGAGCTTTCTTTTTCCTCTCCTTCAGCTCAAATTTCCTCATTCTCTTTATCAACTTACCACTCAAGGTGAAACTCAACGCTCTGGAGAATTATTTCTTCACTTGAGTAATATGCACTTTGATTTAACTCGCTTTCTTCCCTCTTTTCTTAAAATCGACAACCATCTCTGGTGGCCCAATTGGCTCTGGCTGGGGATAATAATAATTATTATTATGGCTTACTCCCTTTTACCAGCTAAAAAAATGGCCCCCAAATCGTTTAAGTTGAGACCTCGCCTTATTATCTTCCCTTTTGTCGTCGTGATTGGTCTTTTTTTCTGGTTTGGATACTATCCTCGAACGACTCTAGGGCCGGGAAAGACAGTTAGTTTTCCTAACGGGAAACGCCTCCTCTTTTTCGCTTACAGTCGAGCTGCCCGGCAAGAACGGCCAGGCCATTTTAAACTTCTGGAAAGCAACCGGGATTATGTTTTTTATTTTTCCTCAGTTAAGCCTCTCGACTACCTTTTAATCGAAGTTGGTTCTCCGGAAGGTAATTTTTACTTCAAAATAGATTATTTTGATGAGACTATTTTCCAGCAAAAGATAAAAAGCTCTTTCCAAAAAGTGGCCCTACCCCTCCCCCCTAGTTATAAGTACCGGAATAGATTGCATCTCTATCGAATTAAAGCGACTGTCTTTTTTCAGGGGCAGGGAAATCCTCCCCCTTGCTGGCTTCGTCTTCTTCCTTGGGTTCGAACATCTTGAACTTCTTAATTCCCTTGACATGAAGTTTGAACTTGAACAAAGTTTTAAGAATAGACAATCCGTAAATAACACTTCGCCAAAATCCAATCTGAGAAGCCTCTTCAAAATACCGAGTCTGGATGGGAATCTCTTTAATCCTCATGCCCTGAATCACCCCCTGAGCGATGATTTCTGAGTCAAACACAAAATCATCCGAATTTAGGTGAAAGTTAACTGTTTCTAAGTATCGCCTAGAATAAGCTCTTAATCCCGAATGGTATTCAGTCAGATACATATAGAAAACAGCATTCTCTAGGGCGGTCAAAAATATATTGGCTAAATATTTCCATCTGGGCATTCCGCCTTCCAAAGGCTTTCCTCCCAACATCCGCGAACCGAAGACAGCATCGCACTTCTCGTTAAGAAGAGGAGTGATTAGCTGGGGAATGACCGTGGGATCATACTGGTGATCGGGATGAATCATCACCACAATATCCGCCCCCCGGTGCAAAGCTTCCCGGTAACAAGTTTTTTGATTGGCCCCATAACCACGATTTTTATCGTGGACTAAAACATGAAGCCCAAGCTCCCGGGCGATTTCCACTGTGCGATCCTGGCTAGCATCATCAGTTAAGATTATTTCGTCCACCCATTCCCGGGGAACGTCAGCTACACAGCGGGCTAATGTCTTTTCAGCATTATAAGCAGGCATAATAACAATTACCTTTTTCCCTGGCCGCTTCATTGACTTAGCTTGGTCCACTTGAAATCAAATTCCTTGGCCTACTTTATATCATATTCCTCTTAAAGGGGCTATAATTTTACTTAGCAATTTTTTTTACTGCAAAAACTATTCTCCGCTTTCTATTTTGCTTGGAACTGAAAGATAAAGCTCTTTTCCTTTTTAGGGGTGGAGAAAAGATTATTGGGTAAAGAGGAGTTAGATTAACCATTACCATCGCGAAGAAAACCAAGATAGTTACCCCTCTTTCCATAAGTGGATCTCAATCCAAAAATACATTAAAGTCCAGGAGATTGAAGCAGCCGAAGAACTCCTTGCATTAAAATTTTTTTCTGACTATCCTGAGTAAGAAAAATGTCTCGAGTCAATTAGATATGAATAAAAATCATTCATCCCCAAAATTCATCTCTCTCCTTTGGGTCATCGTCTTGAGTGGGGGAGGAGGCCTGATTTTTTCTTCCTTGGCCCGTTGGTCTAATTATCGAATCGGCCATCACCATTTTTCTTTTTCTCTTTTCCCTTTTTTACTAGGCGTAACATTAAGCTTCTTTGGTTTTGCTCTCCTGGCAACTTGGTTAGCCAAGATAATTCGGGCCGGACAGAATAAAATTAATCATCCTGTTGTGAAGGTATTCTCTTTAATTCCTACCTCAAAATTGGGCTTCTTCTCTCCCTTTCTCATCTACTACCTAACTCCTCTCCTTCATCGCTATTACTTGGATAACGCTGACTTTAGGTTTAGACTAGCGGCTCTTTTCTTTTTACCCCTAATTTTCTTTTTAATTTTAGTGCTTTACCACCGTTGGGCCATCTCCCTCGAGTTCCCCCTCATCTCGAAATCGATCCAATTCTTCTCCCGTCTTTCTTCCCGGCAAAAAGTAATCTTACTTGTGCTCACTGCCTTTATCATTTATCACCTTCTGGCCTTTATTCTTGTTGCGCAAGGGTTGAGTTTCTCTGGAGATGAACCTTACTATCTCCTTAATACCCACAGTTTACTTCATGACCAAGACATCAACTTGGCTAACAACTACGCTCACCAGGATTATTTCCATTTTTATTCCCAAAAAGACAATCCCGGCTTCCGACTGGGAATCTATGCTCGGCAGGGTAAAAAAGGGCCAGATTACCTTTACCCCATTAACCTCTTTGGCGTCTCCCTTCTTGTGCTTCCCCATTACTGGTTGAGTCATTTCTTTGGCGGCAAGTGGCTAGTTTTCCTCCTTAAAAGCAGTCTAGCTTTGTGGGCGGCCCTGCTGGGTGGGCAACTTTATTTGCTTATCAAAGAAATATGGTCCAACGAGAAGATAGCTTTGTCCATCTGGCTTTTATCCTCTTTTTCGGCTCCTATTCTTTTCTACGCTGTTCATATCTATCCCGAAATACCCATTGCTTTTTTCTCAATTTTTCTTTATCGGAAATTACGATTGGTCAACCTCTCTAATCGAGCTCTTGTTGGCTATGGACTCCTTCTAGGCCTATTTCCCTGGTTCGGACTTAAATATAACATCATTTTTTGGGCCTTTTTTCTTCTTTTCCTCTACCATCTTTACCGACGCCGAGCTTCTTGTTCATGGCGACCGGGGGTGTTCTTTTCTTTCTTTCCCCTGCTTTCAATGGTTAGTTTTTATCTTTTTATTTACTCTCTTTACGGTTCATTTTCTCCTTTCTCAGTCTACGAAGGAGTTCTGACCCCAGAAAAGTTCCAAGCCTTAAAAACCGCTCTTTTAGAATATCCCTTGCGAATGCGAATCGACAGCTTCCTGGATTATTTCCTCGATCAGCGAGACGGTCTTTTTCTTTATGCTCCTTTCTATTTCTTCTCTTTCCTGGGACTCATCGAAGCTTGGCGTCATCATCGTCGTCAGCTAATGGAGATTTTATTCATCTCGCTTCCGTTTCTTCTTAATTACGCCTTTTTTACTCATCGCCAAGGTTATAGTCCTCAAGGTCGAGTTCTGACTCCATTAGTTTGGGTCGGCTGTCTGTTAACAGCTTACTTTCTAGCCTATAACCGGAAAAGAAATTATTCTTTTTTCTTCGGGCTCACCGCCATAGTTAGTTTAGCTTTATCTTTTGTTCTTATCGCTCATCCCCGTTTTCTCTATCAACCCACCACCCATGAATTCACCTCCCGGCCCGGAGATTTATTTGTTTTCTTAAGTAACCTGAAGATTTTCTTACCCGCATGGCTGCCTTCGTTTATTAAAACTAACAACCTTAATTATTGGCCCAATTACGTTTGGTTGGGGGGAATTATCATTTTTGGCTTGCTTTATGCTTTCCGGGGGCCAAAAGAAAGCCGCCTAAAAAAGCGCATTTCAGCTTCTTTTCCCTACCTTGTGTTTACTTTTTCTTTAATTCTGATAACCGTGTTATTTACTCTTTATCCTCAACCCGCTCTTTATCCTGCCCAAGAATTTCATTACTCCAATCAGAGTTCGCTGGGCTTTTATTTTCCTTTTCTCCGCCGGGATGTGGTGGCGAAAAAGGAAGCCGAGTTTTACCTTCATGCTCCCCGGGAATACATTTTTTTGTTCGCTGCCAAGAAAAAATTAGCAGAGATCAATCTCCAGCTGGGTTCCCGGGAGGGAGACTACCAAGTGCACCTTGCCTTCTTTGACCATCATCTCTACCAAGGCCACCAACAACAAGAAATCAAAGAAATAACTTTCCGGCCGCAATTTGCTTTGCGGTGGAAAAACTTTTATCTTTATGAGCTTAAATTAAAACTCAAGCACCTTTCTGAGGAACCAATGAAGAGATTTCCCTACTTTGTTCAGATTTATCCCCGCCGATAATCGGCTCGCGGATAAGCATTAAGCTCGAGATTCAAATGAGCACCTTGACCCTGAAGAAATTTTTTCATGGCTAAAGCTCCCACCATGGCCGCATTATCAGTGCAATATTGGGGAGAAGGAATAGCAGCCGGTAATCCTTTCTTGTGAGCCCAAGCCAAGAAAGTTTCCCGCAAATGCTTATTCCGAGAGACACCACCACAGAGAAATACGGATCTAGGTCGGAACTGGGGCACAGCCCGGTCGAGATTTTTAATCAAGCTCCGCACCACCGCCGCCTCAAAACTGGCCAAAAAATCATGAAAGAGAGGATGGTCAGCAGACAATTTATTTTCTTTAATCTGCTTTAAGGCGGCTGTTTTTAAACCACTAAAACTAAAATCCAGGCTGCCATCAGTCATCTGCGGCACCCTAAACGGAAAAGCTTGCCGGTCACCTTGTTCGGCTAAGTGTTCAATAAGGGGACCCCCCGGGTAACCCAAATCCAGAAATTTGGCGACTTTGTCCAGGGCCTCCCCGGCGGCATCGTCCCTAGTTTTTCCTAATAATTGATAACTCAACCGCTGCCGAAGAAGGTAAAGAGAGGTGTGTCCCCCCGAGACAAGGAGCCCCAAAGCCGGAAGCGATAACCAGGAATGCTCGATAAAAACTGACTCCAAGTGGGCCTCAAGATGGTCAACCGGGATGAGAGGTTTCTGGTAATAAAAAGCTAAACCCTTGGCTAAAGAAAGCCCCACCAGAAGAGAGCCAATTAAGCCTGGACCTTGGGTTACTCCAAAAACATCCACCTGGCTGAGGTTAATTTCCGCTCTTTCGAGAGCTTCGGCCACTATATAGGTCAAAGAAAGGATATGCTGGCGAGAAGCTAGCTCGGGCACAATTCCCCCATAAGGAGCATGAATTTCATCCTGGGAAAGAACAATGTTGCTGAGGATGTTAATCTTCTCATCAACCACCGCCGCGGCTGTTTCATCACAAGAAGTTTCAATAGCCAAAAGTTTTTTCATGGGCAGCTTCCTCTCTTTGACCAAGCTGGCAGAGACTCGGAGTAGGGAGGATAAGCCACGCCTCGCTCGCTAATGATGGCGGTAATATATGAGGCTGGAGTAACGTCAAAAGCCGGGTTTTCCACGGGAATATCCTTAAGACTTATCAGTTGACCATTTAACTCCCGGACTTCCCGGGGGTCACGCTCTTCGATGGGAATTTCTTGGCCGGTTCTCAAGCTAAAATCAAAAGTGCTCAGGGGGGCGGCCACGTAAAAGGGCAGATGATGCTCCCGAGCTAAAACAGCTAGCGAGTAGGTGCCTATTTTGTTGGCTGCATCACCATTGCCGGCAATGCGGTCGGCTCCGGTGATAACCAGAGAAATTTTCCCCTGCTTCATCAGCCACCCGGCCATATTATCGGTGATTAAGATTACGGGAATATTCTCTTTGGCTAATTCCCAACAAGTTAGTCGGGCCCCCTGAAGAAAAGGTCTAGTCTCACAAGCATAGACCCTCTCTATTTTTCCTTGGGCAAAAGCAGTGCGGACCACTCCTAAAGCCGTCCCGTATCCGGCCGTCGCCAGCGCCCCAGCATTACAATGGGTTAAAACTGTACTCCCCGCCGGGATAAGGGAAGCCCCATGATCACCGAGCTGACGATTCGTTTCGACATCTTCTTTTTCTATTAATTGAGCCTCTTCTTCCAACCGGTGAATTATCTCTTGAACCGATCGACTGTAATAGGCCTTAAATGTTTGTTCCATCCTTTCTAGAGCCCAAAAAAGGTTGCGAGCAGTGGGTCTTGTTTGTTTCAGGCGGGAAATTATGCACTCAAAATTCCCCTGCAGAGATTTTTTATCCTCACTTTTTTGAATAGCCAGCACTACTCCGTAAGCAGCGGCAACTCCGATGGCCGGTGCTCCCCGAATAACCATTTTTTCGATAGCCTGGGCTACTTCCTCACCAGTCCGGCATTCGGTATAGATTTCTTGATGAGGCAAGAGCCTCTGATCGATTAAGGTTAAACTTTGACCTTTCCATGCCAATGACGGCCACATTTTTCACCTCTTCATCCAGGATGGGGTTTCCTCGTCTCTCCAGCCCCACTGGTTGGTTAGGCGGTGGTAAAGCACTGAAAAATTATTCCACTCTGAAGGCGGTAATTCTTTTTTCAATTGACGATAACAAAAAATCAATTGGCGATCATTATCTCGAAATATTTCTGACGAGGGAAGTCCCAATTCCCGAGCCATAACCCCTTCTTCAAAACTTTCTTGATATCTTCCCCTGTGGGATAAAATTTGGGAGCTCAAATAATGATAATATCCCAGATGATAATCTTGCTTTAATAACTTTCTTATTTGTTCAAGGAGAAGTTCCAGGTTTTTACTCTTTTCTTGGGGAGGAAGACTAAGGATCTGAGCTAACTTAATCTGGACATAACGTCCAGCAGCCAAGATGGTGACTGGCTTAAATTTAGACCGGCTTAATAAATGGCTATAACTCTCTAAGGCTAAAGTAGTTAATCCAAATTCCTCCAAGCTCTGAGCTAATCCGTAAAGAGCTGCTTCCGCCGCCCATTCCTCTCCTTTTTCAAATCCCAGGGAATAGGCCAGAGAAAAGCTTTTTTCTGCCTCCGGCCACTCTTCAAGTTGGACCTCAGCTAGACCTTTAATAACATATAACTGGGCCAGGGACTGCTTTTTTATCCCCGCTTGAGCAGCCTCTTTAGCTTTTTGAAAGGAAATCCTCGATTCGCTTGTTTGGTAACGCTGCAGATGTTCTTGACCTTGGGAAAAATATAACTTGGCCTCTTGAAGATGAGAAGAGCAAGCCAGCGAAAAAAATAAAAACAAGGCTAGTATAAATCCTAAAGAGAAAATGGAAGAAATATTAAATATTGACTTATTTTGAAAATTGATAGCTAATTTTGTCTTGCCGTCCATTCCTACTACCCTTTCAGAGGCAATTTTATCTTATTTTTTAGTCCATCATCACCACTGATAGCAAAATATTCCTTAGAAAAACCCGTCACAGCCTCATTTTTTTCCAGCCAGATTTAGTCTATCTCTCCCTTCTAATCATCGTGGTAAAATATCTACCCTCTTCTTGTTCTTTTTATTAGTCATTTTTTCTATTAATCATTTTTTTAATTCTTAACCTCTATTATAATTTTCTTGTAACCTACCTCTTAATAATTAATTTTAAATTAAATTTTAAAAAGTGGCTTGCGTCAAAGTTTATTGCTCCCTTCCTCTTGACTCTTTTTAAGCGCTTGTTTTAGAAGCTTAATCAAGCTTTGGCGGACTTCACTTTCCGAAGAAAGGTCAACCACTAGCTCCCGGATGTCTTCTTCAAAATCCTCCAAGGCTTGGTTTAAACGCCCCGGAACGGAAACCTGCTCTAAATCTCTCTTGGCTTGAGCAAGTTTTTGAGGAAAATTCGAAACTATCGATCGATACTCCCCTTTTTCCAGTTGAGAAGCAAAAAGGCCGGTTAAAAAGGGATCCTCCAGTCCGACCACAGGATAAAGGCAATCGAAAGCTAACCGAAGACTAGGCATGTCTCTTTTCTCCAACTCTGCGGCAAATTCATGCTTTAATTGAGGATGAGAGCGGAAAAAATCAATGACAAATTCATCGGATTTCACTTTAATGCTCTGCGGGAGAGGCCAAACCGGCGTCGCCATTAACTCCTCTCGCCGGTGAGCATAGCGGTTTAAGGCCCAAACAAGGGCCCGGCTGAGAAGGGGAAGATAAAGATACTCCTGGGTAGGTAATAATTCTTTAAGAATTTTCAAGGTGTTATTGACCAAGCGGTCGAAAGATTGCTCATCCATAACGTTTAACCATTATTATCGAGATTTGAGCCCATGTCAAAAAATGTCGCCCCGAAAGTTGTTAAAAACGGTGGAGAATCACCACGAGAACAACCTTCTTAAAATGGATTAAGAAATTAGTCATCTTTCTGAGATCGGAAAAACAGGTTAAAGCCAAGAAAATAGACGGTCCAGAATACAATCACCTTATTAACCCTGGAGCTCAAAAAAAGGAAAAAAACCAACAGAACTCAAAACAAATTTAAACTGGAGACTTGACTGCTTTAAATCCCATCCACATCCAAAGATTCCTCCGTTCTAGGAAAGAACGACATCTTCTCCGCTCGCATGAGCTTGACTTTTCCTCGTAACTAAACTAACTTGGTATAAACTGAGGTAAGTTAAGAAAATTTACTCCATTGAGGAGGTAGACATATGTTTCTATTTGGACCGGTTGGACCCTCAGAGCTCCTAGTCATCATCCTTCTTATTGTCCTAATTTTCGGCGCTCGCCGCCTTCCTGAGCTGGGCAAGTCTTTGGGGGAAGGCATTAAGAATTTTCGCAAATCTATAAGTTCCAAAGAAGAACCCGAAGAAAATAAGGATAAAAATAAAAAAGATTCCTCTTCGGATTGATGCGCCGGAAAATTGAATCTCTGACTCAAAAACGCCAGGAACTAGAAAAAGAATTCCAGCAACGCCTCCAAAAACTAAAGAAAACAGTCGCTTCTATTTCTCCATCTGAAGCCTATGCCAATTTAAATCAGCAATTATCTTCTCTTTTGGAAACATCGTCTTCTTCCAAAAAAATATTTAAAAAAAAACAATCAAGGAAAGATTTCTCTCTCCTGGCATTACTTAAGAACTTAGTTCAGGCCCAAGAAAAAATCCACGAACAGAATGAGAAAATCATTGCTGCTCTATCTCAGATAGATGATCTTTTCCTTAGATTTCAGAATTTAGTTGACGCTAAGGATCAAGAATGGGATGCTCTAAGCAGTAACCATGTGGGGCTAATCTTCAAATCATTGGAATGGCGAGTAGAAAAACTCGCTGTCGAAACCCAAGATGCGAAACTTTTGGTCAAAAAACTCTATTTCTTGCGCGACAAATTAGATGCTTTGATTCAAGAACTGAGTGCTCACGAATCCAAGTCGCTTTCAACCACAACTAGCCACCAAATTCTTAATTCTTTAAAAGATGCTGCTTATGTGAGTTTTGAAAATCGTTTCCGCGGTGATGAGGCCCAAGTCAAGGAAGAACTTTCCCGGTACCAAGGCTTCTTTGAACGAGGGAAAGTTGTTGATCTTGGTTGTGGCCGCGGCGAATTCCTGGAAATTCTCCAGGAGAAAGGCATCGAGGCGGAGGGGATCGATCTCAACCAAGAAATGGTCGAATATTGCCGCGAAAAAAGCCTCACCTGTCACCAGGATGACCTTTTAGCTTGGCTGGTTAATCAACCCGATGAATCTCTGGCTGGAATTTTCTCCTCCCAAGTCATCGAGCACCTCCCTCCCTCTTACCTTCGCCAATTAATCCAGCAAGCTTATTTTAAGTTGGCCCCGGGAGGAAAAATAATCCTGGAAACCATTAACCCCACTTCGGTTTTTGCCCTCGTGCAAATTTATTTTCTTGACTTTTCGCATTCTCAACCTATCCATCCTCTTGCTTTGCAATTTCTTCTAGAAAATCACGGTTTCGAGGAAGTCCGTATTCTCTACGGCCCCCCTCCTCAGGATGAACAACTGCAAACCCTCCCCAGCCCGGAAAATAGGGCCGAAATCTTCAATTCCAATATCGACAAGCTTAATAAACTGCTTTTTGCCCCTCTAAATTATGCCGTGACAGGAGTTAAAAGTTAAAATGGCTGTCTATGCTGGTCTTGATATGGGAGGAACAAATCTGAAATATGGGTTGCTTGATGGCCAAGGAAAAGTTATCTGGTGGGGGAAAGACCCTACCCCTTCTGACCTCCAATTACTTCTAGAGGCAATCAAACAAATTTGGACTGCTTTGCAAAAGAGGGCACCGGGGAGAATAACCGCTTTTGGCTTTGGTTTGCCCGGAATATTTAACCGTCAAACTAAATTGATCCACCGGTCCCCCAATTACCCCGGACTAAATGGAGTACCTCTAGAGCCCCTCTTCTCTCGGCTGGTTGAGATCCCTTTCACTATCCATAATGACGCCAGTATGGCCGCTTATGGGGAGTACCGAGTTGGAGCCGGACAAGGATCCAAAAGTATGGTCCTTTTGACCATCGGCACAGGTGTGGGTTCAGGCCTTATTCTCAATGGCCAGCTTTGGGAGGGGGCCAACGGGTTTGCCGGTGAGCTGGGCCATATTATCGTCAACCCTGATGGCGACAAGTGCAAGTGCGGTAGCCAAGGATGCCTGGAAACAGAAGTCTCCAGCGAAAAAATAGTCAAGAATTATCAACAAATTAGCCGCCGGACGGAAAATATATCTTCAGCCGAAGTTTACCAAAGAGCTTTGGCTGGTGATGGAGCTGCCCAAGAGGCCTTTGCCCAAGCTGGGCATTACCTCGGCCTGGGACTGGCTTCGACCATCAATCTCCTTGACCCCGACAAAATAATCCTGGGAGGCGGGGTGATGAAAGCCGGTGACTTCTTGCTTAAGCCCGCGCTTAAAGAAATAAAACGCCGCTCTTACCTTTTTGACTACAGTCAATGCCAGATCATTCCCGCTGTCTTAGGTAATCAAGCTGGATTTATCGGGGCCGCCCTCTGGGCTCAATCCCGATTAATGCAAGTTTAATTGAGGGTTCTTATTTCTCCCCGCGGTTGAGAAATATCTGCTGGCTAATCAAAATAATTTTGATTTAATAATTATTCCTTATTAATATAGCCTCTAAATAACCCCTCCATTACATCCAATTTTTTGAATTAAATCCAAATTATCGTATTTTGCTTGACCCGGACACTTCTTCCGGGCGCAAAAAAGAAGCATTTTCCCCTGAAATTTAATTTACTTTTTTGTTGCTATTTGGCATAAAATTTGCTATCTAAATATTTAGTATATATCGTATAAAAGTCCAGGGAAGAAGGCAGGCCTGAAAAGAATATGAGCAGAGACAACAGTCCTAAAGGGAGAAAAATGATTTCCATCCGAGGAAAAAGTGACAAAATATCCAGAAAATTCAGGTTTAAAATAAGAAAAGACCCTTCCTCTTTTACAGCTTTAATTACTAATCCAGCTCTCCTAAATTTAAAACGATATTGTTAACTTTAATTAAAGAAGCATAATTACATAATTAAGTGAACACAAAGTTTAAATAATTGAACAAGAAATAAAATTAAAAATTAATAGCAAACAAAAAAAACTTAAAGATTGATTAAAAAAGGAGGTGATAATTAAAGAGGATGATTAAATTTAAGTTTATTGTTTTAAGGCAAATAAAATTTAAACAAATGAAGGAGGGAAAATGAAAGATCTGGTTAAGGTTTTCCTCATCCTGTTTTTTGTATTTTCGCTGGTGGCTATTAGTTTTGCTCAAGGCCGTCAGACAGGGACACTTTATGGGCTGGTCGTGGATGAAGAAGCTAATCCTCTGCCGGGAGCAACGGTCACTTTAACCGGCACTGGTTTAATGGGCCAACGCACCTACATCACCACTGAAGGGGGACGCTTCCGTTTCCCTGCCCTTTCCCCTGGAGAATATGAAATTCGAGTGGAGATGCCCGGCTTCAAGACCGTTATCCGCAAGGGTCTAATCCTTCGAGTGGGACAAACCACTGAAGTCAAGATTGAAATGACCATGTCAACCATCGAAGAAGAAGTGGAAGTAATAGCTGAATCCCCGGTGGTGGATGTTAAATCATCGAAAGCGAGTATCAACTACAGTGCCGATTTTATCGCCAGTATCCCGATGAACCGAGATTTGTACGATATCCAAAACTCTATTCCCGGGGCTATCGCCGACGGAGCCGAGTACCGGCGCACCAGCTCCATCCTGGGGGGTACCGTCCGCAGCGCTCTTTACGCCTTAGACGGGGTACCAATGAATGACCCAGCTACTTTCTATTCCATGGCCAACATCAACGTTGATGTTTACGAAGAAATCGAGTTTGGCGTAGGATCTCTTCCGGCCGAAGTCGGCCAAACTGATTCCGCCTACATCAATATCGTCACCAAGAGTGGAGGAAATAAGTTTACCGGGGGATTTACCGGCTATTATACCAGTGACGCTTTGGCTGAAAATCTAATTGCCTTGGAAGACATTCAAGCACTGAATGTTTTCGAACCCGAAAAATACACAGCCTATTACGATGGATCATTCAATTTTGGTGGCCCCATTCTAGTCGACCGCGTCTGGTTCTTCCTCAATGGACGCCGGCTAGTCTGGGATAGAGAAAATCCCTATACTCCTGAAAACCGAATGGCCAAAGTGGGAATTGCTAGCGAACACTACGACCTTCGTCATGAGGAGTGGATGGGTTTTGCCAAGTTAACCTTTCAAGTCACCAATGCCATCAAATACATGGGCATGCTTCACTATAATCATATTTATGAGCCCTATTACAGCAACGGAATTGGCTCTGCTTACCCCACTGATGTGGTTGATATCTGGAATCACGAAAACACTTATACCACCACCCATCAGTTAAACTGGGTCATCAATCAAAATACTTTCGTTGATGCCCGGGGAACTTACATCCATCGTTATTTTCCACTCAACCACCGCCCCGGAACCGAAGGACAATACACCTATTATGACCGGACCGCCCGGGTTTACTGGGGACGCCTCTTTTACGATGACGAGTACATCCGCAAGAAAATGCTGGCTTCAGCCTCCATAACTCACTTTCAGGATGACTTTTTAGGCGCAAGCCATGAGATGAAAGCTGGCTTTGAGTTTGAACAATCAGAGTACCACCGTGATTGGTATCGGGAAAATCCCTGGTATTCTTACTGGCGAAATTATGCCGATGGGAATCCCTATTATTATTCGACTTCGGGGAAGCGCGGCCGTCTCCGCATCCGTTACTGCCCGCCAGCTAAAGGCATGTGGGACGTTCAAGACCATGTCCGCCGCTTTTCGGGTTTTGTCCAGGATAGTGTCGACACTGGTCGGCTGGCCATTAATCTTGGATTAAGGTTGGATTACTCTTACCAATACGAGCCTGAACAGCATCGGCCCGAGCTCCGCTATGACTATCCCGCACCTCTGCAGAATCCAGCTTTGGGCACTAATGAACTTCTAGAAGCCTTAATTGATCAGTGGCACCAAGATATCGGCCCCATCTCTCCCTTTGATGCCCTCACTACTCCCTACAAGAAAGTTGTTGAATTCTTGACCCTATCGCCTCGAATCGGAATTGTCTATGATGTTTTTGGTGACGGAAAAACAGCCTTTAAGGCCTCCTTTGCCCGTTATTATGAGCCTGTCTGGTCAGCCAAGTATAATGCCGCCCAAATTTTTGGCGCCGGCTCCATCAGTTACTACTGGTACGATCTAAACGGCAATAAGCTGATGGATCTTCCGGGAACCGACAGATACCGGATTACCTCTTATCCCACGCAGGATCCAGAGTATACTTATTACGTCGACGACCTTAAAGCTCCCTACATGCACGAATTTCTCACTGGCATTGAGCATGAGCTGGTTCGAGACTTTAAACTTGGTTTGCAATTCGTTTATAAAATCAACAAGAACATCGTTGAGGATACTGATCTCAACAACGGCTACGACCCGGAGGCCACCGATGAAAAAGGCCTCATCTGGTTACCGTACACTTTCACCGAACCCGGCTACGATAGTATCTATGGCACCAGCGATGATCAAACCTTGACCGTCTATGGACTTCGTGAAGATCGTCCTGCTCCAACCTGGATGGGACTTAATCCTCCCGAAGCTAAACGTAAATATTGGGCCTTGATTTTAACCTTTGACAAACGCATGTCCAATAAATGGCAGCTTAAAGGCTCTATCCTTTACAGTGAATTTAAGGGAAATGCTCAGCCATCTTATGGATCCACCGAGGGAGAAAGCGGTCTATTTGATAATCCCAACACCATGATTAACTCCTATGGTCGAGTTTCCTTTGATCGACCACTCCAGATCAGATTGATGGGCACCGTTATTCTGCCTTATGATTTTATTCTCAGCGCCTACTTCCAGCATCGCTCGGGTTCCCCCTGGACAAGAACCATTTCTCGTGTTTACTTTCCCTCAGACATGCCCGTTCAGCAAAGCTATGTCGGCGTCAACGCTGAACCCCTTGGTTCGCGCCGCAATGCACCTTACACCAATCTGGACCTAAGAGTCGAAAAAAGCTTCCGTTTAGGTGACGTTGGGAAACTCAATTTCTACGTTGATATTTTTAACCTTGGAGGAAGAAGTGGTGTAAGCATTTATCAGAATCCCAACCCCTACATCTGGCCTTACCGGACTCCTCCCGAAGTTGAGCTTGACGAACTTTATGGAACTATCTCCAGTGTTTATGGCGTCCGCTCTGTTCGTTTAGGAGTAAGATTTACTTTTTAGTTGAAGATAAAAAGGCTCAAAGAACAAGGGAGGGAGCCCTCTCCCTTGTTCTTTTCCCTTTACTTTCCTGGAGCATAAAGAAGGAGAGATTAACTAAGGAGAAAATCGAGAAGAAACAAATAAGGAAGGCAAGGGGAATCAATAATAGTTAAGAAAACAAACAATTAGGATCTTGCTAAGTATTTAAACGTGAGAATAGGAATTGGAAAGAAACGGGAAGCAGCGGCTCAATAAAAGGGAAAAATAATAAGGACTAGAAAACTCAGGACAGTTTAGGGGCGAGAAATGGGGTTGGTTGTAAATATTTCTTACCCTCTAGATTGAGAAATAACTGTCTGTTTGGGTTTAAGAATTTAGATTAAGATTAAGGTTTCATTTTAACTTTTCTGAAGAGTTGATTAATATATTCGCCCAAATAGATGAAAAAGGTCCCAGTTAATAAAAAACTAAAATGAAGAGAAAAGCGATAAACAAATTACTTTCCTTTAGAAATACGAGTCTGGCCAATAGAATTAAGCCCCATAAATTCAATAAAATGAATAATATCCAATTTTTTGAATCAGAATTAAAAAAAAGGAAAAATTACCTAAAAATTTCTTTGTTCTCCCCTAAAGAATTTATTCTTTTTCTCTGAGATTTTGGCATGAAAATTGCATATGTAATTAAGAGAGAACGATGAAGGGGGTGATAAATAAATAGAGAAAATCAAGAAATTTTTCAGAGTAAAGGTGTGCTTTCTCGGAACTAGCCCGAGGAAGCGAGGGAATGAAGGAAGGAAAGGGTTTTTAATCAAAGGAGGAAAGTGGATGAGGAAATTAATTAAATTTTCATTACTCCTTTTCTTAGGCTTAAGCCTGGTTTCCTTCTTGGGAGCCCAGGGTAAACTAACCGGATCGATTAACGGTAAGGTGGTCGATACCGAAGGCAACCCTCTCCCGGGAGTAACGGTGACTGTCGAGGGCCCTGCCCTCCAAGGTAAAATGTCCTTTGTCACCACGGAAACCGGCTCTTTTCGTTTTCCAGCCCTCCCCCCCGGTTCAGATTACCAGATTACGTTTGAACTTTCCGGCTTTAAGACCGTCATCCGAAAAGGATTAAATGTTAGTGTCGGAAAAACAACGGCGGTCACTATCCAGATGGAGATGAGTGCCATCGAAGAAGAAGTCACGGTCCTGGCTGAATCTCCGGTCGTCGATGTCAAGTCATCTAAAACGTCGGTCAACTACTCGAAGGAGTTCATCTTCAATGTCCCCATGTCCCGCGACTTGTATGATGTTTTGAATTCTATTCCCGGTTCCGTCTCCGAGGGAGTCAGTTACCGGCGAACATCATACATCTCCGGTTCGAGTGTGCGGGGAAATCAGTATTCTCTAGACGGTGTGACCATCAATGACCCGGTAGTCATGTACCCGATGACCAACATTAACATTGACGTTTACGAAGAAGTCGAGTTCGGCCTTTCTGGTCATCCGGCCAGCGTCGGTATTGCTGATGGCGGCTTTATCAACATCGTCACCAAATCAGGAGGTAACGAATTCCACGGCGGAGCTACTTTTGAGTTCTATAACAAAGACATGCAAGTCAGCTTGCTTAGTGAAGAAGACCTCGAAGCCGTGGGTTTGACCAAACCCACGGGTTGGAATTCTTGGAAAGATTTCTCTCTCTATGTGGGAGGTCCAATTATTAAAGACCGCGTTTGGTTCTTCACCAATGGTCGCTACTTTACCTGGGAAAGAGACTTCAACCATGTCATTTGGGATGACACTATCGCTCAAGGAGAGAGAGTTTATACTCTTGATAGTGCTCCTCACAAAGAAGGCAATTTCTTTGGCAAATTAACTTTCCAATTGGCTTCCAATGTGCGTTTAATGACCACCTATAACTTGACTACCATTACCGAGGACTTCTACACTAACCGCATCCAGAATTATCTGGATAAGACGGCCACTACCAAATGGGATGGAGAGACAGGGCATACTTTCTCGGCTCAGCTCAACTGGGTTGTCAGCCAAAATTTCTTCGTCGATGCTCGGGTGGGATATATTCGTCGCTGGTTCCCGATACCCTATAGTGAATTTGCCATCAAAGATGCTCCCCGGTACTACGACCGCTACTGGGGTATTTATCGAAATAATCCCCGGTTCGAAGAAACCTATCTGAGGAAAAGATTTAATCCTTCAGTGTCGGCAACTTTATTCCAGGATGAACTCTTTGGGGCCTCACACGAAATAAAATTTGGAGTCGAATACGAGGCTACCAGTGGCAACTGGGATTGGTGGCGGGCTAATCCCTACATTTTCTATTTTTATAATGGAAACCCCTACTCCTACGCCACCTCAAGCTATCCTAATCGCTCTCGAATCTATGCCTATATTTGTGGTTCGGATGAAGGAAGTTCGGTTCAGGAAAACACAATGAGCAGGTTTGGGGCCTTTATTCAAGACAGTGTAACCATTAAAGACAGGTTAACTCTTAATCTTGGAGCTCGATTTGATACCAGCACTGGGAAATTTCCTCCCCAGCATAAAGGAGCCACAGCTGACCCCTACGGTATCTTAACCATGTTAGCAGGAACCCAATCTCCCTTCAGTGAGTATGATCTTCCTGAATTCAACTGCTTGACCTGGACCAACATCTCTCCTCGACTTGGATTCACCTATGATCTATTTGGGGACGGCAAAACAGCTCTTAAAGGCTCCTACTCTCGTTACTACGAATATCTCATGATCCAATATTATTCTCTGGCTAACCCTAATTATCCCAGCACTGGAAGCTGGTATTGGTTCGATGACAACTATAATCAGGTTCCCGACCCCGCTGATTCTTATACTTTGCGATATTTGCCCCCTGATCCTTTTACCTATAAACTGGAAGATGAGATGGATACCGATGCTAAAGCCCCCTATACTGACGAGTTTACTATCGGCATCGAACGGGAGTTAATGAAGGATTTGAGCGTTACTTTTAATTTCATGTATAAGAAAAAACAGAGGATCTTTGAAGACGTTAATGATTATGGGTTAGGTAAAGACGAGGCTTGGAAAGGATATACTCCTGATAGTCCTTACTGGGAAAAATATGAATTTCTTGATCCCGGGGACGACGGGCTCTTTGGCACTAATGATGATAAAACTTCCTACTGTTATGCCGAATTAGCTAATGCTCCTGGCACCCATTATTACTTGATGAACGTTCCCGAAGGGCATCGCAAATACTGGGCTTTTCAACTCATCGTCAACAAGCGAATGTCCAATCGTTGGCAGCTTCTGGGTTCCATTGTCTATTCTAAAGCCTATGGTAATATCGGGGGTAGTTACGGTTCTTCTTACGGCGCATCCGGCAACTTTGACACCCCTAACGCATTTGTCGAAGAAGAAGGGCGACTGGACTACGACCGTCCAATTAATATTAAAATCCAGAGTACAGTGATTTTACCCTATGATTTTGTTCTCAGCGGTTACTTCAATCATCATTCTGGTTCTCCCTGGGCCCGAACAGTGACAGTATATATCCCTGATGACCCAAAGTATAAATATCCAGCCACGACCTACGGCGTTCGTACGGAAACCATCGGCACCCGAAGGAATGCCCCGGTGACCACCTTGGATTTGCGTCTAGAAAAACGCTTCCGCCTGGGAGAAAGTTTTACTATTGGTGGTTATGTTGATGTTCTCAATGCTCTCGGACGAAGCGGATACTCAATCTCTTCCAACCCTGGTGGTTACATCGACTACAGTGACCCTTCCAACCCAACCTTTGAGCGCTTCGGCAACTACGGTGATATTTCCGGTGCTTATGGTAATCGAGTTGTCAAAGTTAGCTTGCGATTGACGTTCTAACTCAAATCTGAGTAGAAACTAAAAAGGGGGTCCGTTGTGGCCCCCTTTTTTTTACAAGCACCCAAAAGAAAAGTAAAGGCCTTGGAAATGAAAGAGAAGAAATCGCAAGCGAGCTGGCCATAAGTTTAGCTAAGCTTTTTCAACCAATTAGGGAAATTAATTATAATAACCTAATTTAACTAAGGAAAAAAATCATTTCATTTCTACTCCCTATTAATAGGTAGAACTAAATCACTAGCCCGGCCAAGTTTTTAACTAGTAATCAGGAAAAAAGAGTTTGTTCTAAAAGAATTAGTCTAAATCTAGACATCGACTCTCTAGACCGTCCGTTTTATTCTCTTTAATTTTTTCTGCTTCTTTTCTACCACCAAGCAATATGAGAAACCACCGTGCTCTTCCCCGAGTAAAAATCCCGGGCCTCAATGATTACTAGGTATTGTCCCGAAGGGAACCATTTAAAAGGTATCCCGATAGAAGTCTTCTTCTTAAATATTGATAAGGATTTTAAATCTTCATAAACTTTTTCTGATTTTTCGTTAAAAATAGTTATTTTAACTTGAACTAGCCCTTCATCATGTTCATTCTTCTTGACTAAAACGTAATTATTTAAAGAAAACCGAAGAATTTTATTAGACGTAACAATTTCCTTGATTAAAATACCTGGGTTTGAATGAAGAAAAATTTTATCTTGGTGAACAACTTCTACGCCTTCTCGTTTGACTTTTATTTCAATTTGACGTTCCTCACCAGGATTCACTTGCTGTGGATAGTAAACCAAAAGGTAGTAATAGTCTTCTTTCTTTACCGCCGCATTCAGTGTTTCGCCAAGGTTGTTGGAGAAACCCATATAGCCACCAGTTGAAACAGCCAATTGCTTTAGCGAATTCTCGTAATCTTGAGCTACTTCTCGCAGTTCAAAATCAGGGGAAGCTAAAGTTCGCGTTGATTTTAATAAAAGCAAATGAAAAGTTATATTAGCTGAAAGGAAAATATTCTTAACCTTCCTCCAATAGAAATCTGGGGAAAGATCAAATTCTCTTTGTAGTTCCCACTGCTTAGCCCGAATAAAACGGGCAGTTGTTTGGGCTCTTGGGGCTGTTTGAGAATTTATTAATTCATTAATGGTTCTATTTAAAGAGCCCATTTTTTTTAATTTTGGAAAAAGCTCCCTTTGTTGGAAACAAACCGCCCATTTCTCTCCTTTAAAATTCTGCAATTGCCAGCCTACTTGCTGGTAAACATCAAGGTCAGGAATGATAAATTGCCGTTTAAAATCTCGCCAGGTATTCAAGTAATTATTATAAAAATTAATAATAGCCTGGTCTTGGCTGACCACACCTGAATTACTATTTCCTCTTAAATTTAGGAGTAGTTTTTCTGCCTCCAGGTTGAGATGATGGAAAGTCCGATAAAATTTCATCGTCGAAATTTGTTTGTATTTTCTTAGCGAAGATTTTAAAACCTGGATTAACTCTTCGAGAGAAAGCCCCTGATCTACCACTAATAAGCGGTTCTCAATGAGGACCATGATTTGGTTCCCTGGTTGGAAATACCGGCCTAAAAACTCGTCGAGAGCCTGGCCCATACTTTCCTGGTAATCAAAAATATTAAAAATTAGGAGGAATACGCGCCGGGGCCTTTTAACTTCTCGGTTTTTCTCTCTTTGAGGTGGGGACTCTTCTATCTTTTTGGTGAAAAATTCTAACTTCCTTATTTGTTGTTGGACTCCATCCTCCCAAAGTTCAAAATCATCGATAGTTAGACCTCGTAGCGGCTCGCCTTGGAAATAGACTCGGACAGGAATTTCGGCCGCAATCACGGTTACTTTTTGTTGATCTACCAAAGCTTGACAATAGGCGGGGTTAAAATCTAACTTTAAAAGAAAAATAATAACCAAAAGAATGATTGCAATTTTTTTCGTCCCTTTCATCTCTAAGTCCAAAAATAAATACCCGCTCTTCATTTTAAGGTCACTTCTTCCTTTGTGAGCTAATGGCTGGGAGCCCTAACATTACTTTTTTATCTTCTCCAGCTTTTTTATCATCTCCTCAATTGAAGATTGGGCAGGATTGAAGCTCAAAAAGGCCTGCAGTACCCGGAAAGCTGCCTCAACCTCTCCCCATTGTTAACAATAAAAACCTAAATAGAAAGGAAATATCACTATTATAAATCTGATTAGCCTGGAAAAGCACCTCCACTCCTTCAGGAATCTATTGATAAGAAATCCACTTTTCCTCTGCGCTGATCGAACGATCGTCCAAACACCAATTTTGTTCCCTCCCATGTCAATTTTTACTTGCCAATACTAATGCAATTTAGAGTCCTCTTCTATTTTTTTGATCATTTCTTTTACTCTATCTTGTTCTGGGTCAAGGCGCAAGGATGCTTTCAGTACTTCTAAGGCTTTGTTTGTCTGACCAATCTCAAAATAACAAATACCGAGAGAATTGAGAAGACGAGTATCGCTATTGTAGATTTTATTTCCTTCCTGCAAATTTTCAATAGCTACAGCAAACTCCCCTTTCTTCATCAAGGCGATGCCCTTGACCAGATAATAATCAAACATCATCTTCTCGTTATTTTTTATGCTCTCCACCAAAGAAAGAGCCTGATCAAATTTATTAACCTTCAAGAGGAAATTTGCGTACTCAATCAGGCCAGGATGATGATTAGGATTTAGCACATAAGCTTTTCTGTAATTTTGCTCAGCTTCAGAATATTTTTTCACCTTATCATACTGATAAGCCAGGGCATAATAATATAAAAAATTATTGGAAAGAGGAAAAGCCTTGGCTAAAATCACCGGATGAGAAATCTGGACTTGAGGAGAAACAATAAAATTGGTGACTTTTTCATCAAGGACCTGACCTGATTCATCTATTAGAGCTATTTTCATATCATAATAATCTGGATTCAAATCTTTTGCCAGGAAAGAAGAGTTAATACTAAAGATTGGACTAAAGGGATAATTCTTAAGCTCCAGCACATAGGTTTGGTGGGATGGATTATTCTTCTTTAACCCGATAATAGTAATCTTTACTTTTCCCTTTTTCCAAAGGTCTTCATTCAAGTTTACAATCGTAAAAAAACAGGCTATTTTATCAGAAGCAGAAAAAGTATTTTTAGGATCAACCACAAGCTTTTTGTCCATAAATTTAAAAGGCATCTGCATGGGGCTTTTATATTCCTGTAAATCATAGCCTAAGATAGGATTAACAAGCTTTGTCAAGGAAGACTGCTCGGGAATAGACACTGTTTTTTCAAAGACAGTAAATTCTTTACCCACAGAATTCTGGGCAAGGATGTTTAATTCATATTCTCCCTCAATTATGGGAAAAGAATCCTGGATAGCTATACCGTTTGCTCTTATATTATCTAGATTGTCAGGAGAAAAATAAAAAGGAAAGTCTTTCCCATATTGAAAAATAATATCCTTTCCCTTTCTGAGGCTGACATTCAGCTTAAAATTGCAAAAATACTGATCTTTAGGCTCAAAGTAATCAACGGAAATCTTCTTGGGTACAATTGAAAAATGCAAGAAATGTATCTGTTGAACGGGGTCATAACTCCAAGCGATTTTTGCTTCGCTTTGAACATAATTGGTCAGGTATTCAGTGGTAACGATTCCTTTATACTTCAGAAAATGGGTGGCATAAGAAGGATTTATATCTTTTTTTGGAGATTCTAAAATTTTAGCTAAGATAACATTAGCCTGGGGAGAAGGTTGATAATTATATGGAATTTGGCCTGGAATTAAAGAAACAGCCATATTGGCTAAAGTTGGAGCTAATTCTTTAAGTTTTTCATACATTTGAGGATAATTGGTGGTATCTAAGCCTCTTTTATCAATAATTAAGCTCTCTGGACCATCTGAGGTGGGATTGTAGAGCTTGAACTCACCTGAACCTTCTCTCTGATAAAAAACAAGGCCAAAATGCGTGGGCAGGCCTTTTTTCCTGTCGCCATAATAATACCAAACTTGAGCAGGATATATCCCCGCAACCCCTTCAAATCTTTCTATACTAACCGGTGGGCCGAGAATGATATATATTCTTCCCATATCTGTCATCCAGCCTTCCCTAGGAGTTCCCCGGCGGAAATAATTGTTAGCATATAAAAAACGTTTGATATGTTCATCTTTAAATTCATTTTGAGGAGTTCCAGGGGTAGGGTCTCTCTGTTTCCAGAAAGTTTGAATAAAAAGGTCTCGATCTCGATTGGTGGTAAGTTCCATAAAAACAGCTCTCTCTTGAGGGAGAATGATATAGCTCACCAGCTTGAGCCAATCCCTGTATTTTTGAGGAAGATCCTTCTCCTTTATCTTCGCTTGAAAATTTAGAGAGCACGCAAAAAAGATGAAGAGGAAAATAAAAGACGTTGCTTTATTTCTCATAACATTAGGCCTCTTTTATGGATTGTTGGCAGAATTGCTCGCACAGTTATTTTCCCAATTTATTTTCTAACAGGAAGCACATTATAATAGGCTCAGGCTTTAACTTTAAAAATTTTCCTGGTTTTGCCCAGACTCGGCTTTATGGTAATAATTACATCAAAAAAGTATTGGCCAGGCTCAATATCATAGGGAAATTCAAACTTTATCATTTTTAGTTCAAGCACCTTCTCTTCTGGCATATTCAATGACTTATTTTGGGTAAATACATCTTTTTTTAGTCCGTTTTTTGTGTAAATAAAAAAATTGAATTCAAAATCCGCTTTAAGGAGGCCCTCTTTGCTATTAAAAGATAAATTAGTTACTGGTACTTCTATCAGGATCTTTTTTTGGTTTCTATCAAATTGCAAATCAAAATCAATGAAGACCGCATCAGCTTGAATAAATATTTGACCAAATTTGGCTTTGTCTATAACCCACAGTAAATTCCCTAACCCCCCATAATGGCGATTGATGTCGTAGGAACCATCACCTCTTGTGTCTATAAATTCCACCGCCAATCTGTACTTGTAGTAAGACCACCAAATCAGCCCCTTTGCTCCAGGGTAGTTCAAAAATGGTCTCTCTTCTACCCTATCAGGAGGGCCAAGATAAATATATATCCTTCCTCTATCAGTTTTCCACCCCGGGATTCCTTCTTTAAAATGTTTGTTGGCATATTCAATCCTTCGGAAAAATTCATCTTTAAATTCATTTTCTTCTGTATCTGGATCTGGATCTCTTTTGGCCCAAAAATCCTTGATGAACTCCTGGCGGGATTCAATATCGGGGAGGTGATTAAAAATATCTTTCTCCTCTTTGGTCATTATCAGCCTAGCTTTCTCATAAAAACTTTTACTTTGGGGGTCAAGAGCAATCCCCCGGCTCTGATGACAGCTGATTGAAATAAATAGAATTGCCACCATAGAAGTTTGAATTATATATTTCAAGGTGACTCCTTACATTTTCGAATTAAATCATCAAGCTCTCTCTTTTCCCCTGGAGATAGAAACCGATAATTTGCTGTCTTATATCTATTAAAATAATCCAGTGCTTTTTGTTTATTACCTTTGGCTAAGTAAGCTAAACCTAAATTATAAAGCGGAAAAGTAAAATCAGGCTTTAACTCAACAGCTTTCTCCCAGCAGAAAATGGCCCTCTCTATATTTCCTCCTTGGCTGTAGGCTGCTCCTAACCCATTATAAGCTGAAGCATAATTGGGGTCGAGTTCAAGCGCCCGTTTGAAGCTCTCTATAGATTTCTGATATTTCTGTGGTTCCTTTGTTTTTAGAAAAATAGAAAGATAAAGAGAGCCTAAATTATTAAAAACAATAGGATAATCATTATCCAGAGCAAGAGCTCTTTGGTAAGCCGCTAAAGCTTTGTCGTAATCTTTTTTTCTCCAGTAAGCAATCCCTAAATAATTCCAGATCTCAGGGTCATAATCTATAATCTTCAAACCTCTTTGAAGAACATTAATGGCCTCATCATATTGGCCAACTTCTGTTAGGAAAATACCAGAAGTAGTAATGATTTTATAGTTGTTAGGATTATTTTGAAGTCCTTCTTTAAGAGTTTCTACAGCCAGTCTAAATTTTTTCTGGTCTTTGTAAATTGTAGCTAAATAAGTATAAGCTAGATCAAAATCTTTTCTGTCAGCAATAATTTTTTTTAATAATTTTATTCCCTCCTCCATTCTCCCATGGTGATAAGCACCCATCGCTTTCATCAACATACTCTGATAAGGAAGAAGAGTCTTCAAATCATCTTTGGGCGTGAAAACTTTTTTTCTTGATATCTGAATGCTGGCTACATAACCCAGGCTGCGTAACTTTTCTTGTGTTTCCCGGTCGATCTTAGGTTCGTTCTCTATTTTATCAGCATAAGATTTCTCCTTTATTATCTTTTCCAGTTTGGCCTTCAACTCTTTTAGATTCTTGCTCGAAGCCAGGTTAAGCGACTCCCTAAAATCCTGGGCTAAATTATAATATTCAGGAATAGGTGAATCTATAAATTTTTCATCTTCTCGAATAAAACCTTTTAAAGGAGCCCATCCCCGGCTGTAATACGGATAAAGTGATTCAAAATAAATTTCTCTCTTTGGAATTTTTTTCCCTTTTATAAGAGGTGAGAGGGAAAAACCTTGGAGAAAGGGAGGCTTCTTAATTCCTAACATATCACAAACAGTGGGATAAATATCAACATGACAGACTTCATCTTCTATCTCTTTAGCTGTAGCTCCTGGAAAAGAAATGATTAAAGGCACCCAGAGAGTGCTGTTATAGGCAAAATAACCATGTGTTGATTCTCCATGCTCACCCAAAGACTCGCCGTGGTCGGCAGTGAAGATAATCAAAGTATTATTTTCAAGGTTTTCCTCTTTCAGAAAGTCAAACAACTGCCCCAAAGCAAAATCAACGTAGGCCACCTCACCGTTATACAGATTATCTTTGTATTCACTCTTAAACGGCTCGGGTGGGTCATAGCGCTGATGAGGATCAAAGCAGTGAATCCAAAGAAACCAAGGTCTATTTTGTTTTCCAAGCCAATCAACTGCTTTCTCCACTACTACTTCAGCTCTTCTCTCAACGAAGGAAAATTCCTGGGAGCTTTTACTGCCATAATGATCATCATAAACGTCAAAACCTTGAGTAAGCCCGAATCTTGAATCAAGGGGAAAAGCCCCGACAAAAGCTCCAGTAGCGTAGCCGTAACTTTTTAAATGCTCAGCCAAAGTTAAAAATTCATCCCTAACTATAAAATGAGAGTTATCATGAACTCCATGATAAGGGGGAATTGTGCCTAACATAATACTTACATGGGAGGGAAGGGTCAAAGGAACATGAGCAAAGGCCCTTTTGAATAAGATACCCTTCTGGGCTATACGGTCAATATGTGGGGTCGACAGGTATTCACTGCTATAGCAACTCAACCTGTCTGGTCTTAAAGTATCAATGGTTATCAGCAGTAAGTTTAATTTTTGCTTATTAGAACTGGTTTTAGCTTCTGAAAAAAAAGTCAAAAAAAGAAAACTCAGTATAAACAAGATGAGGAACAAAGGGACCAATCTGTTTTTTTTCATTGAATTATATTCTTTGCCTAAATTTTATATGGCTTTTTAAGCTAAGAAGGTTACAAAGAGCTAAGGTCACTCTTATTCCCAATTTTCTTTTTCAGAGATTCAATGACACTTTTCACCTGGGAAGCGCGCTGGGAATCAGGATCATGCTTAAGATAACTATTAAAGGCTTCTATCGCTTGTTTATAATTGCCCATAGTCAAATGGGTTAAGCCTAGCTGGTAAAGCCCATCTAGGAAGTCAGGCTGAATCTCAACTGCTTTTTTATAATATTTCAGGGCTTCTTCAAATCTGGACATATTGTAAAAACTGGTACCTATGTTATAAAGGACGATGGGATCACCAATTTTCTCAAAATCTATTTTATTATACCATTCCATAGCTTTTTGGTTATCACCACGATTGGCATAAGTATTTCCAACAAGAAGAATAATCTCGTTATTATTCGGCTCTTTCTCCAAGACCTTAAGATAATACTCTTCAGCCTTATCATATTGTTCCAGGGCAAAATAACAGTTACCGATGTTTTTATTAATCACATAAGCATCAGGAAATTCCTCCGTAATTCTAGTGAAAAAAGCGATGGCTTCCTGATAATTTTTTTGATCAAAAAGCTCATTGCCTTTCTTTAACTCATCTTTCAGCTCATCAGTAATAACCATGCCTTCTATCTTCTTCATGGTAATTTCTATATCCCGATTCCTACTGTATTCCTTAATCTCAGCATTAATTTTTTTAGGCATATATCCTTCTTTCTCAAAATCAATATTCCATTTCCCTCCTCTGATCCAGAATGCTTTCCATTTTCCATTGGCATCAGTCACCGTTTCAAAGCCTGAATGAGCTTTCAAGGAGTAGAGTTTAACCTTAACACCTTCCAGAGGATTTCCCTCTTCATCATAAACATAACCGATTACTTTACCCTTCCCTCTGTAGCCCTGAGCCAGGGCTAAATTAACTATTAACAACAAAGAAGCTATAAAAAAAGCTACTCTTTTCATCTTTAGCCTCCACTAAAATTTTATCACTTGCCAGCAGGAAAAAAAAGCCCTTCCCTCCGCCACAGAGAGAAGGGCTTTGAACTCGTAGTCGAAGCGCCGCTTAGAAGGTGAACCTCACACCGACTCTGATAACCCTGGGATTTAGAATTCTAAGATCTTGACCGAAATTGCTGGCCGTGATTTTTGTCTCTTTCTTCAAGGGATGAGCAGAATTAGTAATATTAAAAGCATCTACACCTAAAATAACAGTGGAAGTCTCACTTACCTGAAAGACTTTCTCCAGCCTAAAATCAAGTTCCCAGAAGGTGGGCAAACGCTGGTCACCAAATTTGCCGCCGCCATCCGGATTCCCGTAAAGCTCTCCCCAACCAATGCCAGGTCTGTAAACATCAACATAAGTAGGCATCACGTATCCTTCTCGAGCCCTAAAAACACCGCTAACATTTACTCCAAAAGGCATCTGGTAAAGGCCTGAGATTTTGAGCTGCCAGCGGGAATTGACGTAAATCCCTTGGACTCCAGAACCACCGCTTTCGGGCGCAACCACTCCACCGTCATAATAAGGTACATAGGTAGGATCAATATACTCTCCTTCCCAATGCGAAGTCCAGCGGGAAAGGGTGAAGGAGCCATCCAGCATCCAGCGGTTGGAAAGTCTTTTCTTTAAAACAAGCTGCCCGGCTAGGTAGCGCTGATATCTCTTCTTATAATTAGTTCTGTATCTATAAGGATAATATCTGTAGCGACCGTAGTAATCATAATCAACAACTGGGTCATGTCCCGCCAGAAAGTAGTTGCTCGAATCTTCGATGGTCCCATCAGGAAGCATGCCTTTTGTCCAGGTTAAGTTGTGTTGTTTCTTGTAGAAAAATTCCACCCGAGCAGCAAAATCTGTCAACAATTCCTTCTCATAAGACACCGTTAGCTCATCAAGGATAGGCGAACTGTACTTAGAGTCATATTTGTTGCGGGGCGCCACACTGGTTGGATCATCGATATTAATGCCGCCATACCAGAGCCAACCAGAAGGATTATTGGGGTCCATCAAGGCCCCGGTGTCCCAATCATAACCAAAAAGCTCATCAGAAGTTACCCGGCCATCGCCATTTAAATCCTGCCAGAGGAGGTCAATTTCTGTCCAGCCAATTGGATTAACAAAGTCCGCTAGGCCAAATCCCGACTGCGAACCATAGCGGTTAACAGACAACTTAATAACATCTTTGCCATTGCCGAAAATATCATAAATCAAACTGAATCGAGGTGACAAAGTTTTCCACTTGACACCCGGATCTAACTCAGAAATAGTAACTTCTGGCATATAGTGGGGAAGCCAGGGGGAAGCAGGCTGTGATTCATCCTTAATTTTAGACATTTCCTGGTCATAACGGAGCCCAACATTGACCGTCAAATTCCCGAAGGTCATAGTATCCTGTATAAAAGCAGAATAACGAGCAAACCACTCGTTTATCAAGTAGTCTCTGTTAAGCCAGGCTTCCCACCACTCTCCTGTGGGAAGACTTGGGTCAGGTCCCCAATAGACAAGACAAAGGTTTCCTTCATAATAATCATAAGTAGTAACTATAGCTGTTACATAGTCAACCCCAAATTTTATCTCATGATCTCCTCCGAGAATGCCTTCGGCAAAGTAGTTACCGCTAAAGTTGATGTTGAGCTGGTCTCTGTCGCAGCCGTAATCATCGATATTACCAGAAACATAAAAGGTGGGATAATACCGGCGAATCATGTATGGCCCTGAACCATCCGGGGTCCTGGGGCCATTGACTGGATGTAAGGCAAAACCACCGTTCATGAAAATCCCCTTGAGATTGAGATAGAGGTTGCCGAACATCTGCTCCACTTCTCCCTTCCAGATATAGCCAGGCCCATCCTGATTCCAGAGTGTCTCTGGAGCTTGGACAGTGTAACCCCAATTTGATCGACCCCATTTGAGCTTGTTATCATACTCAAGGAAAGCTTCCATTCTGGTAGTCGGTGTCAACTGCAAGTTAACCTTTCCGTAACCAGAAACTAACCAGGTCTTATCTGAAGTTCCGGCCAAAGTCAAAGAGTCGATATCCTGAACTCCCCAAGAAGCGTAGAACCAAGCTCTATCTTTGACAATAGGGCCGCCAAAATTGGCGCCGTAAAGATAGACTTTATTAATTCCTGCTGATGAGTAGCCAATGTCTTTCAGAGACTGAGGGACGTTATCCGACTGCCATTCGCCTCTTTCTACATCTAAATAAAAAGTTCCAGAGTAGGTATTGCCGCCTCGCTTGCTGATGAGGTTGAGCTGGACACCGCCGGTTTGAGATTTGACATCATTGTTGCCGTAGTTGATCTGCAGCTCCTCATAACTGGCAATGTTAACATAGCTCGGAGCCGCTCCTAAAGCAGAATTATCGGTGATATTAGCCCCATCAATGCTCCAGGTACTATCTCCATCTCTTGAGCCATGGCCATAATAAGAAGATTGCTGGCCAGCCTCGTTGCCGCCGACATCTTCTCTGTCAATGAGCATGCCTGGGACAAGAGACATGATAACCCAAGGATTGCGGGCTGTAGGCAGGCTCATGATCATCTCTTGGGAGATATTAACACCAACTTGAGTTTTTTTGGTATCAATAACTGGCGTTTCTCCAATTACCGTTACTTCTTCTTCAATAGCCGCCTGCTCGAGAACAATATCAAGGACGACATCTCTTCCGAAGGAAATATTAATCTTTTCCCGAATGAGGGTCTTGAATCCAGGCAGTTCAAATTTCAAAGTGTAATCTTTGGCAACCGGGAGACTCAGAAACCGGAAGTTTCCTTCCTCAGAAGTTATGGTGGTCATAGTGGCAATCTTTGATCCTGTTAAAGTTACAGTTACCCCAGGTAGGGGGACTCCCTCAGGATCTTTAACTTTTCCCTTAATAGCTCCGTACTCTTGGGCAAAACTGAAAATTCCCACCAAAAGAATTAAGCACATTAAGATTAAAAATTTTTTCAAATCCTTTCCCCTTTCTTTTTCCTCTTTTCGAGGTTAATCTTTGATCCTCTACCCTAGAGTGAAATTTTTCACTCCACCCTTAACCAAATATTCCGATTCGCCCCCTTTTCACCTCCTTCTTAAAATTTAGAAAAATCTGTAAATTTAAACTGCAATTTTTATGCCAACTCTGCTGTTTTACTTATTTATTGTAATTTCAATGATTTATTAGAATTTAGCCATTACTATAAATCCAATTTTTTGGACTAAATCCAATTTTTTGGACTAAATCCAACTCTTAATAAGGCTTTAGTTAGGGCTTGGAGACAATCCTCTCTAGCTTAATTTGCAGCTATTCATTCCTAAGGTATTATCATGAAAAAAAATCAAATATTACTACCACCTATTATTCAAAATTGATCCATGAGGAAAATATTTAGAGTTGCTTTAGAAAACAAATTATAGCCCAATAAGCCACTTATCCAGCGGTTAGCGCTTCCTTATCCTGAAAATTGATAATGAATCTTAAGCCTTGTTCCTGAGTTGCCTCCATTTCTCCTTCTAATTGGTGAACCAAAGCAGAGACAATTTTCGTCCCCAGGCTCTATACTTTTTCCCAATCAAAACCCGTTTGGAGAGGCTTTGATGACGATTTACGGCAAGTCCTTTCTTTACGCTTCCTTCCTTTTACCTTCTCAGGTCTTGTCGTCCATTCTCCCAAAAGGAGATTGGAGATGAATTGTGAAATCGTAAATATAGTCATCAATCTTGAACGAATTCTAACGACCAAGATGACAGTTATTTTTAGCTCCCAATTAAAAATTGAAAAAATGTAATGTCTAATCAAAAAACCGGGAATTCTACTTGACATATTTTTTTCGCTGCTATAGGTTAATTTTCTAAAATCTGGGGGAAGCAAAATAGAGGAGAATGTATCCTGTTCAGTTGAAGTTATTTTCCTTGGTTCAATGTAAGTTGTTTCCAATTGATCAAGGAAATTCAAGGTCTTCTCTTCAAAGCAAATCAATTTTAATTACCAACAAAAAGTTAGTTCTTTTTAAAATATTTTTTCTTACGTTATTTATTTTTATTTTTCTCATTCTTAATTATTCTTTTCTTTTCGCCTCCGAACTGGCGGAAATCTCTTCTTGGATGCAATTCGAACGAATCACCATCGAGGACGGCCTTTCCCAAAGTACGGGAAATTGCCTTCTTCAAGATAAACTAGGTTTTCTATGGATCGGAACTGAAGATGGCCTCAATCGCTACGATGGCCTCCGTTTTAGAATTTATCGCCCTGAACAAGGAAATAAAAACAGCCTTTCCGATGGTTACATCCTCTGTCTTCACGAAGACCGCCGGGGGAATCTTTGGATTGGCACTCTATCTGGCGGGTTAAATCTTTACGACCGCCGCCAAGACAGATTCACCTCCTATTTTTACAAATCTGAAACAACCACAATTCCGGCTGAAATTCTTCCTCTCAGTATCCAGGTAATTCACGAAGATAATCAGGGCCGTCTCTGGTTGGGAACAACATCAGGTTTAGTTCTTTTTGAGCCCTTAAGTGAAACTTCACAGTTGTTTCAGCATGAACCCCAAAATCCATTAAGTCTTACTCATGACTCAGTTTTATCTCTAACTGAAGACAAGCAAGGTCATCTTTGGATTGGAACTGAAAGAGGCCTTAACGTTTTGGACCTCTCCTCGAAAGAATTCAAACAATCCTTTCTCCCGGAAAAAAGTCGCCGCTTTTTTGCTCAACAAACAATCCGTTGCCTTCACTTTGATTCCTCTGGATGCTTATGGATAGGAACAGATGAAAATTTATCTTGTTATAACTTGCAAACCAAGGAAATTACATCTTTTTCTCCCCAAGCAACTGACCCATCCCGTCTCAGTTTCAGTTATATTCGCTGCCTATGGGAAGATGAAAGTGGAATTCTTTGGATTGGCACTTATGGCGGAGGTCTCCATTTGTTCGATCGCCGCCAGCAAAGATTCTATAGAATTATCAACAGGCCTGAAGATTCCTCAAGTCTTCCCAATAATTATATTAACTGTATTATCCAAGATAGAACGGGAGTTATTTGGATCGGCACTTTTGGTGGAGGAATAGCCAAATATTGCGAACCTATCAAGAAAAAGTTTACTCACATCAACCAGGAAACCCGAGGGGGATTAGCTATCTCCGCCAATATTGTTTTCGCCATTTTAGAAGACAGCCATGGCCAATTATGGGTGGGGACTTATGGCGGTGGACTTGACTGCTTGGACAGGGAAAAAAGAACCAAGATAAATTACTGTCATCAACCAGGAAATCCTTACTCCCTGGAGAATAATCACATAAGATGCCTTTTGGAAGACAGCTCAGGCTTTATCTGGATTGGAACATATGGAGGATTAGAAAGATTTGATCCCCGCCGGAGAATTTTCTCCCATTTTCGCCACGATCCGAATAATCCCTCGAGTTTGGGGCATAATTACATCCGGGCCTTAGTTGAAGATGATCAAAGCTTACTCTGGGTAGGAACAATGGGAGGAGGGGTTGACTGTTATAATCCTCAGAAGGGAGTCTTTCATCATTTCCGTCACGACCCATCTGATCAAGCTAGTTTAAGTGATAATCGGGTCACTTCTCTTCTCCTTGACCAGGAAGGTTATCTTTGGGTGGGAACAAGTTTCGGACTCAACCGACTTGACCGCCATTCGGGGCATGTAGTCAGATTTATTTCCGATCCTGGAGATGCTGAGTCTTTGAGTAACAATCGAATTCTTTGTCTTTATCAAGATACCAAGGGGCGTCTCTGGATTGGTACTTACGGAGGCGGTTTAAATTTATTTAATAAAAAAACCAATAAATTTAGAGCCTATCACCAAAAAGATGGCTTGCCCAATGATGTAATTTACGGCATTGTCGAAGATGACCAAGGGAGGCTATGGATAAGTACCAATCAGGGCCTTTGTTGCTTTGATCCCAACCAAATAACATTTCGAAATTACAATGCTTCTGATGGCTTACAAAGCAATGAGTTTAACTCCGGAGCTTACTTCAAGAACAAGAAAGGAGAAATATTCTTTGGGGGAGTAAACGGACTTAATATTTTTCATCCTGAGACCATGCCTCTCAACCAGCTTCCCCCGCCTGTAGTCTTAACTGGTATGCGAATTTTACACCAGCCCATTTCGGTCCCATCTGACACCTCCAAGAAAATCCTCCAAGAATCGATTGAGGTGGCGAAAACACTTACTCTCTTTCCTTCCCACCGAGTTGTTACTTTTGAATTTGCGGCCTTAGATTTCGTGGCTCCTGAAAAAAATAAGTATGCCTTCAAACTGGAAGGATTCGATGAAGAATGGAATTATATTGGCTCTCAATCTTCGGCCACTTATACTAATCTGCCTCCAGGGCGCTATGTCTTCCGAGTTAAGGCGGCTAATAATGACTATGTTTGGAATGAACAGGGGCTATCCTTAAAAATTTGGAAGAAGCCCTCTTATTGGCAGACATGGTGGTTCAAAGTTATCCTTGGTTTGGTTGTAATTTGGCTTGGCCTGGTTGTCCATCTCATCCGGACTCAAGCAATCAGGGAAAAAAAACAACAACTGGAAAGAATTAATGTTCAGCTCGGTGAAGAAATTAAATCAAGAAAACAAGCTGAAAAAGAGCTAAAAAAATTGACCAATGAACTGGAAAAAAGAGTTGAGAAAAGGACAAGAGACTTATTGGAAGCTAAAAACAGACTGGAAAAAGAAATCATCCAGCGGGAAAAAATAAGCGCTGCCCTCCGCCACTCCCTCAAAGAAAAAGAAATTTTACTCCAAGAGATTCACCATCGAATAAAAAATAACATGCAGATTGTCTGTAGCATGTTAAACCTGCAGATGAGAAATTTTAATGATCAACAAATTCAGGAAGCTTTCAAGATCAGTCTGGGCAGGTTACGAACCATGGCATTAGTTCACGAAGAACTTTATCAACAAAAATTATTCACTGCCATTGATTTTAACGACTACATTGCCCGGCTAGTGGAATACCTTAAGAAAATTTACTCTGAATTAGAGAACCGCATCAAGACTAAATTAGCCATAGATAAATTTTATTTAGACTTAACCAAGGCTATCCCCTGTGCTCTGATTTTAAATGAATTGCTGGCCAATTGCGTTAAGCATGCTTTTCCGCCCGAGAAACGGCCAAAAGGGCTTATTGAAATCTCAATGAAGAAAAAAGAAAATGGAAAGCATGAACTGATTATCATTGATGACGGGATAGGCTTCCAAGAAAAGGTCGACCTTGAAAAGACCTCAAGCTTAGGCCTGAGAATTATCCATAATCTTGTCCAGCAATTAGAGGGAGAGATTAAAATAGATTCCGGCCCCCAGGGCACCAAAGTATTCATCAGTTTTTAATCACGCGGTCAATTCTTAGAAGCTTTCTTTCCTTCCTTTTATTGTTAAAAGGAAAAATCTCTTTAAATTCCGAGTAAAGAAACTCCCTTTGCTTAGCCAACCTAAAAAATTCTTCTCTTCAGCTCCTCCACAATTTCTAGTTCTTTATTTCTCCCCTTTCACTCGAAAAATTAGCAAGCTAGCTAAGTTAACTAATTTTCAAGCCGCAGTCCACAAAAAGCATTTTTCTTAACTTTTATCTCTTGAATTCAAATGGCAAGCTCTTTATCATGGCTATGGTCTAATTCCGCTGGGAAACTACCCAAGCCTAAAGGCCCAGAAGAAAAATTTGGGAGTGAAACATGGGTGACCAAAATGGCTTATTTCTATCCCCTCATCGCACCGCCGAGGAAATAATCAAGCGCCTCCAAAGTTTATCTGACCCCCAATTCGCCCGCCAAAGCCAACGTTTTTTCAAAGAACAACTTGTCCTTTTAGGAATTCCAGCCCCCAAACTACGCCGAGAAGCTCGCTCTATCTACAATAAAGTCAAGCCCTATTGGACGTCGGCAGAGGCTCTCGAATTCTGCCAACGGCTCCTCCCCGAGCCACCAGTTGAAATCAGGTCTCTGGCCATCCTTGTGCTGAGTTATTATACTCCTTCCTTGACTAAGCACCATTTACCTTTAATTAAAAGCTGGCTCCTGGCCAATTATGTCGACAACTGGGCCCTGGTGGATCTCTTGGCCCCGGCAATCATCTCTCCCTTAGTAAAGAAATCACCAGAAATAGTTGAGGAGCTATATACTTGGACGAAAAGTCCCAATTTGTGGCTACGAAGGGCGGCTTTAGTGGCTCTAATTCCTCTTGTCCGCCAAGGAAATCAATTGCGGGAAGCTTACCATATGGTCCTCAGGCTGTTATCCGATTCCGAAGATCTCATTCACAAAGCAATGGGCTGGTTATTGAGAGAGGCCGGTAAAAAAGATGTTCAGCGCTTAGAAAATTTTCTTCTGGCTTATGGACCTCGAATTCCCCGGACCACGGTACGCTATGCTCTAGAACGATTTCCAAAAAAGAAAAGAAAAAAACTGCTCCTGGCTACCAAAGGAGAAAAGGTTAGCCAGCCAAGCAAATGAGGAGAGGAGACCATAGGGGCTAAAGAAATTAAGCTGATGATCCAGGATGAGGCTAAATAATCTGTCTTTCCTGAAAAAGAAATGCCTTAGGGAAAAGATTTAATGGCCTTGGCCTTTAAATTCTCCAATCTGTCGCTTAAAATAAAATATTGTTGACAAGGAGAAGCTAATGAATACCAAGAAAGGAACATCACTTAATGAAGATGAAAAAATCTACCGCCTCAGCTTTGAAATTCACACCTATGAAGTTGATTTTCGAGGCCGAGCCCATCTCCAGGCTTTACTCTGTTTCCTTCAGGAAGCAGCAGCCCGGCAGGCGACTCATTTAGGTTTTGGTTATGACCATCTTGTCAAGAAAGGTTTGGTTTGGCTTTTATCGCGTTATCATCTGAAAATTAACCGCTACCCCTGGCTAGGAGAAAAAATTGAAATTTTAACTTGGCCGTCAGGGGACCAAGGAGTCTTTGCTCTGCGGGATTTTGAGGTCCGCGACCAAAGAGGAGCCACTATCTTGGTCGCCACCAGTTCCTGGGTTCTCTGGGATGTAAAGGCAAAGCAGCCAAAGCTGGTGGAAATCCTGAAGCACAGCAATGTAGTTAGGGAAAAAAGAGCCCTGCGGGATAATTTTGAACCCCTGCCGGCACTAGAAAAAATTGATTATCAACAAGAATTCAAAGTTATGATGAAACACTTAGACCTAAACCGCCATGTCAACAATACTGTCTACATTCAGTGGGCCATCGAGAGTATCCCCCCAGAAATATTGCTTCGCTTATTTCCGCTGGAAGTAGAAATTTCTTATAAGGCCGAAGCTTTCTTTGCTGAAGAAGTAGTCTCTCGTCTCCAGCAAGTCCAGGAATCACCCCTTCTGAATCAAGCGAATCCCAACTTAAATGGTGACAATTATCTATTTATTCATAGTATTGTCAACCATAAAAAGGGGCATGAGTTAGCTCGCCTGCGCACTATTTGGGGGAACTTATCCGAGGCCTCTTCCTTTCCTTCCGCCCCCATTCACTCCCAAATTAAATAAATTCGCCGCCTTCATCTCCAGGCAAAAGATAGGAAAAATATATTCTTCCCTTGGCCATAATTAGACCTTAATCCTAGTTACCACTCCTCTCTTTTGCTTTGGAGGAAAGAAGGGTATAATTTAAAGGGGAGGTAAATTATGAAATTAAATTGGGGATTATCTTGGTTTTCTGTGGCCATCCTTCTTGTCTGGATGGTTTTGGCCTTTAGCTGTGTTTCCTCCCAGCAACCCCAAAAGGTTAAACTCGATCCGGTTAGTGAACAATTCCTAGATAACGTCAGCTTCATAATTTTGCCAGTCGAAGAAAAAATTTTTCGGGAGATGCCTCCTGAAGACAGAGGAGAATTTATCCGCGATTTCTGGGCCCGCCGGGACCCTGATCCTTCTACTCCCGGTAATGAATATCGTCAAACTTACTACACTCGCTTAGCCATCGCTGACCGGGCTTTTAAAGTGGGTAAGCCCGGACGCAAAACCGACCGGGGCCGCATTTACATTTTATTTGGACCGCCGACTAACGTGATTACGAAGTCGATGGGTGACGTACCCTACGAGCAGCGAGGCTTTGTTAAAGCAAATCCCTTGGAATCAGGGACTATCACGGAACGAGCTACCGAGATCTGGATTTATGATAACTACCCCGAATACTTTGCAGGACCCCTTCGTCTGGTCTTTGTTGATTATTACGGAACTGGTGACTACCGCCTCGAAACCAAGCTTGAGATCACTCCCTTCTCGATGGTGGCTCCAGAATGGGACCCCCCTAATTTGGCTAAATACCAATGGGTTGGAGAAATTGCCCAAGATGAAAAAACAGCCGCCGATTTGTCTATTTTCGATTACAACGCCACCGCTGTTACCTCTCTTCTCGGAGAAGGACTAGTCGCCCAAGTTAAGGTAGATATTCCCTTCGCTCGCCTTGACTTTAGGCAGGAGGGGGAAAATTACACTTACGACTTGTTATTATCGGTCGAAATTAGAGATGGGCAAAAAAACATTATCACTCATCAAGCAGAAGAAATCGGGAACAGCCTTTCTCTCGAGCTACTCAAAAGTAATATCTCCAACCAAGTCAATATTCACCGGGAATGGACCTTGGATTTGCCACCGCAAAGCTTTTACATCTACATCAGCGTAACCGATAAAGTTAGAGGCAAACGCCTCCGCAAGTTACTAAAAGTGACTTCTTGAGCTAAGCTATCGTAACCGCTTATTTCTTGATTAGCTCTTCAAGTTTAGGGATAAGATTGCGGATGGTTGGGGTTTGGGGATCATCAGGGGCTAACTCAACAAACTTTTTCAAATTATCCACCGCATTCTGGTAATCAGCCTTATTTAAATACGCGTAACCAATCTGACGATAGGGAGGAGCCCAGTCTGGTTTAATCTGAATTGCCAGCTGATAATATTTAATCGCCTCGTCAATTTGTCGTTCCTTAAAGTAAATCTCGGCGACATTAAAAGCCAGGGTTTCGTCTTGGGGAAAAATATCGATGGCCTGTTTCAAATATTCCTGCCCTTTCGCAAAATCACCCTGCTTAATGTAAACATGACCTATGTTGGCTAAAGCTCTGGCTGCCACTTCATTTCCAGCAAATTCCCCGCCTCCCTCTTTAATTTTATCTAGTACGCTTTGATAATATTGAAGCGCTTTCTCATAATCGCCCATTTCCCGGTAACAATTCCCGAGGTTTATATAAACATGATAAAGAGTGGGGTTCTTGCTTAAGAAGGCCTCAAACTTAGTCACGGCTTCCTGGTAATTGCCCTGGTCGAATAGATTATTTCCTTCTTCAAAGATAGCTAGAGAGGCTTCATCGTCAATGGCCGGAGCCCCCAATGTCCGCGCCTGAACTTTTTTCAAAGTGAAGTGAACTGGAGGATTATTGCGAGAAAACTGACTGACTCGCATCTCATGATAAACAGGAGCATAACCTTCTTTGGTGGCCGTTATCCGGAAAAAACCGGTTCCTAAACCAGCAATTGCCCAATTGCCCTTTTCGTCCGACTTGGATTCAAAGGTGGTGTTAAATTCAAGGTGCTGAGCCACAATCTTGGCTCCTTCAATCGGATTGCCTGCCTCATCTTTAACTGTCCCATGAATACGACCCCGGCCTCTTCCTTGCTGGGCCCAGGCAGAAAGGGAAAAAATAAGCATGGCGGCGATAATAAAGGTGAATAATTTTTTATAATTCATTTTATAGCCTCCATTATTTCTTTTCTATTTTATCTTATTAGGCCAGGAAACTCAATAATGACTGTCTCTTAGCATCTGAAAGCTTTTCCTTCCTGGGAAATCTCTTGTTAATTGAGAGCTCTAGAAGTAACTAGCTTTTGCTCTCATGATCATCTTTTTCTTTCCCCAATTCACGCTGAGACCACCCCACTTTGGCCATATTATCAGGCTCCAAGGGGCAGGCAAAGAGCCCTGCCTTATTGAGGATAAGAAGTTAATAGCCGAGTTATTTTCTAATATCACACAGAAAATCAAACCGCGGTTGAGGAAAAAGGTCTTCCAAAATAAGCGGAATCGTTGGCGGTGAGTATTTCTCAACTTTTAGTTTAAGCCCCAAGTCGTCGAAAATCTGCTGGGCTTTCTCCTTCTCACCCAAGTAAAAATAACAACGGGCCCGGTTCCTTTGGGCATAGATGTCTTTCGGGTTTTCCTCCACCAAGCTTTCCCAAATAGCCAAGGACTCTTGATACTGCTTGTCATTATAAAGAAGGCACGCCAAATCTTTCCGAGCTAAAAGGAAATGGTCGGCTAATTCCTCTAAAGATTTCCTTGCTTCTTTTTGACGACCGAGATAATAATCCAGATAAGCCTTCAAAAATGAAACAGTAGCCTCTTTTTGCGCGGAAGCAAGAAGTGGCTGAATAATTTTTTCTCCTTCCTTGTAATCTTTGAGGAAGCAATTGATTAAGCATAGCTGTCGTCTTGCTTCATCAGGCAAATACTCCGCCTTTAAAGCTTCTTCAAGATGTTTGCGGGCTCTTTTATAGTCTTTCTTTCTTTTGTCGAGGATACCTAAAGCGTATTTTAGCAGTCCCTTCCTCTTTTTGGTAAAAACCACCCCGCCCCGCTGAGCTAAGTACATATCTTCCTGCGAAAAGGCTTGGAGGCGTTTACCTGCTTCCAAGGTGCCCCCAGCTTTTGCCAATTTTTCAGTTTCAAATTCCACCTTTTCCAAGACCTTAAAGGCTTCTTCCTGGTCTCCCAAGAAATAGAGCGCTAATCCCTTATAGAGAAGGCAATCGTAATTTCGAGGATACCGCTTTAACTTACTTTCAACTAATTTTAAGGCTTCTTCTGCCTGACCTTGTTCCAGGAGACGACAGGCGCGCACCTCTTCTAAGTAAGCTTGGGGCAAAACAAATTGCGTTCCACTGGCCACTATCAGCAAAAACACGAAAAGAAAATATTTTTTGATCACTATAAAACCCCCTCAATAATAAAATTTTATCCTCATTAGGATCGCCGCCACCACTAAACAACCATTTCTTAGCTAATCACCTCTTCTTCTTTTTAACTTAAAAATAAGTTAAACAGGTGAGGCGGTCCTCTTTTTTTACCTCTCTTTTTGTCCCCTCTTTTAACAATTCTAATGGCCTCTCCTGCCCAATTAGAGTTTAAATTCAAGCACTTTGCGCAGCAGGTCGCCACTTGTTTCTTCTTTCAAAATGGCATAGATTTTTCCTGGTTTCGCCTTAAAAAGTTGGGTTTGCTGCGAAGTAAGGGATAAAGGCATTTCAATCTCAAGTTTTTGTCCCCGGAAATTCTTCAATTCCTCCTCGGTGGTAACCACCGGGAATGACTTCTCCTTTTCCCAAACAATTTCACCCTGAGCATTGCGAATTTCTACTCGCAGGTGAACCGCTGTCCGGAGTTTTCCTTCCTCGTCCTGTTTAAACCAAAATGAGGTATAAGGGATATCGACCAAAATCACCCCTTCGACAGTAGCATCGTCTTTAATTTTTTTCTTGACCTGCCATTTAAAATCGAATATCCGGGCATCACCCCGAATGGTTTGCTGAAATTGAGATTGGGCCATACTTAATTCATGCATATACCTTAAATTAATTGTCCGCAATGGGGTTAAGTCATAAGTCACTAGACGATAGGTACCGTTGCAGTATTCATCAACAAAAACAACTGGAAATCCACCATAATACCAGATTTCTTGACAAGGACCCGCCGGTCCATAGCCCATGGGATAGGTCATCCGCTCCATGGGGGGGCCAAAGAGGATGTAGATCCGCCCCCTGTCGGTGAGCCATCCGGGGCGGCCTTCGCTGACAAAAAGCTCGTTGGCCTGCTCGATACGGTTGTAATATTCCAGCTTGAACTCATTTTCTTCAGTGGTTGGATCAGGGTCGCGACGTTTCCAAAATTCTTCGATGAATTCTTTTCGTTCCTCCTTCGGCATATCCAAGAAAAGATGTTCTTCTTGTTTGGTGATAATATAACGCACCTTAGATAAAAACTCGGCATCCTCGGGATCAAGTTTTTTCTCTAGACGATAATAATGGCAACTATGAATAGTCCCGAGAACAAAAAAACCAATTAAAAAAAGGGCCAGCCAGTTTCTTAGCCTCTTGTTTTTAACTTCTTGCATCATTTCTCCTTAAAGAGAAAAATTAAGAGAGAATGTTTTCATCTTCTCTCAATTATTCTCTTTTTAATTTTTTACCTTCTTAATATTTCTCTTTTCCAAGACCTATTTTACAAGATAATTCCCTGGAGTTAAGTAATTTTCTTGTTTTAACTTTTTTCATTTCCTGCTTCTCTCTTGCCTTTTTTCTCTTCTTCTTATCCCGGAAAAAAGACTACCTCTCCTTGAGGGCTTTAAGTTTTTTCTCTATTTCGGGTTGATGAGGATTTAACTGCAGTGATTTTTCCCATACCACCCGGGCTTCCTCCTTCCGGTCTAGGGCAAAATAGCAATCCCCAAGGGCGTTGAGAAGATGGGGATTGGTACCAAAGCGCTCTACCGCCTGGTCATAAACTTCGACAGCTTGGGCCCATTTCCCCAACTTTTGCCAACTCTTCCCCAGGAGGTCTAAAATTTCGTAAGTCAAATTGGGCTGCTTCAGAAAGGGCGCAAGAAGCGTTGGAACTTGGTCTATCTCTCCCAAATTCCAGTGGGCTTGGGCCAAGCCAAAAGCATATTCTAGGTTACCAGGACTAGACTGGTAGGCCTGCAAGAGGTGTGATTTTGCTTGCTGGGCCTGACCATTATTGAGATACTGAGTGCCGATAACATAGTTATAAATTTGGTCATCAAGGCCAGGGAGAAGTTTAGAATAAACCCACGGGCGGGGAATTCCTGACGAATAAGTAATGTCAAATTCATCCGCGACCGAAACCATTTCTTGTCCTTGGGAAAGCAAAGCCACCTCGACCACATAATGGGCCGGAACAAAATCCTGAAGTGGAAAGGCCAATATAAAATCCTGAAGAGAGCCCCTTAGTGGAGAAGGTTTAAGCTTTTGAGTTTTGACCACTTGATTTTCCTTGATAAACCTGATCTCGATTTCTCCCTGCTCTTGGAACTGGGGCGTAAGACCTCCCACCTGAAACCCAAGGTAAAGAGTATCAGACTGGAGAAATACCCGGTTGCCCTGAAAATATAATCGCTTTCCTTGCAGAAAAAAGGGCCGGAGGCGTCCCTGGGGATCAGTTTTAGCTTGAGCATCATAAGCCAGGAGCAATGGAGATAATTGAACCTGTTGCCCTAGAGGGGGGATAAAGATGGTTTTTTCCACCGAAGTAAATTCCTTGGAAATTTCATTTTTCAATAACAACGAGAGTTTGAACTCCCCAGGAATCAAAGGAAACATATCTCTAATGCTTAAGGGACGGCGACTTATTTCAGACATTTGTTGTTGACTGAACTCTAAATGAATATTTTTTTCAAATTGGTAAACCTGCTGCCCTTTCATATTACTGACTGTGCCGTTTAGTTTTAGGGTGGTGTAATATTTGTTTTGGTATTGATTAACCGAAAGCTGCTCGGGTTCGATGGCGTAATGGATAAAACTCAACCCTGAAGGAGTCTGGAAAGCCTTGACCACCGAATCACAATCGATGTAATTGGTGGAATACTCCACTTCTACAATATCTTTATATTCCAGAAATTTACGGGCATATTTTTCTTCCACTGTTTTCACAGGCGCCATCTCTATTTGCTGCAGAAGCACATCGGAAGACATAGTTGGTCGACCGGCCACGACGGCTCTTTCCCCCGGGATTAAATTAAGAGATACCTCAGCTAGTTCAGGCTCGAATTCCCGGAGTTGTTCATAAGCGGCCATATAATCTATTGGATCTCCATAGTAAGAAGTAAGCAGCGCCATGGGGCCATCTTGTAATGGACTATAGAGACGATACTCGCCGGTACCCCCTTCCTGAAAAAAAACCACATAAAAGCCTGGAGGTAAACCCAGATTAGTCTTGCCCTGATAGAACCAAACCTCGGTGGGATAAACTTGGGTTTTCCCTTCAAAACGAGTAACATCATTCGGCTCGCCTAAAATAATGTAGACCCGCCCCCGGTCAGTCTTCCAGCCGGGCTTGGGGATACCACGACCAAAGAAATGGTTAGCATAATTTATCCGCCGGTAATGTTCATTCTTAAATTCATTTTCAGGCGTACTAGGAGTAGGATCACGATGACGCCAGAAGGCCTCGATAAATAAATCTCGCTCCCGGTCAGTCTGAAGCTGGAGAAAAACCTCCTTTTCAACTGGAGTGATAATATACACCACCTCTTCTTCTAACCATTTTCGATAACGCTCAGATAATTCTTGAGGTTTTAATTTTTGGAAAGACAACACCGAGCTAGCTAATAGAAAAACAAGCAACCCCAGAAGCAAACTTTTTCTTTTATTCAAAAAAAATCCTCCTTCTTTCATAATCTTAGTCTTAGTTCTAATCGTTGTCTTTTAATTATATCTCAATCTCTATTTTTGGAAAAGAAAACACTGACCATCAAATCTTGGCTCTGCTCCGACGGCAAAAAAAAGAACTCCACCTAGCTTAGACATGCTTGGTTGAATAGAGAAGGATTGAGGATTGACACCTAGCGCTATCCAAGGTAGTCACCTCCGGATTCAGGGCTTTCCTCAGGCCAGGGTATTACGGCTTTCTTTCCCCAAGGCAACTGGATTAAACAGAGGCGGAAGGCTTGTTCCCCAAAGCCAATTGCTTTAATTCAAGCAATTTGTCAGGAGTAATCTTACTCCAGAGATAAGGAAAAAGAATTTTATTCTGCAAGAGAGGATCACTGTTTTTTTTAAGTTTGCCAGTTTGAATCAAATGCTCCCATTCGCTTGTGCCGGGCACAGGAGAGAAAAAGGCCAGGCGAGGCCTCGCCCCCAGCTTTTTCACTTCTAGAATACTCTCCCGGACACTCTCTGCCTCTTGATCGGGTAATCCCACAAGAAGATAAACATTTATCTCCTCCGGCCGATAACCGGCTTTGGTCAGAAAATTCATGGCTGGCGGCAACGCCTCGGGGGAAGATTTCCGAGAACAACGGGCTAGGATGGCTTCATCAAAGGATTCTTGACTTAAAAAGAGTGAGCGGAATCCAGCTCGATGAAAAAGCAAGGCGATTTCTTCATCAATTTCCCGCACCTGGAGGCCGTTAGGAGTATGGAAAAAAGCCTTAATCCCGCGTCTTATAATTTCCCGAAGAATGACTTTGATATGGTTATCTTTATTGACCAGCAAGGCATCATCATAAAAAACAAAGTGGCGAGGGGCAAACTGGCGATAGCTCATCTCCAAAAACTTGATGACTTCCTCGGCAGGATTCTGCTTGAAATTTGGATTCAACTTCCGACTGGCACAAAAAGTACAATGCAAAGGACAGCCCTGGGAAGTCTCCACGGGCAGGACGTCTTTGCTCCTTAAGACAGCGTAATAAGGCCAGTAATAATCATCGGCGGAAATAGTCAAATCGGAACTATCTCCGCTCCTGCGGCCCAGTATTTCCCAAATGATGGAGAGGGCCTTCTCGGCCGGCCCTTCCACAACTACATCCGCTCCCGAATGGCGGCGGGCATGTTCGGGAAGCAGGGTGGCATAAATGCCTCCCAGAACTACTGGAACCGAACCAATCTCCTGACGAATTATATCGATGACCGCCTGAACACCGGGATACCAATAAGTCATCACGCATCCCACCAGCACCAAGTCAGGCAAGGGGAGGCGTCTCAACTCTTGCCGGAAGATTGAAACCGGCAGGCCGTAACGGGAAAATTTACGAGGAATATCTTTAATGACCTCCGGCTTAGGCACTTCTTCTTTGGGAAAAGGCCCCCGGCCGTCTTCTTTGACTCGGGGAGCATGAGGCAAACCCGGATGGCTACGGTCTAAGCAATCGAGGAAATAAACTTCAACTTCCGGGAGGCGGCGCAGAAGCGAAACTAGGTAAAGAAGGCCTAGTGGCCTTACCCAAAAATCATAAGCAGTAAAATCATAAATCCAGGGATTAATGACTAAGATTTTCTTGTTGTTGGCCATTGAGAAAAAAGTGCGGAAGGTGGGACTCGAACCCACACGGCCGGAACGACCATAAGCTCCTGAGGCTTACGCGTCTACCAATTCCGCCACTTCCGCCTTCTATCTGTGGAGGTGATAATTATAATTTCAACGCTACCAGATGTAAAGGGGAGAAGACAAGGCTGGTTAAGGGAAAAGGGAAGAACTAAAATTTTGTTATAATTTTCCATCCATTCGATTAACTATATCCTCATCAAGGATAGCTACAGGCCCGGGAGATAACATAATGATTTGATGGGCCGCCAAAAGATTATTGGCCATTTCCTATTTTCGTTTCTATGCCTTAGCTGATGGTATTAGAGAAACGCTCCTTCGCTCTCAGAATGGCTTGGCAAGTTCCACTATAAAAAAATGGTTAATTCTATTATCTCTCAGCATCGACTCTTCGCTCCTTAAAATTTTTGGAGGAACTCCTGCCTTCCCTGTCAAGTCATTTAAAAATCTTCTATGATGATTTGATTCGCCTTCTTGACAATTGACCACTTTAAACTTATCTTAAAAAGGCGTGACATTCTTATTCCTTCCATGTTCATCATTTCTTTTTTCAACAAAAATTTACAATAAGAGGAGGTCAGATGAAACTCTTAAATCATGCTCAAATCAATGAGCTGGCCAAGTTTAAGAGTCAAAAACACTTTATTACTTCCGCCTACTTAGACACTAATAAAAGTCATCAAACTTATAAAGAGATAAAATTACGCTTGAAAAATTTACTAAACCGAGCCAAAACCAAGCTCGGGGAGCTTAATTTATCCAAAGAAAAGAAAGAATCTCTCCAGGAAGATTTAAGCCAAATAGAAAAATATCTTCACCAAAATTTAAGTTCCTACCATCACCCCGGACTGGCGATTTTTTCTTGCGCCCGAGAAAACTTTTGGGAAGAATTTAATTTACCTGAGCCACCTCGCAACCGGATCATCTTTGACCGCAATGCATATGTCCGCCATTTATCAGCTATTCTTGACGAACATAAAAGAATTGGAACACTTGTTCTCGACCGGAAAGAAGCCAAGCTATACCAAGTTTTCATGGACGACATTAAATTAATTGAAGAAATTCGAGGCGAAGTTCCTCCCAAGGTAAGAGAAGGAGGATGGGAAGGGTATGAATCCAAGCGCATCGAGCGCCACATCGAGACCCACCTCCATGACTATTTCAAAATCTGTGCCCAAAAGACATTCAATCTTTTTCAAAAAAATCAATTTGAATGGTTTTTCCTCGGATGCAAAGAAGAATATTTGCCTATTATTAAAGAACATCTGCACCCTTATTTGCTCCAGCGATTTAAAGGTCAAATTAAAGCTACCCCTAACGATAACGAAGACAAAACCTTCGAAGAAATTAAAAATTTGGAGAAAGAATTAAAAGAAAAAGAAAAGGAACAACTGGTAAAGCAGTTAATCTCAGAGATTCAAAAAGATGGCTTAGCCATTACCGGTCTCGATTCAACCCTTGATTATCTGAATCGTTCTGCTGTCCAAAGTTTGCTGGTTACGCGCTACTATTCTCAGCCGGGATATTCTTGTCCCAAATGTCACTTTCTCTACGCTTCCTACACTACTTGTCCTGGCTGCCAAATTTCCACTCAGCCTGTTCTGGATGTCATCGATGAAGCCATAGAAATGGCCTTGGATAAAAATTGTGAAGTTAAACATATTAATCCGCCGACCCAACTTCAAAATTATGGCCATATCGGTGCTTTTTTAAGATTTAAGCCCTAGTTGAAAATAATCTTTGCGGCCCTTATAAATTGACCCGTGAAAAAGAGAGGTAAATAATATTTTTATTCCCAATAAAGTAAATACTTATGATCTTTGGTAGGTAACAGCTTTTTTTGGCTAAATCAATCGATGCCCAAAATCTAGCCTTAATCCCCCTTGTTTCCACGCAAATGACTGGTGGTGGCTAAACCAGCAAGCTGTTCTAACTTTTCTTGAGCTCATCTTTTTTGGAACGACAGAAACTCCTTGCTCCATTCGATTCCCCAACAGAACGATCTGTTTGAGTAAAGGAGAAATCAGTTAAGTATAGTTTTATCTCTAAATTCAGCTCTCAGGGGTTATCTAAACTTAACTCGAGTAACCAGACTGTAAATCGCAGGGATTACAAAAAGGGTGAGGAGGGTGGTGGCAGCTAAACCTCCCATTACGGTGATGGCCATCGGAGCCCTAAAGGAGGCCCCTTCAGAAGTGGTTAAGGCCATGGGCAACATTCCCAGGATAGTGGTTAAAGCCGTAATCAAGACCGGTCGCAGCCGCACAGTGCATCCTTGCAAAATCGCCTCCGCGGGTTCTACACCGCGTCTCTTTAACTGATTAATATAATCAACCATAACAATACCATTATTAACCGCAATGCCAGCCAGCATCACAAACCCAATCAGCACCGGCAAACTAACCGGTTTACCGGCAATTAAAAGAGCTATGATAACCCCAATTAAAGAAAGAGGCACGGTAAACATGATAACAAAAGGATGAAGAAATGACTCAAATTGAGAGGCCATGATCATGTAAACTAACAATATAGCTAGAAGAAAAGCGCCCGCCATGATAATAAAGGCATCTTGCATCTCTTCGTATTGGCCACCATACTCGATGAAATACCCACGTGGTAATTGAGTTTCCAAGTCTTTTAGCTGCGCTTTAATATCCTGGATAACACTGCCTAAATCTCGACCAGCAATGTTGGCTGTAACCGTAACTTCCCGCGCTTGATTCTCCCTGGTGATTTTTATCGGGCCTTCTCCTGGTTCAAGTCTAGCTATCTGCCCGACGGGAATAATTTGGCCCGTGGGGGTCAAGATGGGGATCCTGAGGATATCTTCAAGATTATCTCGAAACTCCTCCTTAAACCGCACTCTAATGTCATATTCTTCGTTTCCCGAGCGGTAACGAGTTGCTACTCTTCCCAAAGCCGCAGTCTGAATAGTCTGGGCAACCTGACTAACTTTTATCCCTAACCGAGAAGCTTCATCCCGGTTGATTCGGAGATGATATTCTGGTTTGGCTTCTGATAAAGAATGTTTCAAATCACGGAGGCCTTCGACATCTTTAATGCGGGAGACGATGGTTTCGGCAATTTCCTTAAGCAAGGGTATTTCCTGTCCAAATATTTTTATTTCCACTGGATTTCGAGCTCCACCCATGAACATTTGGCCGATATCGACCACTTCAAACTTGACTCCCTCTAAAGAAGGAAGTTTAGCTCGGATCTTTTCATTGAGTTCAAGGTCCGAGAGTTGGCGATTCTTCTTGTCCACCAACCCCGCCCAAATGATCCCTTCATGAGGGCCAGTTGGATTTAATTCTCCAGCGGCCTCGGTGGGATTATCCTCAGCCTGCGATCCGGCTTGAGCGGTTACAATTTGGACATCTGGTTCCTGAGCGAGGATATCCTCGACCATATGCAATACCCGGTCAGTCTCCTCAATGGTACTTCCTACTGGTAATTTAACTGATAGGATCAGCATAGAGCGATCCATCGGTGGCATGAATTCTGTCCCCATAAAAGGAATAATAAGCAGAGAAATAACGAAAAGACCAAAAACTCCAGCTAAAACCCAGCGCCGGCGGCGGAGGGAACGCAAAAGAATCCCGCGGTAGATTTCTCTCATCCGATGAACTCTTTTTGATTTCTTTTTTTCTGGTGAACCATTAATCTGGTTATTGCGATTGGCCTTAAATATCAGCGAAGCTACCATGGGAACAACCGTTAAGGCCACAAACAACGAAGAAACCAGAGAAAAAGCAATCGCCAGAGCTAGGCCACGAGTAAGCTGGCCGGTTATCCCCCGAGCAAAAACCATTGGGAAGAAAACAGCAATAGTGGTCAAGGTGGAGGCAGTAATGGCCATCCCTACTTCGGAAGCTCCCTTTTTGGCCGCCTTTTCCCGGTCGGCACCTTCTTCAAGGTGGCGAAAGATATTCTCGATGACCACCACAGCATTATCCACCAGCATCCCGATACCCAAGGCTAACCCTCCTAAAGTCATCAGGTTAATAGTATAACCAGCTAAATAGAAAGCAATGAAGGTGGTGATAATCGAGAGGGGAATCGCCAAGAAAATAGTAACCGTGGGACGCCAGTTACGCAAAAAGACCAGAATGAAAATCATGGCTAAAATGCCCCCCACCAGGGCGTTGTTGGCCGTCCTATTAATAACTTTCTGGATCATATCGGCCTGATCCATGGCCACATAAAACTCAATATCTGGAGGAAGACTTTCCCTTATTTTGGCCAATTCCTTCTTGATGGCATTTGTGGTCAGCACCGTATTGGCCCCAGATCTCTTACTGACAAATAGAAAAACTCCTTTCTGCCCCTGGATACGAGCTCGGTAACGGAAATCTTTTAAAGTATCTCTTACTTCACCCACATCTCGCAGATAGATGGGGGTCCCCATAGAAGTTACCCCAACAATAACTTCTTGAATATCTTCCACCGACTGAAATTCCCCTAAGGTTCGAACCAAAAATTCGGTCTGCCTTTCCACTACCCGCCCCCCAGGCAAATTAAGATTTTCCAGGCTCAAAGAGGCAATAATCTGGTCAACTGATAGCTTATAAGCTTCGAGGGCAGCCGGATCAAGTTCGACCAGGATCTCTCGTTCATCCATAGAGAAGACTTGAGCCGACGCTACCCCTTCGATTCTTTCCAACCGCCGGGCCACTTCATCTTCGATTAAATCCTTAAGTTCTAAAGTCGGCAGGTTTCCGGTTATGCCGTAGAAGATAATCGGAAATTGGGAAATGTTAAACTTAACTACCAAGGGATCACTGGCTTCCTCAGGCAAGAAACTCCGGAATTGACTCAACTGCTCCCGGATATCCTGGGTCGCAAAATCTAGATTAGTCCCCCATTCAAACTCCACCATTATCACCGACACACCTTCGGAGGTAATAGAGTTAACCTTTTTAACATTACCGACAGTGTTGATTACTTGTTCTAGAGGACGCGTGATCGTATTTTCGATATCCTCAGGTGATGCTCCGGAATAGGTCGTCACTACCGAGACGGTAGGGAATTCTAACTCCGGGAAAAAGTCAAGCCCCAAGCGGGTGTAGGAGATAAATCCCAGCACCACTAGGATCATGGCCATCATGGCCGTGGTAACTTTACGGTTAACAGAAAACTCAGGGATCTTCATGGTCGTTCTCCTTCAATCTTGACCTTAGCTCCGTCGGCTAACCCGAGAGTGCCTTCTACCACCACTAACTCTCCCGGCTGAAGACCACTTAAGATTTCCACCTTTTCGGTGTTCTGTAGCCCTAGCTGGACTTCTCGGCGATGTGCCACCCCGCTTTCGATAACAAAAACATATTTATCTTCAACCACAGCTTCTTGGGGAACAACGATGGCTTCGGGGTGGGTGTTAACTTCAATGATGACCTGACAAAAGGTGTTGGGTTTAAGTAATAATTCGGGGTTAGAAGCCCACACTTCCACTCTAAACTTCTTGCTCAGTGGATCGGCTGTTTGGTTAACGATGGCCACTTCACCGGCAAACTGGCGTTGGGGATAGGTGTCTATGCGAACATAAGCCCGTTGTTTCTTCTTTATTCTAACGATATCACTTTGGGAGACTTCGATCTTGATTTTTACCTTGCAGTAATCGATAAGAGTCAAAACACCTGAATTGGGAGAAAAGCCGCCCATCATCGGATTGATTACATCACCCACATCAGCATTGCGGGAGGCCACCACCCCGGAAAAGGGAGCCTTCATCTTGGAAACTTCCAGGTTATGACGAACCAGATTTAATGAGGCTTGGGCCTGTTTCCACTGGGCTTCGGCGGTATCATAAGCCAACTTTATCTTCTCGTATTGCTGTTCGGAGACCGCTTTTTCAGCTATTAATCTCTTCATTCTTTCAAAGTTGCGCTGGGCATCGGCCCGATTAGCTTCGGCCACAGCCAAGGCGGCTTCAGCTTGCTTCAATTGTAAATCTAAGGCCCGCGTATCAAGCTCGGCCAACAGTTGTCCCTTCTGGACAAGATCGCCTTCATTAACATAGATGCGAGCTACTTTACCCGCAATCTCTGGAGTGACGTTTACCTGTTGCCAAGCTTCAATTATGCCGGTATAAGTCAGTTTTTCTGAAATTTCTTCCCGCGCCACGGAGATCACCCGCACCGGATTAGGAGCTACTTCGGCAGAAGCCTGCTTTTCATCTACCGCCGTCTGGCGGCAACCTATTAGCCAACTAAAGAAAATAACACTCACCATCATTAAAGGGACTAATCTGGCCTTCTTATCCTTCATGACAACCTCCTTAACGGTCTTAACCCACTTGGGGGATGTGTGCCTTCTCATTCTTTTCCTCCTAAGGAAGTACCCATCGCTTTCTCTAAAGCCGCCTGGGCTAGCATATAATCATACAAAGCTTGGGAATAGTTTGTCTTCGCTTGGGATAAAGCGGTTTGGGCCGAGCTTACATCAAGGGTTGTGACTAAACCCTCGGCATAATTCAATTCGGCAATCCGCAAACTCTCCTGAGCTTGTTCAACATTTTTTCCTTGGGAAAGAAGCGATTCTTCTGCTTCTTTAAGACGCAGCAAGGCCTGAGAGACTTCAAACCGGATGAGATTCACTAAGCCTTGCCGGGTATTCTCCAACTCTCGCAAAGCAGCTTTGGATTGCGCGACCCGGGCTGAAGTCGCAAAACCGTTGAAAAGGGGAATACTCACCACGAGGTTCACGGAATAATAATCAGACCAGGTGTCTTTTTTAAATTTAAATTGATCGGACCAATAATTAAAATTCCCGGAGACGGCCACCGTGGGCAATCCAGAAGCCCGGGCCAGGCCAATCATCGCCGCTGTTCTTTGTTTTTGGAAATTCAATTGTAATAACTCGGGCCGATTCTGGAGAGCTATTTGATAACATTCTTCTTCGTTGATTGTAAAAGGCTGGTACTGGAGGGATCCTTTTATTTCAATTGGCGTTTCTAAACTGAGTCCCAGGACTGTTTTCAAGCTAAGCTCAGTAATCTTTAAATTATTTCGCGCCCGAATAAGTTGGGGCTGAAGATTGGCTAATTGAACCTCGGAGCGGAGCAAGTCAAATTTCGAAGCTAATCCTACTTCATAAAGGGCTTTAACATTATCCAAGTGCTTCTGGGCCAGATCGACAGCTTCTTCGGCCACCTGAACAAACTCTTTAGCTAATAAATAGCCATAAAAGGCCTGCTTGGTTTGATAAACTATTTCTTGCTTGGTTTGGCGAACCATCTCTTGAGTGGCTTTCAAGCCATACTGGGCTTGTTTAAAATTAGAAGTTAACCGTCCTCCGGTAAAGAGAGGCAGGTTTAACGAAAGAGAGAACTGATAGTCCCGGGTAAAATCGATCTCCACCCGCTGTGGAGGTTGCCCAGGAATCATCGAGGGAAATTCAAGCTCCATCACCTTTTCATCCAAGGTGTGCATGCCTTGAGCATTTAGGGATGGAAAAAACTGCGCGGCCGCTTCCCGCACTGATGATTGCGCTGCTTTTAATCTTTCCTGGGCGGCCAATTGATTGGGGTTTTTAGCCAAGGCTATCTGGACACTCTTTTCTAGGGTCAATACTAATGGCTCTTCCGAAAAGGCCACCATTGAAAATAGAAAAAAGCCAATTAAACTCAACCCAATAACTTTGGTCTTCATAGCCACTCTCCTTAACTGATTTTCTTTGGCTGGTTTGATCGCGCAATTCCATAAAGAAAATACCGGCTCACCAGCTCGCTGGCTTGATGAGGTGAATATTCCTTTCTGCCCAGCGGGCCACGAAAGACAAAACCCCTTACTAAACTGCCGAGGATAAAACTAGCATCTTCGGGATCAACAGGAGCAAATACTCCTTGGTCAATGCCTTCCCTTATCACTTCGTTGATCGTCTCCGACAGCTCTAACAATTTTTTTCTCAAATTATTAGGAATCTGGGGGTGATGCTCACCCGGGCTCACCTCTTGTCTCTTCCTAGCGAACATTCTTTCCAAGAAAAGGGCCCGGCCGATATTCTTTTTCTTGTGATAAAACTTAAAAATGGCCACTACTATCTTTTTTATCTTCTCCTCGGGGGAAAAGTTTTTTCGCTGAATTGCCGTCAACTGGACTCCTAAGTCTCCTAAAGAATTCTGAATGACGCTAAAAAATAAATCTTGCTTACCTGCAAAATACCGATACAAGGTAGCTTTGGAAAATTGAGTTTCCTGAGCAATAAGATCCATCGAAGTCTGACTATAGCCAAAGCGACTAAAAACATCTTCGGCTATTCCTAAGATGAAATTGCGATTTTGTTGATAATGTAATTCCCGCCTTTTTTCCCTTAATTCTTTCATTTTTTTCTTCTTTCTCTTAAAATAAGAGATGACCATTGGGCCCAAAAAGGGCAATTATTTATTAAACCTTTTAGTTCATTAATTAAACTTATTAGTTTCATAATTAAACCAAAGAGTAAATTTACCTTCATTTGGAAAATCTGTCAAGGAGCTTATGTTTACTCGGCGGCCTTTGGTCTAATAGAAGAGCTGCTTTGGTAAACTTAAAAAAAGAAGGCTCCCCGGTTGTCTCTTAAACCAAGTAACCTCCGTTTCCAATTAGATTGAAAAAGATCAGGATTTAAAATATAAGCTATGGGAAGGAGGTCTCCATGACGGACGAGATCAAGAGATTCAATTTGTTCCGGGCCAGAATGAATCAACGTATTCTAGGGAGCGGTCATCTCGGAATCAAACGATTCTTCGGCCTTGACTCCGCTGCGTATCGGGAAGGAGCCTTACCAGCCAAAACTAAAGAACTCCTGGGATTGGTAGCTTCTCTTGTCTTGCGCTGTAACGACTGTGTAACTTATCACTTAATTCGGTGCGTAGAAGCTGGTTATTCGGATGAAGAAATCATTGATGCTCTTAACGTCGGGCTGGTGGTAGGAGGCTCCATCGTTATTCCTCATCTTCGCTTGGCTTTTGCCCGTTTAGATGAAATCAGAGCTCAAACAAAGTAAAAAGGAACAAAAATCAGGCTCGCGGATGAAACTGATCATAAACCCGTCTTAAACGGGATTGGGTCACATGAGTATATATCTGGGTGGTAGTAATTTGGCTGTGACCGAGCATTAATTGAACCGACCGAAGATCAGCTCCCCGCTCCAACAGGTGCGTAGCAAAAGAGTGACGAAGCACATGGGGACTCACCTGGCGCCTTATTCCTGCTTGCTGACAATATTTTTTGATAATTTTCCAGACCGCCTGGCGAGTTAATCCTTTTCCCCAGGCAGAAAGAAAGATAATCGAAGTGTCATCCTTTATCCACTGCGGACGGACTCGAGTTAAGTATTCCTGGATAAAATTAATTGCCTTCTCTCCCAGAGGAATGATTCTTTCCTTATTTCCTTTTCCCCGGCAGATTAGAAATCTCTCTTGGCAGTGAAGATCGGTGGTTTTTAAATGCACAACTTCTGAAACCCGAACTCCAGTAGCATACATCAATTCGAGCAAGGCTCGATCACGAAGTCCTCGGGAATTTCGAAGATCGGGCTGGGCCAATAATTTTTCCACCTCCTCCAGGGTTAAGAAACCAGGAAGAGTTTTCCAGGCTTTGGGAGCTGAAAAACCAGCCACCGGATTGTGCCGAAGATATCCCTCCATCACCAATAAGCGAAAAAATGATTTTAAGGTGGATAAACAGCGCGCCATCGATTTGGGAGATAGTCCCTGCCGGGTTAATTTCTGGAGAAAACAAGTTATATGCTCTTCTTTTAACTGGGTTAGAGATATTTTATTTCGCTTTAAATAACCAATAAATTTATTTAAATCACGGCCATAGGCCATAATAGTATTGGCCGAGAGTCCTTTTTCTACGGCTAGATAATTCAAAAAGATAGAGCGCCCCTCCTTTAGCGAGGATAACTTCTTGAGTTTCATGGCAGGAAGGGATTGTCGTTCTTTTCTTGCCCCACGCTCGTCATGGGCCCATGGCCAGGAAGAACTATCGTTTCCTCAGGAAGAGTCAATATCTTCTCTATAAGGGAAGCTCTTAACTGAGACCAATCACCGCCCGGCAAATCAGTTCTCCCCACCCCTCCATTAAAAAGAGTATCGCCCGAAAAAATAAGTCCATCCCCGAGTAAGCTAACACTCCCCGGGGTATGACCGGGGGTATGAAGAATCTTTAATCTTTGCTGACCGAAGGTAACTTCCAGGCCCTCGACCAAAAATTTATCAGGGGGTGGGGAAGGTCTTGCCTGGAGAAAAAAGCTTAATTCGCCCAGATGGGCCTGCTCCAAGATGGGAACATCATCTTGGTGAATGAACAACGGCACCGCAAACTTATCCTTGATGTCCTGATTGGCCCCAATATGATCAACATGACCATGCGTGTTGACAATGGCCACGGGATGCAAATTATTCTCATTAATAGCTTTTATTATTTGATCAGGTTGAGCACCAGGGTCAACTACCACACATTCTCGCGTCTCTGGACAATAAACAAGATAACAATTTGTCTCTAAAGGCCCAACGACAACGGTAATAAATTCCATTTGTTTCATCATATTCACCTTCTTCATATCAGTCAAGACAACCCGCCCATGATTTTTTTACCTAGCCGCCAGCTTCATTTACATTTTAAATAAAAAAGGGTAAAATCCATCTCCATGGACGAGAAGAATTGGCAATTACAACTCTTTGCTCGATCAATCAAAAAAAAAGATAAATTTGCCCTTCTCCAAAAATCCTTAATCATTGATGCCCAAGATCAAATTCTTGACCTTGGATGCGCCCAAGGTCTCTTAAGTTATCTTCTCAAACAAAAAGGCGGCTATTGGGTGCATGCCGACTTGGACTGGACCAATCTTCTCTCGGCCCGGCCCTTACTTGAGAAAAATTTAATTCAAACTGATAGTCATTCTTTACCTTTGGCCTCAGCTGCGTTTACTAAGGTGCTTTGTCTTGATTATCTCGAGCATGTCGACGATGACGAACAATGCTTGCAAGAGATCAACCGGGTACTGCGCCTACAAGGACAACTAATCCTGGCAGTACCGCAAACCGGACCTTTTTTTCTTCTCCATCGACTTCGGTCATGGTTAGGATTAAAGCTTGAAGATTACGGTCATAAACGAGAGGGATATCGCTTAAACCAACTTCAAGACAAACTAGCCCGCCATGGATTTAAGGTCAGCCATTACTCTACCTTTGCTAAATTTTTCTCGGAAATTATCGAACTTCTTCTTAATTTCATTTATATTAAACTGCTCGCCACCAAGGCGATTCCTGGCCTCAGGGATGGTCACATCCGGCCGATGTCAGCTCAAGAATTCACCCAACAAAAGAAATCATTTCGTCTCTATTCAATCGTTTATCCTTTACTCTGGGGCCTATCCCGATTGGATAAACTTTTAGTCTTTTCCAACGGCTACAGCTTACTTATCTGGGCGACAAAAATCAGAGACTGAGCCCAACTGGAAGGAGAGAGTGGAGACTCGAAAAATAGTTGGATTTTTCCTGGGCCCTAGCTGTTTCATCTTCATCTTCCTTTTCCCTCTCCTCCCTTCCAATCCAGTTGCCCATCATCTCCTGGCTATCTTTTTTCTAATTGTTATCTGGTGGATCTGTGAACCCATCCCTATTCCGATCACTGCCCTTCTTATCCCTGTTTTTCTCATCATCTTTCAGATTACCTCTCCTCAAGAAGCCTTCGCTCCTTTTGCTCATCCTATCATTATGCTTTTTCTCGGCAGTTTCATCCTGGCCGAAGCAATGCATTTCCATGGCTTGGATCAAAAGCTAGCCTCTTTCCTTCTTTCTCGCCCAGCCTTGTCGGGCCGAAAATCTCGCCTTTTGCTCGCCGTGGTTTTAGTTTCCGCTGGACTCTCGCTGTGGGTGAGCAACACCGCCACCACCGCCATGATGTTTCCTATCGTCCTCGGGCTCTTGCGTTCCCTCCAAAATCTTTCCGCTTCAGCCAAAGCCAAGGCTTCTTTAGGAATGGTCTTTCTTTTATCCACTGCCTACGCTGCCTCTATCGGGGGGATAGGGACACCCATTGGCAGCCCCCCTAATCTAATCGCTATAGGAATGATTGATAAATTTCTTCACTATCAAATGACCTTTTTCCAATGGATGATCATCGGACTGACTATTTTCATTCCCATGATTCTCATTCTTTATATATTCATGAAATTTCAACTCAAGAGGGGCGGCGTTGTTGACCAAATTGAGGATGATGAAAAACTGCTCCCTGTGCTTTCGCCGGGGTTAACAAGAGCTCAAAAGAATGTTTTGATAGCCTTTGGGATCACCGTAATTTTATGGGTAGGGCCAGGAGTAATAGCCTTAGTGGGGGGCAAACAAGCTTTTCTTTACCAGTGGTTTGCCCGTCACTTGCCTGAATCGGTGGCGGCACTGGTTGGAGCCAGTCTGTTATTCATTTTTCCGGTCAACGCCAAGAAAGCAGAGTTCACCCTGCCCCTAAGGCAAGCCTTAAGAATAGATTGGGGAACTCTCTTGCTTTTCGGGGGCGGGTTGTCCCTGGGCACCCAAATTTTTCAGACCGGGTTAGCCGAATCTATCGGTCACTTCTTCATCCCCTCTCAAAAAACCGTAAGCTTATCGCTAGTGACTTTGCTCACCATCATTCTCAGTGTGCTTTTAACTGAGGTAACCTCCAATACCGCCTCCGCCAACATGATCATCCCTATTGTCATCGCCATCTCTCAAACTGCCGGCATCAATCCCTTCCCTCCCGTTATCGCCTCGGCCATAGCCTGCAGCTTTGCTTTTCTCCTGCCCGTGGCCACTCCTCCCAATGCCATTATCTTTGGCTCAAGATTAATCCCCCTCCCGCAAATGATAAAACACGGCTTCTGGATGGAAGTGGCCGGAATCATCGTTATTTTCCTCGGCGTGCGGTTCCTATTACCCCTTCTGAGGATAATTTAATCTTATTTTATGATTTCCGTTCCTCAAGTATTGCTTTCTCAAGGACTCGCAGAAAAATAAATTTCTTAACGGGAAAAAGAAAAAATTTTTTCCCCTGCCTGTTTTTGTTATAATAAATTCAATGTTTGTCTATCTCAGCGATGAGGCTCGAGAATATTTCTCATCGCTGGCTACCTGTTCGTTGAACGAAAATCCTAACGGATTCCTCCTCGGACACAAAAGAGGCTCGAGTTTTATCGTCGAGAGAGGAGTACCCGGCCGGAAAAACTTATTTGACTCTCCCCAAGAATTTAGCAACTTAATCCAATCTTTCCCTAGGCAACTTATTGGTTTTTACACCTTAAGCCCCCCTTCCCAATGGGCCAGCAAACTCTTTCAGCCCATCACGGCCGGATTACTTTTACTCCAGCTAGAAATCAAGGCCATTAAAAAAATTAATTATCATCCTTATCTTATCGATTTTGAAGGACATTTTTCTTATAAAAAATTGAATATAGTCTCATTCCAAGAAGGGGAATAAGCATGCCTTCTGCTTTATCTGCGTCTCAAAAAAAATTCCTCTTGGACTTAGCCCGTCAAGCAATCGAACATTATTTAAAGGAAAAAAAGACAATCTCCATTGTGCCTGAAGATAAAGAGCTCAATCAAAAGCGAGGAGCTTTTGTCACCTTAAAAAACAGAGATCAACTGCGGGGTTGCATTGGTTATCCTCTACCTCTAAAACCTCTTTACCAAACCATAATTGATGCCGCCATCGCTGCGGCTACTCAAGATTATCGTTTCCCTCCCCTCACTTTGCCTGAGCTTCAACAAATCAAGATTGAAATTTCCGTTTTAACCCTTCCCCGGCGGGTAAAAGATCCGCAGGAAATCGAAGTCGGGCGCCACGGTCTAATTATTTCCAAAGGCTTCCATAAAGGATTATTGCTACCCCAAGTACCTGGGGAATGGGGATGGGATCGAGAAACTTTTCTTCGTCACACTTGCCTAAAAGCAGGATTAGCTGAAGACGAGTGGCAAAAAGGAGCAACTATTGAAGTTTTCGAAGCCGAAGTCTTTGCCGAAGATTAACTTATTTCTGGCGAAATTTTTTATTCTGCAGAAGTTGTCTGGCCGCCTCTTGACAAGCACGAACATCAGAAATCCAGCGGGGGTCATCTTTCAGGCTCAGGACGAATTCAAGCTCTTGGCGAGCTTTGGCTACTTCGTCCAGGGTTAGATAAGTTTCAGCTAAATAAAGGCAAGCGAGTGGATCCTCCGGCCCTATTTCCTTCGCCTTAAGCAGGTGTTCTAAAGATTTTTCTTTGCTTCCCCCGGCAAATCCAGGCAACTTAAAATAGACCCTGCCTAAGACCTTGTCGGCTCCCCCCGCTTCGTAGCTGCGGTCAAGCTCAATAACTTTGTTCATCTCTCTTTTAATGGGTTTAACTAGGGAAAGACTCTTTAAAACACCTCGAACTTCTCCATATTTTCCATAATTAACCCCTAGCCAATAATGACCTTCGGGTCGGTTGGGTTCTAATTCAATAGCGCGTTCGCCGTAATAAATCCCCTGGGAGAAATAGGACTTTTTCTCCTTTTTCTTCTCCGAATGATCGCCAATATAGTAAAGAATGCGGCTTATTCGCCAGAAAGCTTCATACTTATTGTCCAGTAAAGCTGCTGCCTTCCTGTATTTACTCAAGGCTGCTTTAGCAGTTTCCATGTCCGTCATCTCTTGGTAAAAAGCATCCCCTTCGGCCAAAAGTTCCTCGGCACTTTGAGCTCTAACTAGGAAGGTCCCGAAGACAATAAACATGATCCAGAGTAAATTCAGAGCAATTTTTTTGCCACCCATAATTTTTAGCTCCTTATAAATTTTTATTAGATTAAACTATGCTCTTTAACTTGTGTCAACGAAAATATTTCTCTTTCCCTCTTCTTTCTTGGGGCCAACATTGCCCCCCAGCCCCTCCTTTCGGAAGCCTAACCATCATCTCCGGAAATAGTTATCACTGAGACGGTCAATCTCCCGAAGCATGCTCTCTACGCGACGACGCTCTTCTTCCAATCTCTCTTCGTCTAAATTTGAAGGGAGTTGATAAGGTTTTCCATAAATAACCACGGTCTTCGCCAAGGGATAAGGGATAAAAAACTTGTCCCAACTGGCCAAATACTTTCCTCGGGCGGCAGAGAAAGATACGGGCACCAAAAAAGCTCCCGTCTCCCGAGCTAGTTTTAAAGCCCCTTCTTTCATTTGGCGGTCGGGCCCCCGGGGTCCATCGGGAACAATAATTAACCCTCCTCCTTCTTGAAGCTCCGCCTTCATTCTTTTCCAAGCCCTCACCACACTATGGGAGCTTGAACCGCGGAGAATTTTGTATCCCCACCCGGCCATAATCCGGGCCGCAATTTCTCCGTCTTGACTAGGGCTAATCAAGGGCATTAAATTTTGAAACCGGAAAAAATAGGGAACCAAAAAGATCCGTCCATGCCAAATCAAGATTATTACCGGCTTTTTTTCCTGACGCAATTGCCGGTAGGCCTCTTCACCAATGGTTTTTATTCTTAAGGAACGCCCCCAAAGCCCCATAATAATCCGGCCCCCTATCCCGACAAATCGCCACTTCAATTTCTGCTTCCAAGTCATGGTCATTTATCTTCCGTTATCTTAATTAATTACCATTGAGGAGTAAAGTTGTTTTCCTCAGAGCTAAGTCTGGCCTAAGCATCTAAATAATTATAACTTAACTAGAGTAACCATATCGCTAGCCTGGAGAGCCAAAGCCAGTAGAAGAGTTTCGTTTTCCTTGACAAGACTGGTAATCAACCCTGATCTTCCTAGTAAATTACATTATATTTTTATTTTTTGTAGCTCCCGGTTACGTTCTATTTTTTAGAATCATAAATCCGAACTTTTTCCCTCTGCCTTTTCGGCTGCGTCCAGGTGCTAAACGACTAAATTAGGCCCCTTACTTCTTTCTTCTCAGCTAGTTTAATTAAAGGGCTATTTTTGGCTGGCCACTTAGTGGAGAGTCTCTCATGATTAATCTTAACTTCTCCAAAATTGCCTCTCTTGTCTCTTATTTGGTATAAAAGACTAGCAATGGACATGATTCTTTTGGTAGCTTTGTTTCTTTATCTGTTTTTGGTCCTCGGATTACCCTTCATCTCTAAAGCAAAACTTAAAACAACTGAAGACTTCTTTCTAGCCGGACGCCATCTTTCTTCCTCGCTCGTTTATTTTTCCTTGACTGCCTCGTGGATTGGAGCCACTTCGACTCTTGTGGCCACAGATGAAGCTTGGCGCCAAGGGCTCAGCTCGCTCTGGATCATGGCTGCTCCAACAATCATAACGGTGATGATTTTTGCTCTTTTCCTTGTCAAACCTCTCCGGAAATTAGAATTTGTCTCCTTGCCTGATTTAATCGAAGCTCGTTATGGCCGGTTCGTCCGCCACTTGGTAGCCTTACTTATCATCTGGTATATGATCCTTCTAGCTGCCGCCCAATTAGTGGCCGGAGGAAAACTACTCGCCCACATTTTGGCCCTCGATTATATTCCCTCCCTCCTGATCATCATCTTGGTAGTTCTCCTTTACTCGGCCCGCGGCGGCCTCTTTTCGGTTGCCCTGACCGATGCCTGCCAATCTGTTCTTATCTTCGGAGGAATACTCTTGTTAGCTCTTCTCTGGCGGCCATCCTCTCCCGGGAACACCCTCCCCCTTTTCTCGGCTAATGGAGCAAGCAATTATCTTAATCCTTTCTTTAATTTCAAGAATAACTTTCTTATTTGTTTATCTTTTGTCTTGGCTTGGGTCATCTCCCCCATAACATGGCAACGGATTCAAGCAGCGCCCTCGGCTCCAGCCGCTCGTCGAAGTCTGTGGTTGACCATCCCCACCTTTTTTCTTTTTTTTAGCATGGTTATGTTAATTGGCTTTAAGATACCAAAACTAAATTCTTTTCTTCCTGACTCGCTAGATTCCGCTCCTCTCTTGGTTCAACTTATCAAATCATCTCTTTCCCCTTCCCTCAAAGTGCTCCTCTTTATTGGCATCCTGGCGGCAATCATGTCTACTCTAGACACCGCCATCAATACCGGCGCCCTTTCCTTAACCCAAGACGTATTTCTCCAGATGAAGAAATTTTCCTCGATGCCCATCCTTCTTCTTTCTCGGGGAGCCACCATTTTAATTGGTCTTCTCGCTCTAGCCATCGCCAGTCAACTCCAAACCATCCTCCAATCCATGGGCTTAGCTTCCGAAATCATGGCCGAAGGACTATTCATTCCCGGAATAACCATGCTTTTTTTAAACAAAAAATTGCCCTGGGCGGGATTACTCTCCTTGAGTGGAGGGGGATGTTTTGCCTTGGTAGGGTTTCTAGTCCAGATAAAAGTTATTCCGCTTAACTGGCCGCTTTGGCCCGCCAGCCTTCCTTGGGGATTAGCATTTTGCCTGGGCGGCTTCGGCCTCGGTCTAATAATCGACATGTATTGCTTACCTAGAAGAATAGAATAAATATGGTATAATCAACGTAAATGTTATGGTTGTTCTGGATTATATGGCTTATGGTTACTCCCCAAGCTTCTCCCTCTCTCATCCAACAAATTGAATCCCATCTTCAATCTTATCAAAGTCTCCAGGCCCGGTTTGAACAAACATATACTCCAGTTATCGTCAGCGAACCTTCCCAAGAGAGCGGTCGCCTTTACTATCGCCAGCCAGGGTTAATGCGCTGGGAATATTCAGGGCGTGAAAAAAGAATATATCTGATTAAAGACAATATACTTTGGGAATATCTACCCGAAGAAAATCAACTCATCATCTACGACTTGAGCTCCGAGGAATTTAACCAGACCCTGCTAAACCTTCTTTCTGGTCAAATTGATTTGGCCAAGGATTACCAAATTTCCGTAGCTGAATCATCCTCTCCGAGGCAAACAAGAATCACTCTTCTTCCTCATTATGAAGAAAGCGAATATAGAAAAATCGAAATAGAGATAGACACTCAAGATTTTCTCCTCCGGACAATAAAATTTACCGACTGGAGCGGCAATAAAACGGATTTTAAATTCAAAGACATTAAGATCAATCGACCGCTGAAAAAAAATTTATTCCAGCTAGAAGTACCCGAAAGCACCGAAATAATCGATTACCGCCAAAAGTGAGTAAACCTTCTTTTCCTCCAAACCCAAAAACGTCTTTTTCGTATAAATCTTTGAGGGCAGGAAGTCCTCGATGAACGATGAACGAGAATATATTCTTAAATCTCTCGACGGTAATCAGGAAGCCTTTGCTATGATTATCCAAAAATACCAGACTCCTCTTCTTAATTATGTCGGACGGATGGTTAAAGATAAAGAAACAGCCTTGGATCTTCTCCAAGAAATCTTCCTTAAAATCTTCACTTCTCTTCGCCAGTACAAACCGCATTATCCCTTCCGGACTTGGATTTTTAAGATTGCTTCTAATCATGTCATCGATTTTTGGCGAAAACGACGAGTTGAAACTTATTCTCTTGACGATGAAGAAAACCACGGCTTCTCTCTTCTGCAAGTATTACCCTTACAGGAGAAATCAGTCGCCAGAAAATACGAGCTTCACCAGTTGAGGAAAAAGATTGAGCAAGCCTTGCAAAAATTGCCAGCTTCTTTGAGGGAGCTTTTCATCTGGCGCTACATCAACGAGCTTAGTTACGAAGAAATTGCCGAAATCAAAAACCTTCCCTTGGGAACCGTAAAAAATAGAATTTTCCAGGCCAAAGAAAAATTACGTCTCTTGCTGGAGAAAGAAGAGTGAAGTGCCTTGATCCAGAAACAATCTATCTTTTCCTTGAGGAAGGGCTTCCCTCTTCCGACGCCAAAGATGTCCAAGCCCATCTTGATACTTGCCCGCGCTGTCAACTACTTCTGGAAGACCGCGCCCACTTTCTGGAAGCAATAAAAAGCCTACCCCGTTGGCAACCCCCACCTGATTTTACAGATCAAGTCTTGGCTAAAATTTTTCGACCTCGCCTGGACTCTCAGAGAGTCATCTTTAGTGCTTTAGGTCTTCTTGTTTTCTTCTCTCTCTGCTTCCTAACCTTGGTTGTCCTCACTGGTCCTTATTTTTTGCGAACTCTATCCTCTTTCTCCCACCAACTATTTGTGGGCGGAGAAGCTTGTCTGCTTTTTCTAGTTAAAGCCGGCAAGGTTATTATCATTTTTTCCAAACTGGGATTAAATTTTCTCCAGCAGGGAAGGGAAATTTTGAGTTTGTTGTTCTCTTGGGAAAGACTGGGAGTCATACCGATGATCTTAAGCTCTTTTTTCTGGCTATCTATTTTTGCTCTCTGGGCTTTCCGAAGAAAATTATTTTTAGGAGCTTGAGATGAAAAAAAATAGAACTAGATTGATTATTTCCCTCTTCTTGGTGCTTGGGATCAGCTGGCCCCTTTTCGCCCAAGGTGTAATTCTGAAAAGGGATATTCACATAAAAAAAAGCGACCAACAAGATAACGTCATTAGTTTTGGAGGCCAGATAGTTGTTGAAGGAAAAGTCCGGGAAAGTGTCATCGCTTTCGGAGGAAAAATAATTATTTCTGGAGAAGTTGACAATGCCGTGGTCGGAATTGGGGCCGAAATTATTCTCCATCCCACTGCCTACATTCATGGGGATTTGGTGTCCATCGGGGGAAGTATCAATCGCGATCCCCAGGCGATAATCGACGGAGATACTATCTTTTTTGAGACTTCCGAAGAATTGTGGAATTCAATCAAAACTGCTTTAGGGGGGCTTTTTGGCCTTTCGTTTATTCCTTTTATCCTCCTGGTTAAGCTTTTTTCTCTTATCGTCTGGCTAATCATTGCCTTACTCCTCGCTTTGCTTTTTCCCCGCCAGGTAGTGGCTTCAGCCCAGGAAATAAGGAGAAATTTCTGGCCGGTGTTTGGAATTGGCTTTTTAAGCATAATTATTTTTGCTGGCTTAATTATCTCCGCAGCTTTGCTTTCTCTGATTTTGATCGGCATTCCCCTGCTTATAATTCTTATTTTCTTGGGAATAGCTCTTAAACTATTCAGCCGAGTAGTTATCTATATCTTCTTTGGAGAAAGTCTAACTCGAGCTCTTGGCTCCCGGAATCCGGCTTTGATTCTGCAAGTCATTGTTGGTTTCCTCTTCGTCAGTATAGTAACTTTTATTCCTCTTTGCGGGTCCCTGGTCGCTTTTATTTTCAATATCATGGGGTGGGGAGCCGTAATCAAATCCAGATTTGGGACGAGATCAACCTTGAGCTAATATCCAATAGGCGAGATCGCTAACTTCGGAGTTTATCCTCTAAGAGATACCCCTCAGGGAAAAAGATGATAAAGTGCTTAAGCTAATTTAAGGAGATGATTTTATTTTAAGTCAATTGTTAGCTAAATCTCTAAAATTTCTTTTTCTTTCTGTTTAGCCAATTCTTCGGCTTTCTTAGTGTACTCATCCATTAATTCCTGCAACTGGTCTAATCCCCGGTATTTGTCGTCTTCGGTAATTTCCTTGTCTTTCTCCAACTGTTCTATCGTTTCTTTTGTTTCTCGTCGCATATTCCGCAGCGCGGTTCTTTCTTCTTCCAACATCTTCCGAATATATTTAGCCAATTCTTTTCGCCTTTCTTCATCCAAAGGAGGTACCGGTATCTTCAGCATTTTTCCGTCATTAACGGGATTAAAGCCTAAATCAGCTGCCCTGATGGCTTTCTCAATGGCTTCCAAAGAAGTGGGATCATAGGGCTGGACAGTAATTAAGGTGGCCTCGGGAATACCCAGAGTAGCTATTTGATTAATTGGTGTTTGCGTTCCATAGTAATCTATTTTTATGTCCTCGAAGATACTTAAATTTGCTCTTCCAGTACGCAACTTTCCCAATTCTCGACGGAAATGTTCAACGGAAAATTTCATCCTTTTTTCTAATTCTCGGAGTTCTTCCTTCACTTTTTCCATTTCTCTCCTTCCTCCTTTTCCCTAGATTTAATTCACTTCGAGTTTCCTCAATGGATAATGGTTCCTACCCGATCACCCTTCACTGCGGCGACAATATTTCCTTTCTTTTTGAGGTTAAAAACAATAATCGGAAGATTATGTTCCTTACATAAAGATATGGCGGTAGTATCCATAACCAGGAGATTTTGATTGATAACTTCCAGATAACTTATTTCCGAGAAAAATTTTGCCTGGGGGTCTTGAACGGGGTCGGCCGAATAAACTCCATCCACTTTCGTTGCCTTCAGGATAGCTTCAGCCTCAATTTCCAAGGCTCGCAAAGCAGCGGCGGTATCGGTGGTAAAGAAAGGACTACCAATACCGGCGCTGAAGATAATAACTCGGCCCTTTTCCAAATGACGAAGAACACGCCGACGGACGAAAGGCTCCGCCACTGCTTTTACTTCAATGGCGGAAACATGACGGGTCACTAACCCTTCTCTTTCTAAGGCTTCTTGCAGAGCAACGGCATTGATAACCGTTGCCAAAAGTCCCATGTAATCCGCAGAAACCCTCTCCATCCCTTCTTTGGCCCCTTTTATTCCCCGAAAAATATTCCCTCCCCCGATCATAATCGCCACCTGAGTTCCCAGCGCATGAACTTGGCTTATTTCTTGGGCAATCCGGCGGACGACGTTCAAATCAATCCCATAGGGCTTGTCACCAAGGAAAGATTCCCCCGACAGCTTTAGCAAAACTCTATTATAAGCGACGCCAGTCGAACTCATTCTTGACGATTAAGATTGACCAATCTCAAAGCGCGCAAATCTTTTAATCTGGATATTTTCGCCAAATTTAGCAATGTGTGAGGCAATTAACTCGGCGATAGTCATTTTATCATCCCGAATATAAGCTTGCTCCAGAAGGCATATTTCTTCATAAAATTTCTTTAACTTGCCCTCAACAATTTTTTCGATTACTTGAGGAGGCTTATTAGAATCTTTGAATTGAGCCCGGATAATCTCTTTTTCTTGTTCTAACACTTCGTCTTCAATGTCCTCAGGAGCAATGTATTTGGGATTAGTGGCAGCAATATGCATGGCGATATTTTTGACAAGGGTCTGAAATTCTTCATTGCGAGCCACAAAATCCGTTTCACAATTAAGCTCCACCAGAACTCCTATCTTACCATTAGTATGGATATAAGAACCAATCAATCCCTCGCTAGTTTCCCGGTCCATTTTATCTTTGGCCCGGGCATACCCTTTTTTCCTGAGAATGGTTATAGCTTTCTCCAGATCGCCACCGGCTTCTTGGAGAGCTCGTTTGCATTCCATCATTCCTATTCCGGTCATATCTCTAAGTTGCTTAACTTGCTCTGCTTTTATTTCCATCTTATATCTCCTTAAACATTTTTGTCCTATTCAGAAGAAGACTCTGAGCTCTCCGGCGGGACGGCTTTTTTTTCTCCTGAAGAAGAATCTTCAACTTCGGTTCCTTCACTAGAACTAATTACTTCCTGTTCTCCCTCGGCCGCTTCTCTCTCGAGGAGCAGTTCTTTTTCCAAGCGCTTCTTTTTACCCTCAATGATGGCTTCGGTTGATTTTGAGACGAAAAGCTCAATTGCCCGAACAGCATCATCATTGCCGGGAATAGGATAATCAATTCCTTCGGGGTCAGCGTTGGTATCAACCACAGCGACTATGGGGATCCCGAGTTTCTTTGCTTCGGTCACAGCAATTTCTTCCTTGACGGCATCGATGACAAAAATAGCACCGGGCAAGTCGGTTAAATTCTTAACTCCTCCTAGATTTTTAACCAGCTTGCGAAAAACCTTTTCCATCCTTGATTGTTCTTTCTTGGACAAAAGCTCCCAGCGCCCATCTTCTTTCATTTCTTCCAACTCAATCAAGCGCTCAACACTCTTGCGAACAATATGAAAATTAGTCAGTAGCCCTCCCAGCCAACGGTTATTAACATAACAGCATTCAGATTTTTCGGCATACTCCTTAATAATATCCTGGGCTTGTTTTTTTGTGCCGACT
>Ga0190359_1000021_pt1 | contig 75794 bp, 65 predicted proteins | sample 48721823_MG_FD_161269 | JGI IMG/M metagenome (GOLD analysis project Ga0190359, IMG submission 161269) | Hydrothermal vent microbial mat bacterial communities from Southern Trench, Guaymas Basin, Mexico - 4872-18-2-3_MG | ecosystem: Environmental > Aquatic > Marine > Hydrothermal vents >...
CGCTCGACGTGCGGGTTTTCCGGCAGGGCCATCAGGTCGGCCACCGGGATCACCGGGTCGTCGACGGCGGTGATCACCGCCGTGGGCACCCGGATGCGCTGGTAGATGGCCGGAGTGACGGCATAGGCGGACAGGTAGGTGCGCGCATCCGGGTAAACACTCACTTTGGGAATCAGCTGTTCGGTCATTTCCATCAGGTTCATTTTCGCCGAAACATCCGAGAAGTCGTATTGATCGGGGAACAGGGCCTGCTTGCGTTGCAGGGAGCGGCGCCACTTGCGCCGGAAGTACCACAGCAGGGCCGGGTGCCGATCGATGCTTTCGGTGGAATGAATCGGATCGATGGCCGGGCTGACGGCCACCACCTGACGCAGGTTCACCGGAGGTTCTCCGCCCCACCGCCCCGCGATACGCAGGGCGAAGTTACCGCCCAGCGAAAAACCGCACAGCGCCACCGGCAAGTGGGGCACCTCGGCGGCCAACTGGGCCACCGCCTCGAGGACCTCGTCGAGATAAATGGCCAGGAAAACGCCTCTGTTGAGATGATGGCTCGGACCGTGGTCACGCAGGTTGAGCCGGAAAACATTGTAGCCGCCTTGATGGAGGGTCGCCGCGGTAGTGCGCACGTAAGTGGAATCGCTGCTGCCTTCCCAGCCGTGGATCAGCACCACGCGCCCTCTGGGCGCCGGGTGGAGCAGGTCGAATCCAAGCAGCCGCACGCCGGCGGTGGTGGCCAGGATTCGCCGCCGGGACGGCTCCAAGACCTTGCCGGCATGCCAGGCCCTCAGGCGCAGGCTGGCCAGGCCGGTTTGAAGCCAACGATTGCGAAGCCAACCGGGGGGATGGAAGGGAGCCGGCATCGCGGTGCCCTGCGCGACCACTGCGGCGGGGCGGTGTGACGGGTTCAGTCGCACGGGCCGACCCAACGGCCTTTGAGCTGGTTGGTGATTTCCATCTCCTGTCCGGGAATCCGGGTCGCCATCTCCCCCTCGAAGCTGGTTCCCTGGTAGGTGATCCGACCGCTGGAAGTGATTTTGCCTTCCCCGCTGTCGCAGACCAGCTTCCACATCACCGTGTCCCCCTCGATCCGGACATCCTGGGGCTGGCAGTTGCCTTGCTCGCTTGGGCCGGGATCCTGAGGAACCAAATCGTCCTTTTGCAAACACTGGGTCTGGGTCACCGACATGGGCGGCATTCCTGCCGGCATCCCCGGCATCTGCATGGAGCTGGTAATCTCCCATTTTCCCGGCTTCATGTTGATTTGGTCGCCGGCGACGGCTTGGCCGGCCAGGGCCGTAATCATTGCTACCATCAACATCAGAAGCCACTTGCTGCGCATGGAATTGCCTCCTCGATGGGGGGTAAAGCCGCCGGCGCAGCATCCGAACATGGCCGTTCCGGCGGATGCAAAATACCCTGCCGGGCTGATGTTATCTTCCCAAATGGGTCCTGACGATGTTGAACATACGCCGGATCGGTTCGGCCGCCCCCCAGAGCAACTGGTCGCCCACGGTAAAAAGGGTCAGGTACTCCGGGCCGAGATTCATCTTGCGGATACGGCCCACCGGCACGGTGAGGGAACCGGTAACCGCCGCCGGACTCAGCTCGCGCAAGGTGGCGTCCTTTTCGTTGGGCACCACCCGCACCCACTCGTTACCGCCGGCGATCAGCGCCTCGATATCAGCCAGGGGCACATCGCGGGTCAAACGGATCGTCAACCCCTGGCTATGGCAGCGCATGGCACCGACGCGAACGCAGATCCCGTCCACGGGAATCGGCGGATCGCAGGCGAGGATCTTGTTGGTCTCGGCGACGCCTTTCCACTCCTCGCGGGTCTGGCCGTTTTCCATGGGGCTGTCGATCCAGGGAATCAGGCTGCCGGCCAACGGGGCGCCAAAACAAGCCGTGGGATGTTCCGGGGCTTGCAGGGCGGCCAGCACCCGTCGGTCCAGTTCCAGAATGGCCGAGGCCGGATCGTCCAGAAGTGGAGCGGCCGCCTCGCCGAGGTGACGCGTCTGGGCCATCAGCTCGCGCATGTTTTTGGCCCCGGCCCCGGAGGCGGCCTGGTAGGTCATGGCGGAAACCCAGGAGACCAGCCCCTCGCGAAACAGCCCGTTGATGGCCATGAGCATCAGGCTCACGGTGCAGTTGCCGCCGATGAAATCCGTCTTGCCCTCGACCAGGGCCTGGTCGATCACCGGGCGGTTGACCGGATCCAAGACGATGGTGCTCTCGGGGGCCATGCGCAGGGCCGATGCCGCGTCGATCCAGTAGCCCTTCCAGCCGGCAGCGCGCAGCTTCGGATAGACGGCCTTGGTGTAGTCGCCTCCCTGGCAGGTGACGATGACGTCCAGGGGGCGCAGGGCCGCCAGGTCATTGGCGTCCATCACCGGCGGGGCGTCCAATCCCACCGCCGGCGCGGGCTGCCCCGCCTGGGTGGTGGAGAAGAAAAAGGGCGCAAAGCCCTGGAAATCGTTTTCAGCCTGCATCCGGTCCATCAACACCGAGCCGACCATTCCACGCCATCCGACAAATCCGACCCGCAACATGGCTCTGACGTCCTTTCCGCTTGGGGCTCGTCCCCACAACAAAAGTTGTCCTTGATATTCATCTTGCCGACGGGAGGCCATCCTACCAGATTTTTGGCCGAGTGCAACGGTCGCATTTCTCCGGCCCCTGATTTTCGGGCAAAGGCGGTTGACACCCCACAGGGGGTAAGCTATAGGATGCAGCCAGTTTTCGCTTTTCCCCGGTTAAGCCCCGTCTTCTCTTCTTCACTTCCGTCGCGACCGGACCTATAATAGACCTCGACCTGCTGTTTGGACCACCGACCGACACCGGATGCCGGACTCCGCCTCGAGCTGAACCGCAACGGGGCCAAACCGGGGGAAATCATTATTGGATCGAGACCGGTTCTCCGGATTCATCGCACAATAGCCCGATGACGATCTGCTTTTTGCCTCGCTTCTTGTCCCGGTTGTAACCCCAGTCGGCAAGCACGTTGTGATCGCCCTCCAGATAGCTGGAGGTGACGTCGTAGAGAAAAAGCTCCGGCAGCCTCTTGCCCCGGCGAAACTCAAACAGCCGGTTTTCGATGGCCTGCTGGTTTTCTGTCAGCCAGGCCAGGTTCTCGTATAACTGGTCCTCGCAAAAGCCTTCTTTGAACCCGAGGATTTCGGCTGCGGCGTGCCACCTGCAGCAAGGTAAAAACACCGCCGACGCTCTGGCTCTGCTGCATATTGACTTCTTTGAGCGAGGTCAGCGCCGAGAGATCTTCTTTGTGTTTCAGGGCCAGTTCTATCGCTCGAATGAGTTTCGGCGAGTACTTGGTCAGATTGAGCAGCGTGCGCTTTTTGACAGCCGAGCGCTTGGCACCGGGTTGACGGTAGGACTCCCTGAGCAGGATCTGCTCGTAGGTTTTTTCGCCTCTTTTGTATCTGACGCGTTCGATATACATCGATGGCTACCATGCATATCATTAAAAAATGTTGCTTTATCTCATGAAGACGACATACACCCCCCAAGACCAGAATGTCCTGCCCTCCCGGCGACCTGCCGAAGGCCGGGAGCGAAGGCTGATCAATGAACTGATCGAAAGCATGCAACACCCTGCGGCGGTGATCTCCGAGATTGCCGTGGGTTCCCACTTCATTGGCATCCGGGCCGAAGACAGCGGGGCCGACTGCGTGGGGCTGGCCGCCACCCTGGGCGCTGGGGTCACGGCCGAGGCACAGCGCCTGTTGGATCAACTGCCGGGCACCCCCCTGGCCCAGGCCGCCGCGCTCCTGAAATCCCACGGCGCCTTTGCCATCAGCCTCGGCGCCGCCGCGCTAAACGCCGGCCTCGTACCGCCGCCGGATCTGCCCGATTTAGAAGCCTCGCGCATCATGGCCGAGAAGGGCAGACACGGAGAAACGGTGCTGGTGGGGGAATTTCCCTTCACCGATTGGCTGCGCGAGCAGGTAGAAACCCTGCATCTGTTCGAACTGCGCGACACTCCCCGCCGCACCTCTCCCGCCATGTGGGACGAGATCCTGAGCCGCTGCCAGGTGCTCGGGCTCACCGGCACCACCTTGATCACCCGCGCCATGGCCGCCTACCTGCAAAAGGCGCCCCAGGCCTACACCATCATCATCGGCCCAACGACGCCACTGTCACCGGTGCTTTTCTCCCGCGGGGCCGATGTGCTGGCCGGCTGCCGGGTGGTTGCTCCGGGACCGGTGTTCGATGCCATTCGAAAGGGAATGTCGTTCCGGGACTTCAAAAAACTCGGAGTGCAATTTTTGGCCTGGTCCAGGCCTGAAACCGTCGCCTAGCAAGTGCCGCCTGCCCGGAGCCGCCATCCGCGATAGCGCCGGGGCATTTTTCAGGCTGCCAGCGAGGCGTGGAGGTATTCGACGAAGGCGCCGGCCACCGGCGAAGAACTCCGCTGGCGGTGGCGGATCAGGAAAAACTTTCGCTCCAGCACGAGATCGGCGACGGGGAGGGCCTTGAGGCGCCCCTCGGCCAGGTCTTCACGCACCGCCACGGGGGAGAGAATCGACACCCCCACGCCGCTCTTGATGCTCTGGATCACGGCGGTGGTAGTGCCCATCTCGGCCACGATGTTGAGTTGACGCAATCCCACGCCGGCCTGCTGCAGGGCAGCCTGGAGCGCCGCCAGGGTGCCCGACCCCTGCTCGCGGATGATAAACGGCTCCTCGGTCAACTGGGCGAGGGGAACACTTTTTTTGTCGACCCAACGATGGCCGGACGGCACGATCAGCTGAAGCCGGTCCACCATCAGCGGTTCCTGGAGGGCGTTCCGGTCCCGGCTGGCCGCGCCGACGACCCCCATCTCCAGATCTCCGCCGAGCACCCGCGCCGTGATCTTGGCGCTATCGGCGATTTCCAACGCCACGTTCACCCCCGGATGCTCTCGGGTGAACCCGCCGATGAGCTCCGGCAGCAGGTAGTTACCAGGGATGGTGCTGGCGCCGACGTGAAGCCGGCCACGCACTTCCCCCCGCAGCGCCGCGATGGCCGCCTCGGTCTCTTCGCGCAACGCATCGAGGCGCTTGGCGTAGCGGTAGAGCGTCTTGCCGGCCGCCGTGGGGACGGCCTGCCGGGCCATGCGATCGATGAGACGGCAGCCGAAATGGTCCTCGAGAGACTGGATATGGCTGCTGATGGTGGGCTGGGAGAGGTGAATGGCGCGACCGGCCCGGGAGAAGCTCTTGTGCTCAATGACCTTGCAGAAAATGTGAAGCTGCCACAGGTCCATGTCAAGTACCCGGCGGACACTGGGCCATCTTTTCGGCCAGGCGCTGGTGGACCACCGGCGGCACCATGTCGGCGATGTCGCCGCCGAACTTGGCGGCCTCCTTGATGATCGAACTGCTGGTGAAAATCCAGCGCAACCCGGTCATGAGAAACACCGTTTGCACTTCCCGGTTGAGCTTGCGGTTCATCAAGGCCAACTGGAATTCGTACTCGAAGTCGCTCACGGCTCGCATTCCCCGCAAAATCGCGTGGGCCCCGCGGCGGCTGGCGTATTCGACGAGCAAACCGTCAAAGCTGTCCACCTCGACGCGATGGTTGAAATCGGCCATGCTGATACGCAGCAAATCCAGTCGCTCTTCCACCGAAAACAGCGATTTTTTGTTGGGGTTGTAAAGAATGGCGACGATGATTTTGTCGAAAAGCCTCAGTCCGCGTTCGATGATGTCCAGGTGCCCGTTGGTGACCGGGTCAAAGGAGCCGGGGTAGACGGCAATGCGTTCCATGAAACGGTATCTCTCCTGAAAAAATATATGAAAAAGCCAGCCGCGCCGGGGTTCTCATAGCATGGGGGTCATGAAGGAGACAAGGGTTTTACCGTAGCGGCGCTGGTCGATGCGCTGCCAGCCATCGGCTTGCAGCGGCACGTGTTCCCCCGGGGCGTGCTCCACCACGACCAGGGCATGGGGGACGGCGACGGCCGACGCGCTCAGGACGGTCAGGGTCGGCGCCACCAGGGCCCGGTCGTAGGGCGGGTCCATGAACACCAGGTCGAAAATATTTCGGCCCCGCATCCCGACCAGGGCGTCGAGCGCATTGCGGCGGACCACCCGCCCTCGGTCGGCAAAACCGCAAGCAGCCAGGTTGCGCCGGATCAAGGCTGCCGCCCCGCTGTCGGAGTCGACGAAGGTGGCCTGCGCCGCTCCCCGGCTCAACGCCTCCAACCCCATGGCACCGGTACCGGCAAACAGATCCAACACGCACGCGCCGTCGACCCGATCGGAAATAATGCTGAAAATGCTCTCCCGGATACGATCGGCCGTGGGGCGGATATCCCGGTTCCGAGGTGCGGCCAGTCGTTTGCCGCGGCGCTGTCCGGCAATGATACGCAACCTTGTTCACTCCCTCCCAGCCCTCTTCAGCCGCTTTTGCACGTAGGACGGGGAAACACCGATGGCCTCGGCCGCCCGGGCGACATCTCCGCCCTCCTGCTGGACCTTGTGCTGGATGAAGGCAGCCTCGAACCGCCGGCTCGCCTCCTTGAGTGACCCGGCATTGAAGAGATCGATGCCGGGCGAATCCGCCTCGGGCTCTTCGCCGCGGTAGCTGGGGGGAATATCCTCCAGCTCAATCGTGTCGCGTTCCACTAGAATGTCCAGTCGCTCGATCAGGTTGCGCAGTTCGCGGACATTGCCCGGCCAACGATATCGCTGCAAAGCAGCCAAAGCCTCGGGGCTGGCGGTCTTGGCCCGGCTGCGGTTGGCCGTGGCGATTTCCTGGAAAAAGATTTTCACCAGGTCCGGGATGTCTTCCGGCCTCTGGCGCAGCGGGGCAATGGAAATGGGAATGACGTTGAGCCGGTAGTAGAGGTCCTCGCGGAAATTGCCGGCGGCCATCTCCTTGGCCAGGTCCTTGTTGGTGGCGGCGATGATACGCAGATCCACCGAGAGGGTCCGGCTGCCGCCGACGCGCTGGAATTCCAACTTCTCCAATACCCTGAGAATCTTGCCCTGGGTCTTGAGGGGCATGTCGCCGATCTCGTCGAGAAACAGGGTTCCCCCGTTGGCCAACTCGAACTTGCCGCGCTTGCGCACCGTGGCGCCCTCGAAGGCCCCTTTCTCCTGCCCGAAGAGTTCGCTTTCGATCAAATTTTCCGGCAGCGCGCCGCAGTTGACCACCACCAGCGGCTGGTCGGCCCGGGGGCTCAGGTAATGGATGGTGCGGGCCACCAGCTCCTTGCCGGTACCGTTTTCCCCCGTGATCAGCACCCAGGCGTCCCGCGGCGCCGCGGCGGCGATCAGCTGGCACAGCTCCCGGGTGGCGGGGCTGTCGCCGCTGATGGCGTGCTTTTCGATGGTCTTTTTGCGCAGGTAGCGGTTCTCTTCCTCCAACCGCTTGAAATTCAAGGCATTGTTGATGGCCACGATCACCTTTTCGATAGACAGGGGCTTTTCGATCATGTCGAAGGCTCCCAGCTTGGTAGCCGTCACCGCCGTCTCGATGTTGCCGTGGCCGGTGATGATCACCACCGGCAAAAAAGGATGGTTCTTCTTGATTTCACGCAGCGTCTCGATGCCGTCAATGCCCGGCATCCAGATATCGAGCACCACCAGGTCGGGAGATTGGACATCAATGATTTTCAACGCCTCGTAGCCATTGGAGGCGGTGATCACCTCGTAGCCTTCATCGCCCAGCAGACCGCCCAGGGACTGGAGGATGTAAGGTTCATCGTCGACGATCAGAATCGATGGGTACATCTGTGCCTCCGCTGCAGGTTCCTCGTTTCGCCCGGGATGACAAGAGAAAAAGGTTGTCATTCCGGAAAGCGGATAAACCGAGAGCGCGCCTGCTCAAGTACATGAAAGATCTTGGTTGTTAATCGCCTCAAACGGGAAGTTCAATGATAAATTTCGCCCCTCGGGGCTGATTGTGCTCCGCCCGGATGCTGCCGCCGTGGTCGGAGATGATGGTATGAACGATGGTCAGGCCCAGGCCCATGCCGGATTTCTTGGTGGAAAAATCCGGTTCGAACAGTCGGGTGCGATCCTTCAGGGTGATGCCCCGCCCGTCGTCGGCCACCGTGATCTCCACTCGGCCAGTTTCCGGGTCGTGGCGCAGACCGATGGTGACGGTCCCTTCCTGGCGCACGGCAGCCACGGCGTTGTCCACCAGATTGATCATCGCCTGCTTGATCTGCTGGCGATCGAGGTTGAGAATCGGAATGGGCGTCAAGGTCTCGATGGAAAACTGCACCCGCTCGTGCCCCTCGCGGTACAGGGTCACCGTCTCTTCGATGATGGGCAGCAGTTCACAAGGCTCGGGCACGGCGGTGGGAAAACAGGCGAAGGAGGAAAAAGCGTTGACCAGGTTGCGGATCAGGTCCACGTGGTCGATGATCATGCGCACGCATTCCTCGAAAACCGGTTCGTTGAGACGGGCGGCGTAGCGCCGCTTGAGCCGTTGGGCCGACAGGGTGATTGGGGTGAGGGGATTTTTCACCTCGTGGGCGATGCGCCGCGCCACCTCGCGCCAGGCCGCCATGCGCTGGGCCTTCTCCAGTTCGGTCAGGTCATCGAACACGCACACCGCCCCCATGTTGCGGCCCAGGTCGTCGGTCAGGGCGCTGGCATGCACCAGGAGGCTGCGCGGCTGGGCCGCCACGGTGACCGTCAGCGGCACCCGGATGGTCTCTTCGGAATCTTGCTGCAGTTGGTCCATGACCCGCAGGGCCATCTCGCGCAGCTCCCCCGTGAACACCCGGTGAAAGGGACGGCCGAGAATGTCGACCGCCGAAAGGTTGAGCATCTCTTCGGCCGAAGGGTTAACGGTGGTGATGCGGCCGTCGGCCGAAACCGACACCACCCCGGCGGAGACGTTGCGCAGCAGGATTTCCATGTACTGGCGGCGGGCCTCCACCTCGACGTTGCGCTCCTGCAGGGTCCGGGCCGACTGCTCCAACTGCTCCCGGCTGCGCCGCAGATCCTCGGTCATGCGGTTGAAATCGTCCACCAGGCGACCAATCTCGTCGTCGGTGGCCCGTTCCAGCACGAAGCCCAGGTCGCCCTCCGCCACCCGGCGGGTGCCGTCGGCGAGCTGGCGGATGGGAATCGTGATGGTCTTGGAAAAGAAGAAGGCGAACCAGATGGCGCAAAACACCACCAGCAATGCCACGATGGACAGGCTGATGTAATAGGTGATGCTGATGGGCCGCTTGAGCAGCTTGATCTGCTGGTACTCGGCGTACCCCCGGGATATGGAGGCCATCTGGTCTGCCAGGTCCGCACCGACGAGCTGGGTCATCACCACGTAGGCCTGGGCCCTGTCCCAGGGCACCCCGAAGGGCACGGTGGCCACGGTGCGCACCAGCTCGCCGACGGGGCTGCGCTGGTTGATGGTGTGCACCCGTCCGGGCGCCGTTCCGGATTTCATCTCCTCCAGCGACAGCACCCCGATGGTGCCGTCGCCCGGGCTTTCGGCCACGGCCGCCTCCACCCGATCGGCCTTGGCATCGTAGACCTCCACCGCGTGGGCAATGAAGGCCCGCTGGACCACCTGGAGATAGTTGGCCAGCAGCTTGCGCCGGTCCGGCTTGAGATACTCCTTGGTTTCGATCTGGTAGGCCACCCGCTCGAGAAAGAAACGATTGGTGGCCTCGGCGTGGCTGTAGAAGCCCTGCCCCACACTAAGAGCGTTTTCCAGGGCCCGTTCCACCGGCTGGTTGAACCAGAACTGAATGCTGCTGGTGATAAAGTTGATCGAGAAAACGAACAGGATCGTGGTCGGCAGCAGGGTGAGAACGATGAAGGCCACCACCAGACGCGTGCGCAGGTTGGCCCCCATGACCTTGCGCCGACGCTCGTAGAAGAGTTTCACCAGGTTCCGGAACACCAGGAAGATCAAAAGGATCAACAGGATCAGGTTGATGTTGATGACGATGAACATCAACACGGCGTTGGAGACGGGAATGGCGCCGCCGAAATCGATGATCCGCGTTTCGGCGTAGGTCAACACCGTCATCACGACCAGGATGACGACAACGAGGATCTTTTCGCGCTTGCGGCGCCGGCGCTCATCCTCGGAGAGATGGACCCTGGGGGTCTTGGCAAAACGGGCAGGCTTCACCGTTTGGACTTCCGGTCAGCAAGGATAGCGTTAATAAATAAAGTCGACCGTGTACCAGTCGGTTTCAAAATCCCAGAAAGACAAGAAAAACAACACATGGTGGAGGTAAAACGGCAAGGTGAGCTGGCTGAGCACCGCCTTGGCGCGAAGCTGGTAGGACTTCCCCTTGGTCATCTGGTCCAAGGTGGCCACCTTGAGTCGTTCCACCGAGGTCATCCACTGGCGCGCCTCCTCGAAGGATCGCGTCACCCGAATTTGGCCCGGCTCCCAGGAGCGGGCCACGGTGTATTCCTTTTTCAAAGCATCGTAGATGAGGCTGTGGGTAAGGGTGATCTCGGAGATGCTCTTGTCGAACCAGAAGCGACGGGTTTCGTAGAGGGAAGTGCGAAAGGTGAAGGTGGTGGGCACGCCGCTGTGCAGGGCCTGGGCCATTTCCGAGCGAAAGGCCCCTTGCACCCGCAGATGAACCAGCAGGTTGTCCGCCGTGTTGGTGATGGTCAGGTCGGTGAGCTTGGCCTCGCTGGCCGCGCAGGGCGACGGGAGGGCACCGAGGCTCAGCAGGCAGAGCGGCAGCAGGATCCAGTAGCGCAACTCCCTCATGGAAACTCCGTTGCCGTCAAGTGGCCTCAAGAACGCGGCGGCGCAGCGGGCACGTCCGGCCGAGGCCACGGCCGTGAAGGCGTTCGCGAAAAGGTCCGCCTGGGCCCGGCGGGATGGATGGTACGCGTCTCCCAGGCGTCTTTGGAGGCGAAAAATTTTTGCAGGAACATGTGGTTGAACGCATGCCCGGATTTATCGGCGACGACATGCCCCAGAATCGGCATGCCGAGCAGGGAAAAATCGCCGATGCAATCGAGGATCTTGTGGCGCACGAACTCGTCGGCAAACCGCAGCCCTCCAGGATTGACGACCCCGTCGCTGGCCACCAGCACGGCGTTGTCGAGGCTTCCGCCCTTGGCCAGACCGTAGTGCTTCATGTATTCGAGGTCCTGGAGGAGGCCGAAAGTCCTGGCGTCGGCGATTTCTCTCTCAAAGGCACCGTTGGTGAGCACCACGGTGCGCGACTGGCGGCCGATCACCGGGTGGTCGTAATCGATGCCGCAGGTGATCATCTGGGCGTCGGCCGGATAGACCCCCACCGCCTTGCCGTTTTCCCTGAGCTCGATGGGGGTCTTGACGACAAAATAGGAGCGCGGTCCGGGCTGGGAGACGATCCCCGCCGCGCGCATCATCCGGGCGAAGGGGCCGGCGCTGCCGTCCATCACCGGCACCTCGTAGTCGCTGAGCTCGACCCGTGCATTGTCGATGCAGAGGCCGGCAAACGCCGCCATGAGGTGCTCAATGGTCGAAACGATGAACCCGTCGGTCCCGATGACGGTGGCCTGGCTGGTGTCCACCACCATGTTGAAGTGGGCGCTGACCCCCGGGACGTTGGGCAGGTCGGTGCGGAAAAACTTGATCCCATGGTTGACGGGCGCCGGGTGGATGGTCAGCTCCACCGTCTTGCCCGAGTGGAGTCCCACGCCGGTACAATGGGCCGGGCGGGCCAGGGTGCGCTGCTCTGCCAATGGCATCATAAGCCAACTTTTATTTGCAAAGGTTAAAATTCTTTTGTAGGAAAATCATGCCTCTTCAGGCTCTTTAGCGCAGGAACGGGCCGTTTGGCAAGAACTTCCGGCACCGGCGGGCGGTTATACCCCGGATATCGGCCTTCACGCCGGCCCTTGCCGGCCGGTCCGATGGAGTCGGTTACGGACGAGCTTGTCAAGAATCAGGTTGGCGGGCCAGGGGCGCGGACGGATTCGAAACGCGCTGCATATCGGGCATATGGGGAGCGTTTCGCAGGGGCCGTAACACCGCCCGGTGGCCCGGGACACCGTTTATCTGAAGGAGCAAGTCGGTGCTGGCCAAGGTACTCAGCAGTGCGGTGATGGGCATCGATGCCTACCTGGTGGAAGTCGAGGTGGACATCGCCGCCGGCCTGCCGGCCTATACCACCGTCGGGCTACCGGAAACAGCCGTCAAGGAAAGCAAGGAGCGGGTCAAGGCGGCCATCGCCAACGCCGGCTACCTTTTCCCAGACGACCGCATCACCGTCAACCTGGCACCGGCCAACATCAAGAAGGAAGGCACCGGCTTTGACCTGCCGGTGGCCCTCGGCCTGCTAGCCGCGACCGGGGTGGTGCCCCAGGCGCGCTTGAATCGTTACCTGGTGCTGGGAGAGCTGTCCCTGGACGGTCGCGTCAAGGCGGTCAGGGGCTCCTTGCCCATAGCCTTGCGCGCCCGGGAGGCGGGGCTGGCCGGCCTGATCGTTCCCCGCGAAAACGGCCCTGAGGCGGCGGTGGTGGAAGGCATCGACGTTTTCCCGGTGATCGACCTGCCCCAGGTGGTGGACTTCTTGCGCGGCCAGGCGGCCATCACGCCGTTGCGCATCGACGTGGCAGCCCTCTTTGCGGCGGCCGGCCAGGACGAGGGCGACTTTGCCGAAGTGATGGGCCAGGAGGATGTCAAGCGGGCCCTGGAGGTAGCGGCTGCCGGGGGCCACAATCTCCTGATGCTGGGCCCGCCAGGCTCGGGCAAAACGATGCTCGCCAAGCGCCTGGCCACCATCCTGCCGCCGCTGAGCTTTGCCGAGGCCATCGAAACCACCAAGGTCTACAGCGTGGTGGGCCTGCTCGACGACAGCCGCCCCCTGGTGACCCGTCGCCCTTTCCGTGCGCCCCACCACACCATCTCGGATGCCGGCCTCATCGGCGGCGGCCACCAGCCCCGGCCAGGCGAAGTCAGCCTGGCCCACAACGGGGTGCTGTTCCTCGACGAGCTGCCCGAGTACAAGAAGCATGTCCTGGAGGTGATGCGCCAGCCCCTGGAGGACCGCCGGGTCACCATCGCCCGGGCCGCTTCCACCCTGACCTACCCGGCCTCGGTGATGCTCGTGGCCGCGATGAATCCTTGTCCGTGCGGGTACCTGGGCGATGAACGGCACCAGTGCCGCTGTACCCATACCCAGATCCGCCGCTACCGCGGCAAGATTTCCGGCCCCCTGCTCGACCGCATTGACATCCAAGTCCAGGTGCCGGCCGTGGCCTACCGTGACCTGGCCGGCCAGGGCCTGCGGGGCGAGCCTTCGGCCGCCATGGCCACCCGGGTGGCCGCGGCCCGCCGGCGGCAGGCCGAGCGTTTCGCCGATCTTCCCATCCACTGCAACGCCCAGATGGCCAACCGGCATATCAAGCGCTTCTGCACCGTGGACGCCGCAGGTCACCGCCTGTTGGAAAACGCTGTGGATCGATTCGGCCTCTCGGCTAGAGCCTACAACCGGGTGCTCAAGATCGCCCGCTCCATTGCCGACCTGGAGGGAAAGGAAGCCATTGACGCGCGTCACATCGGCGAAGCGGTGCAGTACCGCTGCCTGGATCGCCGCAGCCCGCTGTCAGCGTGAAATCTGATTCCTGGGGAAAACGAATAAATCGGATTCAGGGGAAACCGGTATCATCCTCGGGGCGCAACCAGGAGCGCTTGTCCTTGCCCCAGATCTTGGAAGTGCGCTCGGTGATGAAATCCAGGGGCAGATCGGCGAAGTGGCCGTAGCGCTCTACGTAATCGATGTACGGGCCACCATCCAGGGCCTTGTCCGGCAGCATGGCGTCGGTTCGGCCGTCGAATTCCACCACCGGCACGCCCACGCGCTGGCAAAGAGCGGCATCGAAAGTGGCCGCTGCCGACACCCACTGCCCGTCGAGCAGGAACTGGTTGTAGCCGTGGCCGGGAAACTCGTTGCGCCCCAGCCTTTGGCGGATCTTTGGCGGCACCCGGTGGTTGCGGATGCGCGCCAGGGCCAGGCGCGATGGAACCCCGGCGGCCCGGGCCAGGGCGCACAGCAGCACGGCTTTCTGCACGCAGTACCCCTTGCCGGCCCCCAGCACAAAGGAGGCCCGGAAATCGTCCGGGTGCATGGAGATCATGAAGAGGTTGTAAGGAATCTGGTCGCGGACAAAATAAAAAAGGCGCACCACCTTGTCCCTCTCGGTGGCCGCGCCCGCGGTCAGTTCGGCGGTCTTTTGCCGGATCAACGGGTGATCCGCCTCGATGGCCGGGGTGGCTTTCAGGTATTGATCCATCTGCCTTCCTCCAAATGCCCCCACAAGATTTTATGCCGGGATCGCCCCTCGCTTCCCCTTTTTTCATCCGCGCCACTCGGTGTCGTCCACCGTGGTCTTGAAATCCGGGGCCACCACGTCAGGCAGCTGTTCATCGCCCAGGGCCGCCAGATCCTTGGCGCTGGGCTTGCCCACCGCCACGATGCAGTGACGGGGGCATTTTTCCATGGCGCGGATGGCGTCGCCGAGGTCGTCGGGGCAGTAGGCGTCGTAGTCGATGGACGGCAGGTTGTCTTGCACCGTAAACAGGCTGCACGCGCGCTGGCAGGCCTTGCAACCGATACATCCTACCTCACAGACCCGCCGGACGTCCTTACCCGAATCCTTGTTGGAGCAGGCCACCGCCAGGATCCGCTCCGCCTTGAAGGGGGCCATGGTGATGATGTTGCGCGGGCAGGCCCGGGCGCAGGCACCACAGCCCACGCAACGGGTATAGTCCACCGTGGCCAGGCCGTCAATGACATGGATGGCGTCGAACGGGCAGGCCCGCTGGCAGTCCCCGAAGCCCAGACAGCCGTAGGTGCACCCCTGGACCCCGGTGACGAGGTTGGCCGCCGCGCAGGTGGGCTCGCCGTGGTAGGGCGCCCGCAGCAGCCGGTCCGCCGTGTGGGCGCCGCAATGCACCACGGGCCGGTAAGGCAGGCTGGGGGTCGGGTCTACTCCCATGATGGCGGCCAGGGCCTCGGTGCAGGATTGGCCGCCGACCACGCAGCGGTCCACCGGCTCCGCGTCGCACACCACCGCCGCGGCATATTCCCGGCAGCCGACAAACCCGCATCCGCCGCAGTTGGCACCGGGCAGGGCCTCGGCGCAGGCCTCGATGCGCGGATCCACCGGCACGTGGAAGGCCCGGTTGGCCCACCCGAGCACCGAGGTGAAAAAGACGGCCAAGGTTCCCATGGCCGCCGCCGACAGTCCGATGGTCACCCAGATGATCATGGCGTGGAAGCTCCATTGCCGGAATCGGCCTGAGGAGCCTGGGCCACTATCGCCGCGGGCGGCGTCAGGGCCGTCTTCAGGCCGTTGTCAACCCCGGTGAATCCCATAAAGGCCATGGCCAGAATGCCGCCCACCACCAGGGCGATAGGCACACCGCGAAACGGAGCGGGCACATCGCAGGCCTCCAGTTCCTCGCGAATGCCGGCCATGATCACGATGGCCAGGGTGAACCCGACACCGCCGAAGAGAGCCAGGGCCAAGGCCTGAGCCAGATCCCAGCGGGCCGCGGGATCATCGACACCCACCAGGCGGCTCATGATGGTCAAACAGGCAAACAGGATGGCGCAGTTGGTTGTGATCAGGGGCAGAAACACCCCGAAGGAGCGGTAGAGCAGCGGAAGGAAGCGCCGCAGGTACATCTCGACAAACTGCACCGAGGCAGCGATGGCGAAGATGTAGACGATGTAGCTAAGGATGCTCAGATCCACCCCCGCCGCGGCTTGCGGGTCGAGCCAAAGCCCCGCGGCCCACCGCGTCAGCGGTGCCCCGGGCATGAGCACGAAGCGGGTCATGGTCCAACTGATGGCCGCGGCGATGGTCATGACGAAGGTAACGGCGCAACCCATGCCGAAAGCCATCTCCACCCGCCGGCTGACGCCGATAAACGGGCAGATGCCCACGAAGTAGTAAAAAACGAAATTGTTGATCAGCGCCGCGCCCAGGGCGATGAGCAGGATGTCGACAAAGTAGGTCATGCCTCCTCCTTGCCGCCTCGCCGGGCCGAGATCCAGTTAGCCAGCCCCAGCAGCAGGCCGAAGGTAAGAAAAGCCCCCGGCGGCAGCACCATGATGACCCAGTCGGGCCAGGCGGCCGGCAGCACCCGGAAGCCGAACCACATCCCGGTGCCGAGGATTTCACGCACCGCCGCCAGGCTCACCAGGGCCAGGGCGAAACCGAGGGATTGCCCAAGGGCGTCGGCCACCGCGGTGAGCGGTCCCTGCTTGGCGGCGCAGACTTCGCAGCGGCAAATGATGATGCAGTTGACGATGATTAGCGGGATGTAGGGCCCCAGGGCCTTGCTCATGGGATAGAGAAAAGCCGCCAGGAGCCGGTCGGCCACCGTGACGAAGGTGGCGATGGTCAGGGTGAAGATCACGATGCGCAGATGGGGCGTGAGCCAGTGCCGGATCAGGCTCACCATCAGGTTGGCGCACACCAGCACGAAAAGCACCGCCGCGCCCATGGTCACGGCTGACTTAAGATTGTTGGTAACCGCCAGCGTTGCGCACAGGCCCAGCATCTGGCGGTAAACGGGGTTTTCCGGCAGGATGCCCCGAACAAATCGCTGAGCGGCGGATGGGGTGCTCATGGCGCCGCCTTTCCGGCATCGGCGGCCAGTTGACTAGATACGTCCGCCAAGGCCCGATTGACGATGGCCACAACGGCGCGCGACGAGATGGTGGCACCGGTGATGGCATCGATCTGATTGGCGCCGGCGCCTCCCCCTTTGACCACCTCCAGGGGAGCTGCGGCAGGTTTACCCACGAACTGACGGCGCCACGGGGCGGTGGCGATCTTGGCTCCCAGCCCCGGCGTCTCCTTCTGGTCAAGGACGAACAGTCCGGTAATAACATCGGCTTCCGGGCTCAGGCCCACCAGCACCTCGATTCGGTCGGCGTACCCCTGCCCGGCGGTCTGCACCACCCAGCCGGCCAGTTGTCCGTCCCGCCTGGCCCGGTGCACCCGGTAGACGGCGGTCCGGCCGCCGCGGGACACCGGCAGCATCCGGGTGTCGATCTCCAGCTTGGCGGTTGCGGCCGCACCTGACGCAGGCGCCAGCAGGGCCGGCACCTGCGAGAGGGTCTCGTTGCGCTTGTTGGCAGCGATGGTCGGGCCGAGGGCGGTTTGCACGCCGGCCAGCAGGGCGCCGAAGACCACCGCCAACAGGAGCACAAGCCAGCCCTGGAACAGGGCGTTGTCCCGCCAGGGGCGCTTGGCGGGCATGGTATCGGTTGTCATGATGGCTGCGTTCATGTTCGGCAAGGCTCCTATTGTCCGCCGAAGGGGGTCGGGATGGTCCAGCGGTTGATCAATGGCGTCAGGGCGTTCATCAACAGCACGGCGAACATCACCCCTTCCGGATAGCCGGAAAAAAGGCGGATCACCATCACCAGGGCGCCGATACCGGCGCCGTAGATAATCTGTCCCAGGGGCGTCAGTGGACTGGACACCGGGTCGGTGGCGATGAAAAAGGCCCCGAAAAGCATGGCACCACTGAACAGGTGGTGAGCGGCGGTCCAGCCCTCAACGCCCAGTCCGGTATCCAGCAGGGCGATGATGCCGGCGGCCGCCAGCATCGCGGCTGGAATGCGCCAGGCGGCGCTGCGCCGGATGCACAGAAACAGGCCACCGATCAGGCAGGCCAGGGCGCTAGTTTCCCCCAGGGAACCGTTGGTCCGGCCGAGAAACAGATCCGCCAGGCCGGCACTGACTCCCGATTGCTGAAAGGCAGTCAGCGGCGTGGCCTGGGTCATGACGTCGATGGAACTGCCGGGATCCTGATATCCGGCAGCGCCCAGGGCACCGGCGAAGGAAATCATCACGAAGGCCCGGCCCACCATGGCCGGATTGAACAGATTCATTCCCAACCCGCCGAACAGGGCCTTGCCGACACCGATGGCCGCTACCGACCCGATGACGGCGGTGTACCAGGGGGCCGTGACCGGCAGGGAAAGAGCCAGAATCAAGGCGGTGACAGCCGCCGAACCGTCGGCCAGCGGCGGACGGTGCCGGCGCATCAGGGCGAAGAGCGCTTCGGCGGCCAGGCAGGCGGCCAGGCAGATCGCCATCTGGCGCACCGCCGGCCAGCGGAAGAAATAGACGGCGGCCCCGGCCACCGGCACCAGAGCCAACAGCACGTCGATCATCATGCGCCGGGTGGTCCGGCCGGACTCGACCAGGTGGGGCGAGGACGCCACTTCTGTCAGGGCCGGGCCGAAACCTGCGTTCGCGGCCGCCGTTTTGTCGTTGTCTTTGTTTTTCATGCCGGATGTCTTCATGTCATCGCCCCTGGCTGCGGGCTACCTGGGTCTTGCCAACGCGGATCCATTGCACCAGCGGAATCCTTGCCGGACAGCTATAGGCGCAGGCGCCGCATTCGAAACAGGCCAGGATATTGTGGCGCCGGGCCAGGCGCAGGTCTCCGGTGCGGGCCGCCTGGGCCAGCTTAGTCGGCACCAACCCCATGGGGCAGACCTCCACGCAGCGGCCGCAGCGCACGCATGGACCGGCGGCGGATGTCTCGATATCTTTGGCCGTCAGCACCGTAATGCCGCTGGTTCCCTTGGTCACCGGGGTGGCACGGTCGGCCACGGCAAATCCCATCATCGGTCCGCCGGCCACGATGCGTGCTGCCTCGGCGGTCAGTCCGCCGCAGTAATCAATGATCTCACCGATGGAAATGCCGATGGGCACCATCAGGTTCTTGGGTCGGGCCACGCCGGCGCCGGTGACGCAGATCACCCGGTGGGTCAAGGGGCGGTTGCGCACCACGGCCCGGGCCACGGCCGCCATGGTGCCCACGTTGCCGATGGCCACCCCCACGTCGGCAGGCAGCCCGCCCAGGGGCACCTCGCGGCCGAGCACGGCCTTGATGAGGTGCTTCTCACTACCCTGGGGATACTTGGTCTTGAGTACCGCCACCTCGATGCCGGTGCGGCCCACAGCACGCCTCAGGCTCTCCACCGCCTCGGGCTTGTTGTCCTCGACGCCGATAACCACCCGCCGGGCGCCCACGGCGTAGCCGGCGAGGAAAGCCCCGGCGATAATGGCGTCCGGAGCCTGGCGCATCAACTGATCGTCGGCGGTGAGGTACGGTTCACACTCGCACCCGTTGACCACCAGGGTATGGATCGGCTTTTGGGTGTTGGGGTTGATCTTGACATGGGTGGGAAAGGCCGCCCCGCCCAACCCGACGATGCCGGCTTCCAGAATCGCTTCGTGGATCTGCTGCGGCTCGTAGCTGCCGATACAGTCGTTGGACCACGGTCCGCCGAAGACGGCTTCCCACAGATCCTGTCCCGTGAGCCCTGGATCTTCGGTGCGGATGGCGATGGCCGGCATGTGCCGCCCATTGGGCAACGTGGTCATGGCCGGGCGTTCCACCGTGCCGGCCACGGGGGCGTGCAGGGCCGAGGACACGAAAGCTTCCCCTCGCCCGACCAACTCTCCCCAGGCCACTTTCTGGCGGGGCTTGACCACGGGAGTGCACGGACCGCCGACGTTTTGCTGCAGCGGCAGCACCACCCGCTCGGGGCAGGGGACCACTTCGATGGCGCACCCGGTGGAAAAATGTTTGTTGGCCGGGGGGTGAATACCGCGGGCAAACGTGCCATCCCCCCCGCCGTGGGGGCCAAACCAACCCATGGTCGTGATACCTCTCAGACGTTTCTGGAATCGTCGTCCTGCCGTCCGGGGATGACCCGCCGGACCGGCCTTTTAACAGAACACTCAAGCCTGGATTCATTCCGGGACGGCGAAAAACCCGCCTCTTAATGAATCGTGGGCGGCTTGTCAAGAGAAACAAGCGACCGGTCGGTCGCGGGGCCGGCGCCCCGAGCCCTGAGCAAAACTTTATTTGATTGACCTACACGGCTTGGCGGAGTAGGAAAGAAAAATGATGGCCTGGTACCGGGCCGAAACGGATGGAATGGGGAGAAAACGATGAAAAACAAAGTACTTGTGGCCGTGGACGGCTCGACGCACGCCCTGGAGGCGGTGCGCTACGTGGCTACGGTGCTGCCGATGGCGACCACCGAGGTGGTGCTCTGCCACGTGGCCAACGAGCTGCCCGAGCTCTTCGACGACCTGAACGACAACCCGCTTTACCGCACCAAAACGCCGGCCATAAAGGAATGGATCGCCGACCATCGCCACACCGTCAGCCATTTCATGGAACAGGCGCGCGACCTGCTGGAAGGCGCCGGCATGGCGCCCGATGCCGCTACGGTCAAATATCTGCCCCTGCGCCTCGGGGTCTGCCAGGACCTGATCCGGGAAACCTACCAAGGGTACAGCGCCGTGGTGGTGGGCCGGGCCGGCATGAGCCGCATCAAGGACATCGTGTTCAAGAGCGCCGCGGTGCACCTGGCGAGCAAGGTACGCCACATTCCCGTCATCGTGGTGGGCGGGCCGCCGATTTCCAAGCGCGTGATGATCGCCTTCGACGGTTCCCACGAGTCCATGAAAGGCGTCTCCTGGGTCGGCTCCCTGCTGGCCGGAGGGGACAACGACGTCATCACTTACAGCATTTTGAGCACCACCGGCCATTTCTGGATCGGCGAAAAGGAGATCTGCCTCCCCAAAGACGCGCCCGACCCGCTGGCCGTCGGTCGGGAAATGGTCGGCGCCCACTTGGAAGTGGCCCGCGAATGCCTCGTGGCCGCCGGCATGTCCGCCGATCGCATCGCCTGCCGCCTCATCGCCCTGGAGCGCGACCGTGCCTTCGCCCTGGTGGAGACGGCCATGGGGTGTGGCTACGGGACCCTGGTGGTGGGCCGCCGCGGCCTGATCAGCTTCATCGAAGCGGTTTTCGGCGGGCGGGTGAGCCAGAAGGTGCTCAAGATGGCCGACGACCTCACCGTCTGGATCGTCTGACCGGCGTCGATGCGCCTTGGCGCTTGATTTCCGGCCTTCGGTTGCGCTATTTTTTTAATTCAGTCCAGTCTTTGACCAAACCTTCATCATCGCTGCGAAGGGCCGCGCTGCGACCATTTCGCGCCTGTTCGAGGAGGATCCATGCAGATCAAGGTCACCCGCGCTGCCCAGTTGAAGGCTAAGCCCGATGAAACTCGCCTCGGCTTTGGCCAGATCTTCACCGACCACATGTTCAACATGGACTACAGCCTGGACCAGGGTTGGCATGATCCGCGCATCGAGCCCTACAGCCCCATCGCAATGGACCCTTCGTCCATGGTGCTGCATTACGGCCAGGCGATTTTCGAAGGGCTCAAGGCCTATCGCAACCCGGCCGGCGGAATCCAGCTCTTCCGCCCCCGGGCCAACATCGACCGGCTCAACCGCTCCGCCAGGCGGATGTGCATCCCCGAAATGGATCCCGACCTGGTTCTGGAAAGCTTCAAGACACTGCTGCGCATCGAGCAGGACTGGGTGCCGCGGGCGCCGGGGACTTCGCTTTACATCCGGCCCACGGTCATCGCCACCGACCCGTTTCTCGGGGTGCGCGCCTCCCACACCTACCGCTTTTTCATCATCCTCTCGCCGGTGGGGGCCTACTATGCCGAGGGGTTCAACCCGGTGAAGATCTGGGTGACCCGCGACTACGTGCGGGCCGTGCGCGGCGGGGTCGGAGAGGCCAAGACCCCCGGCAACTACGCGGCCAGTTTGCTGGCGGGCGAGGAGGCCCACCAGGCCGGTTACACCCAGGTGCTCTGGCTCGACGGAGTGGAGCAGAAATACATCGAGGAAGTCGGGGCGATGAACATCTTTTTCGTCATCGACGACGAGCTGGTCACGCCGGCGCTCAACGGCAGCATCCTGCCCGGCATCACCCGCGACTCGGTGCTCGCCCTGGCGCGCCACTGGGGAATCAAGACCAGCGAGCGGCGCATCAGCATCGACGAGGTGGTAGCGGCCCACGAAACCGGCCGTCTCAAGGAGATTTTCGGCGCCGGCACCGCCGCGGTGATCTCGCCGGTGGGCGAGCTGCGCTACGGCGACCAGATCCTGGCGGTGGGCGGAGGTGAAGTGGGCCCTCTCAGCCAGCGTCTCTACGACGCGCTGGTGGCCATCCAGTACGGCAAGGCGCTCGACCCCATGGGATGGGTGGAACCGGTCTGAGGGGCCTTTCGCTTGCCGCAGGCCCAGCAATCGTGTAACCCGTGGCAAGCGAAAAGCGATTCATCACAGCGCTCCCCAACAACCGCTTCGCAGCCTGCAAACCGGACGCCGAGGAGCACATGACGCCAGCACACCTGGAAGCTTTCGAGGCCAAGATGCGCCAGGCGGACCTGCCCCGCGAGATCATCGACACCTTCGGCGACTATTATCGGCAGTTGGTCAATGGGGAAACCGGGCTGATCAACGACGCCGAGATCCAGCCGGTGGCCGACGGCGAGATCCCCCCCCTCGAAGCCCTTGAAGACTACGTGCCGGCCGGCGCCCAGGTCCTGCCCCGCTCGGTGATGATCGTGCTCAACGGGGGCCTGGGCACCACCATGGGGCTGACCCGGGCCAAGTCGCTGATGCGTGTCAAGGACGGGTTGACCTTCCTGGAGATCATCGTCCGCCAGGCGACCCGCAACCGGATCCGCCTGGCCTTGATGAACAGCTTCAACACCGACCGCGACACCCGGGAGGCCCTCGCGCGCATCGCCCCGGCCCAAGCGCCCCTGATGTTCATGCAGCACAAGTATCCCAAGGTGCTGCGCGACGGGCTGGCCCCGGCCCGCTGGCCCGCGGACCCGGAGCTGGAGTGGAACCCGCCGGGCCACGGGGACGTGTTCATGGCCCTTTGGGTGTCGGGCACCCTCGACCGGCTGCTGGAAGAGGGGATCCGCTATGCCCTGATCCGCAACGTGGACAACCTCGGGGCCACCATGGAAGAGGCGCTGCTGGGGTACCTGGCCGCCGAGAACCTGCCCTTCATGATGGAGGTGGCCCTCAAGACTCCCTCGGACGTCAAGGGCGGCCACATTGCCCGCCACCGCAGCGGACGGCTCATTCTGCGGGAGGCGGCCCAGTGCCCCCCGGAGCAGATGGCGGCCTTCACCGACATCGCGCGCTATCGCTTTTTCAACACCAACAACGTCTGGGTCAACCTCGAAGCGCTCAGGGCGCTCATCCGCCAAAGCGGCCGCGTGCGCCTGCCTATCATTCTCAACCCCAAGACCCTCGACCCGCGCGACGCCCAGAGCCCGCCCGTATACCAGGTCGAAACCGCCATGGGCGCGGCCATCGGGCTTTTCGAGGGAGCCGTGGCAATCCGGGTTCCCCGCACGCGCTTTATCCCCGTCAAGAGCACCAACGAACTGCTCGCCGTGCGCAGCGATTGCTATGTCTTTTCCGACCGGCAGCTGTTGGTTCCCAATCCCCAGCGCACGGTCGAAGAAATTCAAATCCGGCTCGATCCGGCCTTTTTCGGTCACCGCGAAATGTTCAACGCCCGGATCCCGGCGGGCGGCGAACCATCCCTGAAAGACTGCCGGTCGCTCTCCGTCACCGGGGACGTGCGCTTCGAGCCCGGCGTGCGGCTGGTGGGAACGGTGCGCATCACCAACAACGGCCGCACCCAGGCGGTGGTTCCCTCTGGATCGGTCATCGAAGGCGACATGGTATTATAGACGATGGGAAAACGCATCGGCTTCGTTTCCACCCGTTTCTGCGGCACGGACGGCGTGACCCTCGAGGCGGCCAAGTGGGCCGAGGTGCTCGCCGGCGCCGGGCATCAGTGCTTCTGGTTTGCCGGCGAGCTGGACCGCGACCCGGAGGCGCGGTTTTTTGTCCCCGAGGCCCATTTCCATCACCCGGAAAACCGTTGGATCGCGGCCCGGGTCTTCGGCTGCAAGCGGCGGGAGCCGGAGGTCAGCGAGCGGATTCACACCCTGGCAGGCCGCCTCAAGGAACAGCTGCACCGATTCATCGCCGAATTCGCCATCGACCTGGTCATTGCCCAGAATGTGCTCACCATTCCCATGCACATCCCCCTGGGCGTGGCGCTCACCGAGACCATCGCCGAAACCCTGGTTCCCACCATCGCCCACCACCATGATTTCTACTGGGAGCGGACGCGGTTTTCGGTCTCGGCGGTGGCCGATTACCTACGCATGGCCTTTCCGCCCAGTCTGCCCAACATCGCCCATGTCACCATCAACTCAATGGCCCAGGAGGAGCTGGCCCTACGCACCGGGCTCAGCTCCATCGTGATTCCCAACGTGTTGGACTTCGAGAATCCGCCCCGCTTCAGCGCCGAGCGCCAGGCCGAGGTACGCTGCGCCCTCGGCCTGGAGCCTGACGACATCTTCCTGCTCCAGCCCACGCGCATCGTCCAGCGCAAGGGGATCGAACACGCCATCGAGCTGGTGCGCGAGCTGGGAGACCCGCGCTACAAGCTGGTCATCAGCCACGAGGCCGGAGACGAGGGCTACGAGTACCGCGACTGGCTCGAGGAGCATGCCCGGGCCAGCGGGGTGGACCTGCGCCTGGTGAAAACCAGCGTCAGTGACCCCTTCAACCACCGCAACTGCAAACAGGGAAACGGAGACAACCTGTGGGAGATTTACCCCCACGCCGATTTCATCACCTACCCGAGCCTCTACGAGGGATTCGGCAACGCCTTTCTCGAGGCGGTCTACTTTCGCAAGCCGCTGCTGATCAACCGTTACGCCACCTTCGTGCGCGACATCGAGCCCATGGGCTTCGACCTGGTCACCATGGACGGGTTTCTCACCCAGCGCAACGTGGCGCAGGTCCGCGAGCTGCTCGTCAATCCCGAGCGCCGGCATGCCATGGTGGAAAAAAACTACGCCATCGCCGCCCGGCACTTCAGCTTCGCGGTGCTGCGCAAGCACCTCAACTACCTGTTGATCAACTTCTTCGGGATGGACGAATGACGCCAGGTTGCCGACCCGCAACCAGGAACCCGTAACGCGTAACCCGAGCCCTGCATGATCCACCTTGCCCCCCTGATCCAGGAACCGGCCCCGGGCCAGCGGCTCATCCGCTTTGCCGGTGACGTGCTCACCCTACGTTTAGGCCTGCCGGAACCCATGCCGGGCACCGCCTGGATCCGGACCAATCTCGGCCATGCGGCGATCCGCCGGGCCGAGATCATCGCCTCGGTGGAGGTCCACCGGCCCTTCGCCGGCCACGACTGGTACGACGTGATCATGCGCCAGACCGACGACCTGGCCTTCGAGGCCCGGCTGCCCCTGGTGGAAATCGGCCAGTTCCGCGCCAAATGCTTTTTCCTGCCCGAGGGCAGTGACCAGCCCCTCTGGCCCCCGGGCGAGGATGTGGCGGTCAAGGTCGAGCCGGCCGACACCTGTTGCGCCAACATCATCTACAACGCCTTTGTGCGTCAGTTCGGTCCCAACCGCGACGGCAGCGGCAGCGGGGGCGATCCCGAGGCCATCGTCAACCTGGACCGCTGCGGGTACACGGTGATTCCGCCCAGTGGGACCTTCCGTGACTTCATCGCCCACCTGGATTTCATTTTCGATCGCCTCGGCTGCCGCATCGTCCAGCTGCTGCCGATCCACCGCGTTCCTACCACCTACGCCCGCATGGGCCGTTTTGGCAGCCCTTACGCCGCCTTGAGCTTTACCGGGGTGGATCCGGCCCTGGCGGTCTTCGACCCGGCAGCCACCCCCATGGAGCAGTTTCTCGAACTGGTGGACGCCATTCATGCCCGCGAGGGGAAACTGATCCTGGATATCGCCATCAGCCACACCGGCTGGGCAGCGCGCCTGCATCACGAGCACCCCGAGTGGCTGGTGCGCGACCCGGAGGGCCGGATCGAGACCCCCGGCGCATGGGGGGTGGTCTGGGCCGACTTGACCCGCCTGGACTACCGCCGCCGGGACCTGTGGCGCTACATGGCCGACGTCTTTCTGACCTGGTGCCGCCGGGGGGTGGACGGCTTTCGCTGCGACGCGGGGTACATGGTGCCCTTGGAAGCCTGGCGCTACATCATCGCCGCCGTGCGCCAGCAGTTTCCGTACACGATCTTTTTTCTCGAAGGTCTCGGCGGCAAGGTGTCGGTGACCCGCGCCTTGCTGCAGGAAGCCAATTTCAACTGGGCCTACTCGGAGCTGTTTCAGAACTACGACCGGGGGCAGATCGAATACTACCTTCCGCCGGCCATCGAGATCGCCGAGGGGGACGGTGCCCTGGTGCATTTCGCCGAAACCCACGACAACAATCGGCTGGCGGCCCGATCCCACGAATTCGCCCGCCTGCGCACCGCTCTGTGCGCCTTGTGCGCCCATCAGGGCGCCTTCGCCTTTGCCAACGGCGTCGAGTGGCTGGCCACCGAAAAGATCGACGTGCACGGGGCGCCCAGCCTCAACTGGGGCGCCACGCCCAACCTGGTGGACCACCTGGCGCGCCTGCATGCCCTGCTGCGGTGTCATCCGGTGTTTCACGATCGCGTCGTCCAGCGTCTCGTGCAGGTTGGGACAGGCAACCACGTGGTCGTCGAACGGCGCCATGAGCCCTCCGGCCGGCGGCTGTGGATCGCGGCCAATCTCGATGATCGGTGCCCCGTGACCGCCTTTTGGCAGGGCGACACCGACCCCGGCGCCTGGACGGATTTGCTGACCGGGGAAACGGCGACAGTGGAGAGGAGGAACGGGGCGCTCGCCTGCGCCCTGGCACCTGGGCAGGTGCGCTGTCTCAGCTGCCGCCGGGAAGACTTGGATCTTGTGACGGACGCGTCCCGGACCCCGCCGCGGGCGCTGGACCAGCGTTTGCGGGCCGTGGTGCTGCGGGTGTATCGACACTTTCACGGCGACGGCGACCTGGCCGGCTTCGATCCGGGGGAGCAGGTGGCCGCCCTGCGCCGTGATCCGGAAGCTTTTTGCCTCAGCCTGGATCCCACCCGGCCGCCGGTGGCGCCGGTGGTGGTCTGGGACTGGCCCCGGGATGCCCGGCGCCAGGTGATGGTGCCGCCGGATCATTTCTTGTTGGTGCGTGCCGCGCACCGTTTTCGGGTGCGCCTGGTGGACGCCGGGCACACCCTGGCTGTCGAAGACGCCCTGGCCCTGGCCGGGGGAGGCTTTTTCGCCCTGCTCAAACCGCCGGCGCCGGTGGCGGCCTGGACCGAGCGCACCCTTGAACTGGCGGTGTATGAAGCCGCCGATCGGGCCCAGCGGACCAGCGCTCCCCTGCTGTTTCTGCCGCCGGCCGGGGTCGGCCAGCTGAAAAGGGTCTTTGCGCGTCCGGACGCCAGGGAGAACCTTCTGGCCTTGCTGACCAACGGCCGCGGCGGCATGGCCCGGGTCCACGCGGCCTGGGGGGAGCTTGCCAGCAAGTACGACGCCCTGCTGGCGGCTAACCTCGATTCCGCCGTGCCGGTGGACCGCTGGGTCCTGCTGACCCGCTGTCGGGCCTGGATCGTTTTCCAGGGATACTCGACTGCGGTCACCCGCGACTGCCTGGAGCGCTTTTTTCTTGATGCCGACGGCCGGCCTTGCTGGCATTTCACCCTGCCGGCGGGCCAGGGCCAGCACCTGGCGCTGTCGGTGCGCATGGAAATGCCCGAGGGGCGCAACGCCTTGCGGGTCAACTTCCAACGGGAGCCGGCTGCCGGCCAGGACGACCGCCTGGCCGACGACCGCCCCGTGCGCTTGATCCTGCGGCCAGACATCGAGGACCGCAGTTTCCACGACCTCACCAAGGCCTACTCCGGTCCGGAAAACCGCTGGCCCGGTGCGGTCAGCGCTTTCGATGACGGATTCCGCTTCGCCCCGGATCGGTCGAGGATCCTTACCGTGCGTCTGCCCGGCGGGTTTTTCCGGCCGGAGCCGGAATGGCAGTACATGGTGCACCGGCCCCTGGAGGCGCAGCGGGGGATGGACCCGGATTCGGACCTGTTCAGCCCCGGTTATTTCAGTATCCCGCTGGCTGGGGGGCAGGGGGTGCGCCTGGACGCCTGGACCGATGGCGATGCGCCCTCCAGTGTGCCGGAAACCGGTTTCGTGCCCGCGGCACCGCCGGCGCCGCTGCCGGTGCCGGACCTCCTCGGCCGCTCCCTGTCACGCTTTGTGGTGCGGCGCGACCGCCATCGCACCGTCATCGCCGGCTACCCTTGGTTCCTGGATTGGGGGCGCGACACCCTCATCGTAGTGCGGGGGCTCATCGCTGACGGACGCCTGACCGAGGCCCGCGATATCCTCATCCAGTTCGCGCGCTTCGAGGACCGCGGCACCCTGCCCAACATGATCCGGGGCCGGGACGCCACCAATCGGGACACCTCGGACGCCCCTCTTTGGTTCTGCGTCGCCTGCCGCGACTATCTCAAGGCCGCCGGCAACAAGAAACTATTGGCGGCCGATTGCGGCGGTCGCCGCCTGGAGAAGGTGATCCTGGACCTGGGCCGGGGGCTGTGCGCCGGCGCGCCTAACGGTGTGGCGATGGATCCGGCCAGCAGCCTGCTTTTCAGCCCGGCCCATTTCACCTGGATGGACACCAACCACCCGGCCGGATCGCCGCGCCAGGGGTACCCGGTGGAGATCCAGGCCCTCTGGCACGCCGCCTTGGAGCTGATGGCGGAGCTGGACGCCGACGGGCCGTGGCGGCGGCTTTCAGCGCAGGTCAAGCAGTCTTTTGCCCAATTGTTCTGGGACCCTGAGCTGGGTTATCTCGTCGATTGCCGCCACGCCGGTCCCGGGGTTTCGGCCCTGGAGACCGAAGCCGACGATGCCCTGAGACCCAACCAGCTTTTTGCCGTCACCTTGGGGGCGGCGACCGATCCGGCCGTGGCGGCCGCGGTGGTGAGGGCCTGCCGGGAGTTGCTGGTGCCCGGGGCGATCCGCAGCCTGGCCGACCGCCCGGTGCGACGGCCGCTGGCGGTGGTGCACCACGGGCAATTGCTCAACGATCCCCACCATCCCTACCAGGGACGCTACCAGGGCGACGAAGACAACCGGCGCAAGCCGGCCTACCACAACGGAACCGCCTGGACCTGGGTTTTCCCCGTGTTCTGCGAAGCCTGGGTGGCGGCCTTCGGCCCGGCGGCACTGCCAACGGCGCGCTGCTGGCTGGAGAGCGGCCTGCGCCTGATGGAGTCCGGCTGCCTCGAGCAGGTGCCGGAGATTCTCGACGGCGACGCCCCCCATGCGCCGCGCGGGTGCGACGCCCAGGCCTGGGGCGTAAGCGAGCTGCTGCGGGTCTGGCACCTGTTTCACCGGACCGATCCGGCTGCTGACGGCTGAAGTCCGGCGCTTGGCGTATTGTCCTGCCGTCCCGGTTTGTGCACCCCAGGCATGCAGGGCAAATTCTGCTGTAATCCCGAGGAACGCAAGCGACGAGGAATCTCTTCCAATTACGCCCCGGCCTCCCCGGCGGTCGATCGACGCTTGCGATTGTAACCGTAGCGCAGCTGAAACAGTTCCACGCCCAGGGCAAAGCCCATGGGCAGGTAGATGTAGGCCTTGGGTATATGCCCTCCCATCGCCCCTTGCGACTTCCATCGCATCCTTGTAGGATCAAGTAAACTCACCGTGACGACGCCTCGGCGGTCGAGAGACGCCGTCCCGCCAGTTCCATAACCGTTCAAGCGAGGTCGCATCGAGAGATGAGCCGTTTTCAAACCTTTCAAGTCTACCCCCGGGTGCCCGCCTCCCTGGCCTTCCTGGAAAAATTGACGCGCAACCTGTGGTGGTGCTGGAACATCGAGGCCAGGGGCCTGTTTCGCCGCATCGATCCGGTGTTGTGGAAAGAGTGCCACGACAACCCCATTCTCTTTGCCACCCGCATCACCCAGGAGCGCCTGGAAAACCTTTCCCACGACGAGAGCTTTCTGGCACACCTGGAGCGGGTCCGGCTCCTGTATGAAAGCGAGGTGGATCTGCCCACCGAGCAGGCCCGCCACCGCTATCACGACGACGCCCTCATCGCCTATTTCTCGATGGAATTCGGCATTCATGAAAGCCTGCCCCTCTTCGCCGGCGGCCTGGGGGTGCTGGCCGGCGACCACCTCAAGGCCGCTTCGGACATGGGCGTGCCGCTGGTGGGGGTCGGCTTGCTGTTTCATCACGGCTATTTTCACCAGTTTCTCGACCAGACCGGCTGGCAACAGGAAGCCTACCCCGAGACCGACCTCTTTACCCTGCCTTTGCGCCGGGCCAAGGATCCTTCCGGCAAAAACGTCACGATCCGGGTGGACGGACCGGACGGACCGCTCTACGCGGCGGTCTGGTGCATCGACGTGGGACGGGTGCCGCTGTACCTGCTGGATACCAATGTTCCGGAAAACCCCCTGCCGCAGCGGGAGATCACCGATCGGCTCTACGCCGGCGAAGGCAAGAGAAGACTGGCCCAGGAGGTACTGCTGGGCATCGGCGGGCTCAGAGCCCTGGCCGCCATGGGCCTGCATCCCACCGTACTGCATATCAACGAGGGGCACTGCGCCTTTGTCGTCATCGAACGCCTAGCCCAGACGATGGAGCGCCACAAGGTCGACTTGACCGCAGCCCGGGAAATCGTGCCTCGCACCACGGTGTTTACCACCCATACCCCGGTGGCCGCCGGCTACGACGAGTTTCCCGTCGACCTGGCACGGCCCTACCTGGAACCCCTTGCCGACCGGCTCCAGACCACGGTTGACGACGTCCTCTCCTGGGGGCGCATCGGGACGGATTCGCCGCTGTCGATGTTCGTGCTCGGCATGCGCAACGCCATGTACTGCAACGGCGTCAGCGAACTGCACGGGGCTACGGCGCGCCGCATGTGGGCCCATATTTGGCCCGGTCGGCCCGAGGACGAAGTGCCCATCGGTCATGTGACCAACGGGGTTCACATCGCATCGTGGATCTCGGTGGACAACGCCCGGCTCTTCGAGCGCTACCTCGGCCCGGACTGGTACTTGCACACCAGCGTGCCGGAGACCTTCAACCGTATCGATCAGATCTACAACGAAGAGCTGTGGCGGGCCCACGAGATGGCCCGCTCGCGCCTGATCCGCACGTGCCGGCACCTCATGGTGCGCCAGTACAGCCAGCGCAACGCGCCCAAGGCGACGATGCAGGAAGCCGAGTCGGTGCTCGACCAGGAGATTCTCACCATCGGTTTCGCCCGCCGTTTCGCCACCTACAAGCGCGCCACCCTCCTGCTCCAGGATCCGGATCGGCTCGAGGCCCTCATCACCTCCCAGAGCCGTCCGGTCCAGTTGATTTTCGCCGGCAAGGCCCATCCACGCGACAACGAGGGCAAGGCGCTGATTCAGAAGATCGTCCAGTTCGCCCAGCGTCCCAGCATACGCCACCGGGTGGTGTTCATCGAGGACTACGACATCCATTTAGCCCGCCATCTGGTTCAGGGCTGCGATGTCTGGCTCAACACCCCCCGGCGTCCCTACGAGGCCTGCGGCACCTCCGGCATGAAGGCGGCTGCCAACGGGGTGCTGAATTTGAGCGTGCTCGACGGATGGTGGTGCGAGGGGTACCGCGACGATAGGGGCTGGCGCATCGGCAACGGCGAGCAGTACGAGGATTTGGCCTACCAGGATGCGGTAGAGGGGCAGGCGCTGTACAATATCCTGGAAAACGACGTGGTGCCGACCTTCTACGAGCGACGCAACGGCGACACCCCCAGCCGCTGGATCGCCATGATGAAGGCCTCGATGAAGATGGCCATCTCCGGCTTCTGCGCCCACCGGATGATGGCCGATTATGATTCGAGCTTCTATCGCCCCGCCGATGAAAACTGCCGCGAGCTGTTGGCCGACGGCGCCAAACGCGCTCATGAGCTGTACACCCTGCGCGAGCGTCTGGCCAAGGAATGGCACGCGGTGACGGTAGCCCAGCCGAGGCGTTCGGCCGAGGGACCGTTTCGGGTCGGCGACCAACTGACATTGACCACCACGGTTAAGCTGGGCAACCTCAAGCCCGAGGAGGTGGACGTGGAACTCTACTACGGCGTGATGAAGTCCCTGGACGTCTTGAAAACCAGCCACGTGGCGCCCATGCGGGTCATCGAGGACCTGGGCGACGGCCGGTATGTCTACGACTGCACCATCCGTTCCGACACTCCCGGCCGCTACGGGTTCACCGCCCGGGTGCTGCCCCGGGGTGACGCCCTGATCCGTTTCACGCCGGGCTTGATCACTTGGAGCTGATGAACGCTTGAAACTGGCGGGTTGCTGTAATGCGCAGCAGGCAACTTGTCGCGGGTCGATGCCATGGACAGCCTCCGAACCAAGCCGAGGATTCTCATCGTCACCCCCGAGGTGACCTATCTGCCCGACGGCATGGGCAATGCCGCCAACTATCTCAAGGCCAAGGCCGGCGGCCTGGCCGACGTGTCCGCCGCCCTCATCAGCGCTCTGTTCGAGCAGGGCGCCGACGTTCACGTGGCCATGCCCGATTACCGGCGCATGTTCATCCACGGCTCCCCCGGCCTCTACCCGGGCCGGGAGCTGGAGGCGATCCGGGCCAAGATGCCCGACGACCGCATCCACCTGGCCGAAGACCGGGCCTTCTTCTACGTGGACCACGTCTACGCCAACTACAGCCGCGACAACCTCAAGATCGCCCTGGCCTTTCAGCGCGAGGTGATTAACAACATCGTGCCGCGGGTGCGGCCCGACCTGATCCACTGCAACGACTGGATGACCGGCCTGGTGCCGGCCATGACCCGCATGGCCGGGATTCCCTGCCTGTTCACCCTGCACAACATCCACACCGTCACCAGCACGCTGGCGGAGATCGAGGACCGCGGCATCGACGCGGCATACTTTTGGCATCACCTTTACTACCGTCGCTACGTGGACGAGTACGAGGCGGCGCGGGGTGCCGTGCCGGTGGATTTCGTCACCAGCGGGGTGTTTGCGGCCCACTTCGTCAACACCGTCAGCCCGACCTTCCTGAAAGAGATCGTCGACGGCCGGCACGGTTTCGTCGACGGCCACCTGCAGCGCGAGCTGCGCAACAAGTACCGGGCCGGGTGTGCGGTGGGAATCCTCAACGCGCCGGATCCCTCGTTTCGGCCTGAAAGCGACACGGCCCTGGTGCGCCCCTACGGCCCGAAGGAGGCCCTGGCGGCCAAGCAGGAAAACAAGCGCCACATCCAGCAGGCCCTGGGACTGACCGTGGACGACAAGGCGCCGCTGTTTTTCTGGCCTCATCGCCTTGATCCCATCCAGAAGGGATGCCAACTGCTCTCCGATATTCTCTACCGGGTGGTGTCCACCTTCTGGGAAGACACCCTGCAGATCGTTTTTGTCGCCAACGGCGCCTACCAGCAGGTGTTCCGCGACATCGTGGCCCGCCACAATTTTCAGCGGCGGGTGGCGCTCTGCGATTTCAACGGCACCCTGGAGCGCCAGGCCTATGCCGCCGCCGATTTCATGCTGATGCCCTCGCGTTTCGAGCCCTGCGGCCTGCCGCAGATGATCGCGCCGATCTACGGCGCCCTGCCCGTGGCCCACGACACCGGCGGCATCCACGACACCATCGAACACCTCGACGTGGACGCCAATACCGGCAACGGGTTCCTGTTCGAGGTCTTCGACAGCCAAGGGCTGTTTTGGGCCATCGAGCAGGCCATGGCCTTTCACCGTCTGCCCGCCAAGGTACGGGCCGCCCAGGTTGCGCGCATCATGCGGCAAAGCCAGGAAACCTTCACCCATACCGTCACCGCCCGGCGGTACATCGAACTGTACGAAAAGATGCTCGAACGCCCGCTGATTGTCGAGTAGAATGATTTCCATCGATCACGACGCCATCGCCGCCCGGGTGCACCGCCTCGTGGCCCGCGACCCCTACCTGGGGCCCTATGCCGAGGTCATTGGCCAGCGATTGCGACGGGTGGATGAGGCGGCGGCGCGTCTAGCTCCCCGGGGTTTCCGTCTGTCGGACGCGGCCCTGGCCCACCAACGCTACGGACTTCATCGCCAGGCCGACGGCTGGGTCTTTCGCGAGTGGGCCCCAGGGGCCGAAGCAATTTTTCTCATCGGCGATCACAGCGGCTGGCGTGAAGATCCGCGCTTCGCCCTTCGTCGGGAAAACGACCGGGGCGACTGGGCCATTCACCTCGCCCCGGAGACGCTGGGGCACCAGAGCCTTTACCGGTTGCGGGTGCACGGGCCGGCCGGCGGCGGGGACCGCATCCCGGCCTATGCCCGGCGGGTGGTCCAGGACCCGGTGACCGGCATCTTCAACGCCCAGGTCTGGGACCCGCCGGCGCCCTATCGCTGGCGCAACGCCAGCCCGCCCCGGCCGCCTTTCCCGCTCGTCTACGAGGCCCATGTCGGCATGGCCCGGGAAACCGGGGGAATCGGCACTTACCGGGAGTTTGCCGACACCGTCTTGCCGCGCATCGCCGCCGCCGGCTACAATACGCTCCAGCTCATGGCGGTGGCCGAGCATCCCTACTACGCCAGCTTCGGCTACCAGGTTTCGAGCTTCTTCGCCCCCAGCGCGCGTTTCGGCCCCCCCGAGGACCTCAAGGCCCTTGTGGATACGGCCCATGCCGCCGGCCTGCGCGTGCTCATCGACCTGGTCCACTCGCACATGGTCAACAACACCGTGGAGGGCATCGGCCGCCTGGACGGCACTGACCACCAGTACACCCCTCCTGGTGATCGGGGACGACACCCGGCCTGGGGCTCCTTTCTGTTTGATTACGGCAGAGTCGAGGTGCTGCGCTTTTTGCTCTCCAACTGCCGCTACTGGCTCGACGAGTATCGCGTGGACGGCTTCCGTTTCGACGGGGTCACCAGCATGCTCTACACCCATCACGGCCTCGAGCATGTGTTCAGCAGCTACGAAGAATATTTCGGGGACACGGTGGACCCGGATGCCCTGACCTATCTCGGTTTGGCCAACCGCCTGGTGCATGCATTGCGCCCCGATGCCGTCACCATCGCCGAGGACGTCAGCGGCATGCCGGCCCTGGCCGCTTCAGCGCAGGAGGGAGGAATCGGTTTCGACTACCGCTTTGCCATGGGGGTGCCCGACTACTGGATCCGGCTGGTCAAGGACACCCCCGACGAACAGTGGCCCATGGGCACGCTGTGGCACGAGCTGACCAACCGGCGCCGCGAAGAGCGCACCATCAGCTACGCCGAGAGTCACGACCAGGCCCTGGTGGGCGACCAGACCCTTATCTTCCGGCTCATCGGGCCAGCCATGTACCATCACATGGGGGTCAACGAACGGCACCTGGTGGTGGATCGGGGCATTGCCCTGATCAAGATGATCCGCCTGATCACCCTGGCCACCGCCGGCCACGGGTACCTGAATTTCATGGGCAACGAGTTCGGCCATCCGGAGTGGATCGATTTCCCCCGCGAGGGTAACAACTGGTCGTTCCGGCACGCCCGGCGCCAGTGGTCCCTGGCCGACGATCCGCTGCTGCGCTACACCCAGGTCGGCCGCTTCGACCGGGAAATGCTGGCCCTGGCCCGACGGTGGCACCTGCTCGACGGCGCGCTGCCCCAGCTTTTGTGGGAGCACCAGGCGGACAAGACCATCGCTTTCCAGCGGCACGGGCTGCTTTTCGCCTTCAACTTCCACCCGACCCGCTCCCACGCCGATTACCCGCTTCCCGCCCCGGCGCCGGCCTACCGGCTGGCCCTGGACAGCGACGCCCCCCGCTACGGCGGGCACGGCCGCCTGGCGCCCGAGCAGACCTACCGGCGCCCGCATCCCGGTCGGGACGAAATAAAGCTCTACCTGCCGGCCCGCAGCGCCGTGGTGCTCGAGCCGGTGTAGCCGCCTCGGGAAAATCTTTGCGACCCTGCCACCATTTTCCGCCCCCATTGCCCACTGCGGATTCATCACTGCGTTCGGAATGACACGGGAGAAGGGGGCCTCCCTCTCTCCGTCATCCCGAGGAGCTCAGCGAGACGAGGGATCTCTCTGGCGCCAAGCACCCCTTTGATGATGACCCGCGGCGGTCAAATCCCGCCTTGAGCCTTGGGCTTCCCCGTGCCCCGGCGCGCGGACCCCGACCGGAAACAGTTGGGGAACCGACGCCATCAGGGCGTCTTGACCTGGCGGCCCATGTAGTCGTCCACGGCGGCGCGCACCGCGGCGGCCGAGAGAAAGGCGCAGTGCCGGTCGTCCTCGGGCAGGCCGCCGGTGCGCTCCAGGATCGCCTCGCCGGTGAAATCGGCCAGGTCCTCGATCTTCCGGCCGAGGCTCATCTCGGCGGCAAAGGAGCCGCAGATGGCGCTGGGGCCGCAGCCGTCGGTGGTAAACGAAGCCGCGGCCACCTTTCCGTCCACGATGCGCAAGAACACCTGGATCGTATCGCCGCAGGTGCCGGTAACCCGGCCGCAGGCGTCGGCCTCGGGCATCGGGCCCATGTACAGCGGGTTCTTCCAGCGAGCAAAAGCCTCCGGCCCATAGGCGGCCAGGGCCTCGGCATCGATTTCGGCCTGCATCTGGTTGACAAAATCGTCCAAGCTCATCTTGGTTTTCTCTCCTGTATCAAAAATCCGTCGGATGGAGCCGTGGCTCCATCCACGACGACAAAGATCGTACCAATCACTGAAGGATCCGTCCCACCGAAAAGGCCAGGAGGAACTGGCCGATGTAATACAGGGGCAGGCCGAACAGCCGGTTGGAGAACGCGGCCGCGATGAAGCGCTGGCGGGCCACGAAAAGATCCGAGAGGTAGAAGCACAGGGCGCCCGCCAGCACCAGGGCGCGGCCGGAGGGCGCCAGCCCGTCGTTGCCAGCCACGGCCAGGGCCGCGATGAGCATGGTGCTGATGGCCGCCACGTAGGCCAGCACCGCCCCGCGCATGCGCCCCAAAAACGGTTCGAGCCAGCGGAAGACAAGGGCGCTGCCGGCCAGCACCGCCACCGTGGCCGACCAGAACACCGCTCCCCCGGGGCTGGAGATGCGCACGAAGGCGAGCACGTAGGCCAGGTGTCCCGCGAGAAACGCCCCCAGGCCGAGGCGGAAGGCCTTCTGGCCGGGCAGGGCGAGGAGCACGTCGCCGGCCAGGCAAAAAACCAGCCCCCCGAGCAGAAAGTTGAAATAAATCGCCAGGGGCCGGGGCTGGGCCAGTGCCGCGGCGACAAAAAGCAGCGAGAGAACGGTCTTGAGCGGCAAATAGAAGGCACGCCGCTGGCGATGCTCGAAAAACAGCACCAGGGCCAGCAGCCCGATGGCCGCGATAACGATGGCAAGGTTCATACGGTCAGATCCGCTCCAGCAGGTCCAACAGCAGCCGGACCCCGAAACCGGTGCCGCCGGCCGGGGCGTAATCGGAGGCTTTTTTCGAGTAGGCCGGGCCGGCGATGTCTATATGGGCCCAACGGGCCTTTTCCACGAAGGCCGACAGGAAAAGCGCCGCGGTGATGGCCCCGCCCCAGCGCGTGGCGCCCATGTTGGAGATGTCGGCAAACTCGCTCTTGATCTGCTCCTTGTAGTCTTCGGGAAGCGGCAGGCGCCAGCAGCGCTCGCCAGTACGGGCCGCAGCCGCCAGAACCGCCTCGGCCAGGTCGTCATCGGCGCTGAAAAGGCCGGCAATCTTTTCCCCCAGGGCCACCACGCAGGCCCCGGTGAGGGTGGCCAGGTCCAAGACGGCGTCGGGCTTGTACTGCTCGACGGCCCAGGCCAGGGCATCGATGAGAATCAGCCGTCCCTCGGCGTCCGTGTTGCCGATCTCGACCGTCTTGCCGGCAAAGCTCTTGATGATGTCCCCCGGCCGGGTGGCCCGGCCCGACGGCATGTTTTCCACCAGCGGCAAAACCCCCACGACGTGCACCAAGGGGTTGAGACGGGCGACGGTGATCAGGGCGGCGGCCACCGCGGCGGCCCCGGCCATGTCCATCTTCATCTCCTCGATCTGGCTGCCCGCCGGCTTGAGATTGATGCCGCCGGAATCGAAGGTGACACCTTTTCCCACCAGCACCACGGTCTTCTTGGCCCCCCGCGGCTTGTGTTCCAGCACCGCCAGCGCCGGGGGATGATCGCTGCCGGCGGCTACGGCCAGCAGAGCGCCGAAACCCTTGCGGCGCAGGGCTTTTTCATCCAACACCGTGGTCTTCAGGCCGGCCCCCTTGGCCGCCGCCGCCACCGCGGCGGCAAAGGCCTCAGGAACCTTGTCGTTGGAAGGAGTGCTGACCCATTCGCGCGCCATGCGAGTGCCGGCGCAGACCGTCTCCACCCGCTCGACCAGGCGTTTGTGGGCTCTGACGGCCCCACGTCCGGTCAACAAGGTGATCTTTTCCAGGGGTTGACGCTTTTTTTCCGCCTTGTAGCGATCAAAAACATGGTTGCCCAGGCAGGCGCCCTCGGCAAGGGCGGCGATGAGTTCGGCTTCTGCCATGCCGGTCGCCTCGGACCACGGCACGGCCATGTGCAACCCCTTTAGTTTGCGCGCCATGCCCTCGCCCACCGCCCGGCCGGCAAATTTTCGCCAGGCTTCCGCATCCAGATCGCCCGCCTTGCCCACGCCGATAAAAACGGCGCAACGGATGTTGCCTCTCTCGGGTTGACCCCGTGTCAGGCGCTCACCGGTTTCGCCGCTGAACGCATGGACGCGGCGAACCTCCTGGACCAAATCCGCCACGGGTCCCCGATGAAGATCCTTGTCTTCGCAAACGGGGATGACCAGGGTGTCGATGCTGGATTTGCCGGGATCGGCGGCGCTAAGTGCAATCATGCAAGCCTCCTTGGGATGAAAGCGTTGGAAGGCAGCACTCGGGATGGCCGCGGTGGCGCCTGGACCGGAGCCCGAAGGCTGCTTCGACAAGGTTCAAATGGGCACCATAGAGGAGCGCCGAACCGCTGTCAAACCACTTCCACCGCCCCGTGGCCCACGGCTTGTTTCCCGCGGCAGCGGCCGCCGGCGGTTTCGTCCAAGGTTCTACGGCCCCTTTGCCCGCTCGCGCCAACCGGCGCTTGAAAAAGCGTCGGCTTCCGGCTATTAGAAAAGGCAATGCGAATCGTTACCCGACCGGATTTCGACGGTGTCGTCTGCGCCGTTTTGCTCCAGGCCGCCGAACCCATCGACGCGCCGACTTGCTGGATTGAACCGAATGCCATCCAAAAAGGAACGGCCTCGATCCGCTCCGGCGACATCTTGGCCAACCTGCCTTACGATCCCCGTTGCAGCCTCTGGTTCGACCACCACGTCTCCAACCGGATCCAAGCTCATTTCAAGGGGGCCTGGCGCGTCGCCCCATCGGCCGCCGGGGTGATTTACGACTTCTACCGGGATCGTTTCATCAAGGATTTCAGCACCCTGGTCCACCAGGCGGACAAGATCGATGCCGCCGACCTGACCCGGGAGGAAGTCCTCTCTCCAGAGCGGCATCCTTTTCTCTTGCTGTCGATGACGATCTCCGGCCGCCGTAAGGATGCCGCCTACTGGGACCGGCTGGTGACCCTGCTGGGGCGTCATCCCGCCGAGGCGCCCACCGATGACCCGCAGGTGAAGGCCCGTTGCCGCCGGGTTGTCGAAGACAACGCGGCCTATCGGCGGTTTCTCCTCGCCCACACCGAGTTGCGGGGCCAGGTGGCCGTTACCGACTTCCGGCATCACGCGGAGGTTCCGGAAGGCAACCGCTTCCTGGGCTACGCCCTGTTTCCCCAGTGCATCGTGCAGGTGCGCATCCGCCGCGATCCTGCCGACCGGAACCGGGTGTCGCTCAGCGTGGGCCACAGCATTTTCAACCGCGGCTGCCGGGTCAATGTCGGGCTGATGCTGGCATCGTTCGGCGGCGGCGGTCACCGCGGCGCCGGAGGGTGCTCGCTGGAGGCCGGCGAGGCGGATGGGCATCTTGAGCGCATCATCGGCATCCTGATGGAAAACAAGCCCAATGAAGCGTGACCGTTACTGCCCGGTGCGCTCGTCATCCCCAAGCGCCAAAAGGGAAAATTGAACCCATGGGACTGATCCGGGGATTCAAATACAACCTGGCCGGGTTGCGCCTCGGCCTCACCGCCCCGAAGCTGTTGATGATGGGCCTGGTGCGGCTCGGGGCCATGATGGCCGCCACCGTGATCGGCGCGGCTTTGGCCCTGGCATACCACGACGCCTTGATGACCGCTCTTTGGCAGCGCCCCGAAAGCCTCTGGTGGGTCTGGCTGTGGTACCTGGCCTCCTGGCTGCTGGCCGTGATTTTGATAGGAATATCGGCTATCGTGGGGTACCTGGTTTCCCAGGTTCTCTTTTCCGTCCTGATCATGGACCTGATGAGCCGCCATACCGAGCAGCTCACCACGGGACGCGAAGTACCCCCGCCGCCCATGGGCAAATTCAAATGGCTCGCTTTTCTCGTGGCCCAGGAAGTACCCCGTGCCATCCTGCCCATCCTCGTCGGCCTGGCGCTGATGGTGGCCGGCTGGCTCACTCCGCTGGGCCCGGTTCTTGCCGTCGTTTCTTCCCTGGCGGCAGCCGTATTCATGGCCTGGGACAGCACCGACCTGGTTCCCGCCAGGCGCCTGGAGCCGTTTCGCCGGCGCTTGGGCCGCCTTGCGGCCAACCTCGGCTTTCACCTGGGATTCGGTATCTGGTTCCTGGTTCCCATCCTCAACCTCGTCTTCCTTTCCTTCGCCCCGGTGGGCGGCACCCTCTTCGCCCTCGAGGCCTCCGGCGAAAAAGGAGAATGACGTGATCATCCCCTTCAACGGCAAGAACCCCACCATCGGCGCCGACGTCTTCATCGCCCCCACGGCGGTGGTTATCGGCGACGTGACCATCGGAGACGGCAGCAGCATCTGGTACGGCACGGTGCTGCGCGGGGACATGGCCCCGATCCGCATCGGGGCCCAGGCCAACATCCAAGACCTGACCATGGTGCACACGGACTACGGGCATCCGGCCATCGTCGGTAATCGGGTCAGCGTCGGTCACCGGGCCGTGGTGCACGGCTGCCGGGTGGAAGACGAAGCCCTGGTGGGCATCGGGGCCGTGGTGCTCAACGGGGCGGTGGTGGGCCATGGCTCGGTGGTAGCGGCCGGATCGGTGGTCCGCGAAGGCCAACAGGTGCCCCCCGGCGTGTTGGTAGCCGGTATTCCGGCAGCGGTCAAAAGGAAGATCGAGGGTGAAGCGGCCGAGCGGTTCCGGCTGCCCTATCAGAACTACATCGCCCTGGCCAAGGCACACCGGGAATTATTCGAATCGCAGGAATAGTTCATCCCTCCCAAAAAAATTTCTGCCTGGAACCCGGGGAAACTTCGGGAGGACTTGCGGCAAGCCGTACCTTGCCTCGCGCAGTATCACGCCGCGAACATCGGAATTGCAAACGTTGATTTAGAATTCGATCTTCAACCGCAGGGAGACATCGCTGAGCCGATCTGCGGCGGGATCCTCAGCAGTGCCCTCGTAGAGGCTGCTGCGCCAAGCGGAAACGGACAGGCTGGTCACCGGGGTGAAGCGGTAGCCGAAATCGAGGCCAAGGTCGAGGCTGCGCCATTCATCCACCGGTCCGGCCGCCGGTGTATAAAAGTCGTGGAAATGGGTGCTTTGGGCAGCAAGGGAGAGCGACCACGGCGACGTCTGGTCGCCGAAGCGGGTCTTGAGCCCATAATGTCCCAAGGCCCCTTCCCCCCCGCTGACGGCGTCAAAGACATCCATCCGCCCCATCCAAGGAGTGAAACACAGCCAAGGTGAAGGCCGAAAATCGAGCACCGCACGCCATCCCTGGTAAGCATCGTTGACCAACCCCGCCCACTGGGTAGCGCCGGTGACATCGAGGGAATCCTTGAAGGATCGGTCACCGTAAACACCCTCCAGTCCAAAGCTGAGCCGGTCATCGACCAAATCCTGGCGATACCCAAAAGACAGCACTCGAGAGGGCATGGCTTGTCCCGCCGCCTCGCCCGACAGGCCATTGATGAGGCCGGCAGCCCCCAGGGTGGTCAACTGGGTCTCATCGAGTACCGTCACCCGCTTGGAGGCAAGAAGCCGCCGGCGCCAGTAGCTGTTTCGCAGGCTGGAAACGATGACGCCCTTGCTGCGCGAGGCGTGGATGAACTTGTCCTCTCCGAGGGAAATGCCCACGTGCTCGATACGCCCTCTTTTGCTGCCGAAGAAAAGAAGGTCGCTGGGGCGCAATTCGTTGGGATCGGCAACCAGGTCCTCGAGAAAATCCAGTCGACTGATGGCGCGGGAGTTGTGGGGCAGCTTGATGCCGAAAGCCTCGGCAAAGAGGCGCTTGGCGAATCCAGAGCAGTCGATTCCGTTCTGGGAGACGCCGCCGAAGCGGTAGGGAACCCCCAGGAACTTTTCCAGCTCGGACTTGAAGGCCACAAACTCGGGGATGTCCTTCTGAAAGGCGGTCAGGTGGCGGGTGCGGTCGTTGACGGATCTCTTGGCCTTGGCTGGCTTGGCGGCCTGGCAGGGCATTGCGCTAAAAACAACGAAGCCGGCGAGCAGGACCATCATTGGCCGCCACCACCGGCATCGGAGCGGCCCTGCGACCGAGCGCGTGTGTCCGAACGCCATCACCCGTCGGTTCCTCGCTTTCAGCCCCAAGGGGGCGTCCCTTCCAATCCGAAAACGGCAACATGCAAAAAACGCTTTTTCGCTGATAGCCAAACCCGCCGATCTTGTCAACTGCCCGCTGGCAATGAAAAAGGGGCCTCCGCCGATGGAAGCCCCCCTTTTTTTCTTCGATACCAGCCGGCGCTCACCCCTTGACGACCCGGGTGCGGAGCACACCGGCATTCTCCTCTTTCACCGAAACGGCGATCTTGTAGAGAATCGTCAAAACGATGAACCCCACCGCCCAGACCCCCAGGGTGATCATCACCTCGGGTGCGGTGGGCATGTACTCGTTGACTTCGTGCAGCGGGTTGGGCACGAAACCGCCCGAGATCAGCCCGAGCCCCTTGTCGATCCAGGCGCCGATGAAAACCATGGCGCAGGAGACCGCCAGGACCCCTTCGTGGCGGCGGGTGGCCGGCACCACCAACAGGATGATGGACCCGAGCATCAACCCCATGGACGTCCACATCCAGGGCACCAGCACGCCCTTGCCGTGCAAGCCGAAAAACAGGTACTTCAAATGGTCGGTGTGCTCCGGAATCTGACTGTAGCCGGCCACGAAGACTTCGCAAAGAAAGAAAAAGACGTTGGCGATGATGGCGTAGGTGACGATCTTGGCCAGGCTCTGGATCTGCTCGCGCCCAGGGTCGAACTGGGTAAAGCGGCGCACGATCAGGCAGAGCAGGATCAGCAGGGCCGGCCCGGCGGCAAACGCCGAGGCGAGAAAGCGCGGCGCCAGGATGGCCGTCAGCCAGAAGCCGCGGCCCGGCAGACCGCAGTAAAGGTAGGCGGTGACCGTGTGGATGGAAATGGCCCAGGGAATCGACAGGTAGATCAGCGGCTTGAGCCAAGGCTGATAGTGGGTGCCGTTGCGCTCGGCCTCCAGCACGTTCCAGCCCACCACGATGTTGAGGAACAGATACCCGTTGAGCACGATCATGTCGTAGAACAGCATCGAGTTGGGCGTTGGGTAAAAGAGCACGTTGAGCATGCGCATCGGCTGCCCCAGATCGACCATGATGAACAGCAGGCACATCACCAGGGACGCCACGGCGAGAAACTCGCCCATGATGGTGATGCGGCCGAAGGCCTTGTAGTCGTGCAGGTAGTACGGCAGCACCACCATCACGCCCCCGGCCGCCACCCCGACGAGGAAGGTGAACTGGGCGATGTAGAAGCCCCAGGAGACGTCACGGCTCAGGCCGGTGATGCCCAGGCCGAATTGGAGCTGGTAGAGGTAGGTCAGGAAGGCCACCCCGGCGATGCCGCCCAGCACCACCAGCAGCCCCCAGTATTTCTTGGTTCCTTTAAGCGCTAGTTCGAGCATGACGACCTCACACGATGTAGTAAACCGAGGGACCCGTCCCCAGGTTGGTTTTCCGCCGGATGGCGTAATTTTCCTTGAGCAGCTGGCTCACCTCGGATTCCGGATCGTCCAGGTCGCCGAAGGTCAAAATGCCGTCGGAAACCTCGACACAGGCGGGCAGTTTGCCCACCGCCAGGCGCTCCACGCAGAAATTGCACTTTTCCACCACCCCCTTCATGCGGGTGGGGTAGGCCTTGTTGATCTCGGCGATGAAGGGCCGCGGGTCGCGGAAATTGAAGCTGCGCGAACCGTAGGGGCAGGCCGCCATGCAAAAGCGGCAGCCGATGCAGCGGTGAAAATCCATCATCACGATCCCGTCGGACGCCCGCTTGAAAGTCGCCTTGGTGGGACAGGCGCGCACGCAGGGCGGGTTTTCGCAGTGGTTGCACATCACCGGCAGGCCGATGTGCTCCAGGTGCTCGCTGACGTGATCGGTGGCCTGGGAGGGAAAAGCGTTGTGAAAATGCGTCTCCCAGATCCATTTGATCCGGTGGCGCTCGTTCTCGAGCATCGGCACGTTGTGTTCCTTGTGGCAGGCCTCGACCATTTTCTCGATCTGCTCGGCCGATTCGATCTTGCGTGTATCCACCACCATTGCCCAACGGGTGGCCTTCAGGGCATCGGGGTGACGAGCCACCCGCGCTTGGGGCGTTGCCTGGTGCCCGGTGGCGGCGGCCACCGCCTCGATCATCGGACGCGCGCCGAGTCCAACCGCCGCCGAGGCCCCCGCAATCTTCAAAAACTCTCTTCGGCTGCGTTCCATTTATTCACCCTCCTTCGGATTGTCGATATGGCAATCCCAGCAGTACGGATCCGTGGAGGCGTACGCATGGCAACGGTCGCAAAAATCCTTGTAATTGCTGTGACAATCCAGGCAGGTGTTCGACAGGCTCATGGTGTACGCCTTGCCCTTGGCGTTAATGTAGACTGTTTGACCGTCACGAACCTGGGTGTCGCGCCACACGTCGAGCAGCTTCATGTGCTCGGTGCGGATTTCCTCCTTGGGCAGCACGCACTCGCCCGCCGCCTTGGCCTTCTCGGTGAGAACGACTTCCGGCGGCGGCGCCGCCTTGCCCAGGTTGTACCAGAACGGGAAGGTCACCACGGCCGCAAAAATGACCAGCCCGGTGACGATTTTACCTTTGTCATTCATCCGTATCGCCCTCCATGCCTTCCAACGGTTCCCCGCGCAAGTCGGTTTCACGCTTCTTTTCCCCCGGCATCACCAGGGCGTTGGCCACCATTTCATGCAGTCCGGTAACGCCGACGCCCGGCACCCAGTAGTCCATCAGGGGCGGCAGGACGGCCCGGTCGATGGCGCAGATGCACGCCAGCATGTTCACGCCGTGTTTCTCGTGAACATACTTGACCGCGTTGGCCCGGGGCAGCCCGCCGGCCATGCGCAGCTCCATGTTCTCTCCGGCGTTGAGTCCCGCGCCGGAGCCGCAGCAGAAGGTCTGCTCGCGGATCGTGTTCTCCGGCATCTCGTAGAAATGGTTGCACACGTTGCGGATCACGTAGCGCGGCTCCTCCAGCAGCCCCATGCCGCGCGACGGGTTGCAGCTGTCGTGGTAGGTGACATTGAGGTGGTTGTTGCGGCTCTTGTCGAGTTCCAGCTTGCCGTGGCGGATCAGGTCGGCGGTGAACTCGGCGATGTGCACCATCTTGGTGGACTTGGCGTTTTCGAACTTGGTCCCGGTGATGGGCGACACCGGCTCTTCCAGGAAATCCGCCGGGCCGTTCATCGTGTCCATGTACTGGTTGATGACGCGCCACATGTGGCCGCACTCGCCGCCGAGGATCCACTTGACCCCCAGGCGCTTGGCTTCGGCGTACATCTTGGCGTTGAGCCGCTTCATCGTCTCGTGGCTGGTGAAGAAGCCGAAGTTGCCCCCTTCGCTGGCGTAGGTGCTCCAGGTGATGTCGAAGCCGTACTTCTCCTGCAGGTAGTGAAAAAGCATCATGTAGCCCATGCAGGTGTAGGTCCCGGGGTCGGCAAAGACGTCCCCCGAAGGAGTGATGAAGAGAATGTCGGCCCCCTTGCGATTGAAGGAAGGCTCGACGCGCACGCCGGTAACCTCCTCGATGTCGTCGACGAAAAAGTCGAGCATGTCCTTGTAGGCATGGGGTTGGATACCGAGGTGGTTACCGGTCATGTAGCAGTTGGATACTGGCGTGGCGATCCAGTCGATGTTCAGGCCGAGCAGGTTGAGCAGCTCACGGCCCATGATGGTGATCTCGGCGGTGTCGATGCCGTAGGGACAGAACACCGAGCAGCGGCGGCACTCGCTGCATTGAAACATGTAGTACCACCACTCCTTTAGCACGTTGAGGGTCATGGGGCGCGCCCCGCCGAAGCGGCCCATGATCTTGCCGAACGTGGTGAAATCGTTGCGATAGACCGACCGGAGCAGCTCGGCCCGCAGCACGGGCATATTTTTCGGGTCCCCGGTGCCGATGAAAAAGTGACACTTGTCGGCGCAGGCCCCGCAGCGCACGCAGATGTCCATGAACACCTTGAAGGTACGGAACCGCTCGAGGCGCTCTTTGAAGCCCTCGTGGAGGATCTGCTGCCAGTTTTCCGGCAGCTTCCAGTCATCCTCCACGGGGTTCCAGCTCCTCGCGTAGGGGAATCCCAGAGTTTCGAGGCTTTTGGGGTTGGCCGCATAGCAGTACATCCCCTTGCGGATCTCCACCGACGTGTCCATCCAGTCGGTCGAGCCCGGCTTGTGCACCAAGCGGGAATAAAAATCCTTGGGTTTGGGCAGGTCTTTCATCTCGTATCACTCCTTTTCCGCTTCAGCCGGCTCGAGAGGCTTTTCCACGGGCAGTCCGGCCTCGACCATCTTTTCCCTGAAATCGTCCTCGTATTCCTCGTAGGTGTGCACATCAACCGGGTAGTTCCACGGATTGACATGGCGATGCATGCGCGTGTCATTGGGCAGGTTGCGCGTCGGACTCAGAAAGATGCCGCCCAGGTGCATCAGTTTGCTGAAGGGGAAGTACGCCAGAAGGACGCTGACAAAGAAAAGGTGGCCGTAGAAGAGACCGTCGATGCTCTTGAGCACCGCGGTGTCCGGAAAGCTGAACGAAACCAAGCCCATGGTCAGGGCCTTGATGCTCACAATGTCCACCTTGGAGAAATAGCGCATCAGGATGCCGGTGAAGGCGATGCCGAAGATGAGAAAAAGCGGAAAAAAGTCGTTGGCCAGGGAGATGTAGCGGACCATCGGGATGAAGATGCGCCGCAGGGCGAGGTAAGCCACGGCGACCAGCAGCACCACCCCGGACAGGTAGACCACCGGCAGGCCGAACTGGAAGAAGGCATCCACCGTTTCCAGCAGCTTGATGGGCGCCGGCACCGGCTCAAGGAAAAAGCGCAGATGGCGCACCAGGACCACGGCAAAAGCGTAGTGGAAGGCCAGGGCGCCGACCCACAGGAAAATTTCCCATTGGTAGGCGATGCGCCCGTCGCCCTTGGTTTTCATGCGCGTGTTGCGAAACAGCGAGCGAAAAGCCACGATTTCCAGAAACATGCGCACGATCACGCCGCCGGTGGTCGACGGATTGTCGATGCTGTTGGGGCGGATCCAGGGCAGGGTATGCTGCTGACCGCAGGTGGTGGGGATGCGAAAGGGCACCGCCGATCGGGCCCACCCCATCACGCGGCGGATGAAGCCGACGAGAAACACCAACAGGGCCGCATAGGGAATCAGCACTCCGAAGATCCAGTGGAGGCCCACGGCTTCCGTTCCCACGTAGGCAATCAGAAACAGCACGATCACCGCCAGGAAGGAGTACATGTACTTAACATTCATCGAACCATCCCTCTTTGCCTGTAAATGTTGATTGAAAAGCTCATTGCGGTTCGGGGACCGCCCCTTCCTCCGGCTTGAGCGTCACGATGCCCGCCCGCTCGAAGGCGTGGCAGATCCGGTTGCGCTCCAGGTCCACCTTGAGTTGGAACAGGGTCTCCCGACATTTCAAGTATATACCGAATCCAACAAGCAGCATCTCGTCGATGCGACTCTCCACCTCCAGCAATTCCGCATAGGTGCCGTCTCCGGTCAGTTCCTTTCCCAAGGCCTCGCGAATGAGGGGTTTCAAAGCGAGGATGAAGGCGGTGGCCTGGGCTGGCGAAAAAGACTGGACAGCGCGGATGCGGATGATCGGGTCCAGGGCCTCGGCTTGCACCTGTGCATCGGCGCCCGCCAACAGGGCGTCGAAGGCTGCCTTGAGGCCGCCGATGGTGGCTTGGCCCACGGGGTTGCTGAACGGGTCTTTTTGGGATTTCAGGAAACGGGCGGTGTCGGGTGGGTAGGTGGAGGCGACCAGTTCGAACCACTTTTTGACGATGGCGGACCGCTGCGCCGCCAAGCGTTCAGCGAGTTTCATCAGTCGCGGCTCCAGCCGGCCGAATGCCCATTGCGCCCTCCAGCCGGCCACGTGCTTGTTGCGCAAGCTTCCGAGATAGACATTATTTCAAGTTGAAATGGCATGTTAGGAGGAATCCCCAAGATCGGTTCGAGGTCCATCTTTTTAAACAACTTGCCCCATCGTGTCAAGGACAATTAGAACTCCAACAGGGCCTCAGCCGAACCGGCCATAAACTTTTTTCCAAGGGCTGTCAGCCGTTTGTCGAGCGTTGGCCAGGGCCTTGTACAGGGCGCCCACCGCCAGCTCGGCGCAGTGGAAATGATCGGCCGGAAGGGTCTCCAGGTAGGTTGCCACCGCCTCGGGGGTTACCTTCCAGGCCGCCTGGAGCGGTTTGCCTTCGATCATTGCTACCACGGTGTTGGCACAGGCATTGGTCTGCAGGCAGCCGTCGGTTTCATAGGCCGCTTCCTCAATGATCCCGTCGCGGACCACGAGGAACATCTCGATGGTATCGCCGCACTCGCCGGTGTTTTTACCGTAGCCATCCGGCTTGGCAAGTCTTTCCCGCTTGTCGGAGCGGAAGGCCATCTCGAGAAAGCGCAGCGAGTGAGTCTGCCAAAAATCGCCGGGAGCTGGAACCATGAATCGTCTCCAAGGGATGCCACAATGGGCGGCTGAACAAGCGCCAACGCAAGATAAAAGAGACCCAATCGCTTGTCAATCGCCCGCTGCTTTTCTGCGGCGGGGGTAGATGATACCGGCGGCCATCATCTTTTCACGCAGCGTGTTGCGGTGAATCCCGAGAAGGGCCGCGGCCCGGGTACGGTTTCCCCCGGTCTTGGCCAGGGCCCGGCGGATGAGGCGCGCCTCGGACTTGATCCGTTCCGTGCGCAGGGACCCGATCGGTTCTTCGGAGGACTCGCAGAGGACGGCCTCCCGCAGTGCCTGGACATCCCCGGATGCCGGATCGCAGAGGGTGTGCAGCCGTTCCACGGCGTTGCAGAGTTCCCGCACGTTGCCCGGCCACCGGTATTCTGCCAGCAGGCGTCGAACCGCCCGCGTGATCGGTTTTGGACGACGTCCGGTGCGCTCCGACCACTTGGCGGTGAAATAATCGGTGAGCCGCGCCACGTCGTCGCCCCGCTCCCGCAACGGCGGGAGCCAAAGCGGCAGGACGTTGAGCCGATAGTAGAGGTCTTGGCGCAGGGCGCCACCTTCGAGCATCTTTGCCGGGTCACGGTTGGTGGCGGCAATGAAGCGCACATCGACCCGGATGCGCCGGTCGTCGCCGAGGCGCTGAAACTCCCTGTCCTGGAGAACCCGCAGCAGCTTGGCCTGAAGGTCAAGGTTCAGGGTGTCGATGTCGTCCAGGAAAAGGGTGCCGCCATGGGCTGTCTCCAGGCGGCCGCGGTGGTCCTGGCAGGCGCCGGTGAAGGCGCCGCGGCGATGGCCGAAGAGTTCGCTTTCCACCAGCCCGGGGGGCGCGTCGGCGCCGTGGAAAATGATGAAGGGGCCCCGCCGGCGGGTGCTGTAGCGATGAATCGCGCGGGCGGCCAATTCCTTTCCGGTCCCGGTTTCTCCCTGGATCAAGACGTTGTTGTCACTGCGGGCAATCCGGCGGATGCGGGCGAAGACCTGGCGCATGACGGCGCTGCTGCCGACCATCTCTCCGCAAGCCGGCACCGGTCGGTTTCCGGCATCCGGCGGCGCCAAGGCCCGCTGGAGGGTACTTCGGGCGTCAGGGGCGCTGATGGAAACCAGGGCCGCCGCCGTCGCCGGGAAAGTGGGCGGCTCCCGGTCGCCGTTGAAGATCACCACCGCCTGCAGATCCCGACGGTTTTCCAGCCGCAGGAGAGGAAACAGGAGGGGGTCAGCCACCACGGCGGTAACGGGATTATGGCGCAAGATATCCCTCGCCCCCTCAAGCGTCCCGGCGAACAAGGCAGGCCGGAAGCGTGGCAGAAGCGGCTTGATACGGCGGCGCAAGCTGGCGCCGGCCACTGCCACGAGAATCCAGGGATCGTCCTTGGCCATTGGTCGACCAGCGGCAGGAATCAAGTCAACGAACACCGCCGATGACGCGCCAAAGCTCTCCTTCCCTTGCAAGCGCAGAGGGGGTCAAGTACTGTCGTCGATTGTCCGAACTGGATGCTGCCGGGTGGAAAACGCAAGGCACTACGCGCCATTCCATCGCCGGCGGCGATGGCGCCATCGGCCAAAACGCGACTAAATGAACACACAAGCGATGAAGAGTCAACCCCGAAGTGCGCCCGTTGACCGCACGGCCCTAAAAAAACGACCGATCAGTCGGCGTTCTGATCGGTCGTTCCAAGGAGGAGAACAGATGATGGTGTTGGTTTCGATTTTTAAATAAGCAAAATCCTTGCCAAGCGCTCCACAAAAGACCGATAATTTTTCAACCATCTGTATTTACAAAATTAACTGATTTTCCGACAATGAACCCGAAGGGATCCGCTTGCCACGGAGGCCTCATCTTGACCTGTTTTTGCCACCGCGGGTTCATGATTGTGAACCCCCAACAGCCGCCAAAAACCATAAAAGCAGCAATAGCGCGTTAAAACAGACAGTTAAGATCTCTTCGGGCAAGTTCAGTTTTTTGAACCAGCTCCCGTCGAAATCGCTGGCCGCCCCCCCGGGCCCCTGATATCAATCGGGAAAAAGCGACTTTCGGTCTCGTGCCCCCTGCCCTCGTCTCCCGAGACGCCCCCTGTCAGCCGTTTTTGACCGCCGCCCCCGGAAGGCGCCCGGCGGGAAAAGCCCAGCCATGCCCCGGATGGATCCACCGGGCCCCCGCCGCCGCCAGTCGCAGCCATTGCTCGCCGATGGCTTCCAGGCTGTCTGCAAAAGGCGGCATGTGGCGATTCGCCCCGAAAGGCCGGCAGCCGAAGGCCAGATCCCCCACGGCGGCGTGCCCGGAGGCCGTGAGCACGGTGAGAGAGCCGGCGGAGTGACCCGGTGTATGCAGCACCCGTGCCTCGACGCCAAAGCCGCCCAGGTCCAGATCGTGCTCCACGATGATTTCGGGAACCACAGGATCGAAGCGGTACAGCCTTTCCACGATCCGCGGATGCCGCCGCCCCAGGGCGATCAACCGCCGACTGAAGGGGCCGGTCCCAGGGGGCAGCACGATGCGCCCCTCTTTGAGCATTGACGCCTCGGCGACATGGACGGCCACCGGGCAGCCGCAGCGCTGCCGGATCGCCGCCAGGCTGCCCACGTGGTCGAAGTGGACGTGGGTGACCACGATGAGGCGGATGTCCCCCGGCTCAATGGCCAGGCGGCCCAGTTTGCGGAAAAAGGTGTCGTGGCAGCCGCGGGCCCCGGCGTCCACCAGGATCCAGCGGTGCGGACCGCCCATGAGATAGCAGTTGGTGATGCCCAGGCGGATACGCTGGACATCTGCCGGGGTCATGGCGCCTCCTTGTCATCATCGTTCTGCCAATGGCTTCTCTGGGAAACAATCACCATTCGTCTCTATTAGTATAGGCCTCCCACGCCAGCCGGATCAAGGCCGAGGGGACGCCCCGCTTGACAAGAGGCTCCGGCTGTTCAATGTTTCACAACGATTTCAGTCGGTAACTACCTTTTTCGACCGCCGGCGGCCCCGTTCGGCCGCCCCGGGGTCGCTGTCGCACAACCGTTCACTCAACGCCCGGTGTCCCCCGGCGCCCGGGTATGGCCTGGAGCCCCGGGGCGCCCGGGACACCTGACGTTGAACCACGAAATCGGATCAGGAGGACCGATGACCGCCAGCGCCGAGACCTTCGAATTCAAGACCGAAGTCAAGCAACTGCTCAAACTGATCGTCAACTCGCTCTACTCCAACCGGGACATCTTTCTCAGGGAGCTGATTTCCAACGCCTCGGATGCCATCGACCGGTTGCGCTTTGCCGCCCAGACCCGGCCGGAGCTGCTCGGCGACGACCCGGAGTTTCGTATCCGCCTGATTCCCGACGGCATAAAGCAGACCCTGGCCATCGCGGACAACGGCATCGGCATGACCCGCGAGGAGGTCATCGAAAACATCGGCACCATCGCCCAGAGCGGCACGGCGGCTTTTATCGAGGCCCTGGATCGGGCCAAAGCCCAGGCCGACGGTCTGTCACCGGAGCTCATCGGCCAGTTCGGCGTCGGCTTTTACAGCGCCTTCATGGTGGCCGAGAAGGTGGAGCTGGTTACCCGGGCCGCCGGCAGCGACACCGCGGTGCGCTGGCAGTCCCACGGTGACGGGACCTACAGCATCGAGGAAGCCTCACGGCCCGAGCGCGGCACCACCATCACCTTGCACCTGCGCAAGCGCGGAAAAGACGAGAAGGACTACACCGACCCATGGGTGATCCGGGACATCGTCAAGCGCCACTCGGATTTCATCGCCTATCCCATTGTCATGGACGTGGAGAAGATCGAGCCGATCCCCGAAGCCGAGCAGCTCAAGGACAAGGACGGCAAGCCCATCGGGGAGACCACCCGCAAGGTGGTGCGCGAAGAGACCCTCAACTCCATGAAGGCCATCTGGACCCGGCCCAAGGACGAGGTCACCGACGAGGAACACAAGCAGTTTTACCAGCACCTGACCCGGGACTGGAAGGAGCCCCTGGAGCGGCTGCACATGAAATTCGAAGGGGCCACCGAGTACACGGCCCTGCTGTACATCCCCGCCCAGGCCCCCTTCGACCTGTTTCATCCCGAACACCGCCACGGGGTCCATCTCTACTGCAAGCGGGTGTTCATCATGGAGGACTGCCAGGACCTGCTGCCCGAGTACTTCGGCTTCGTGCGCGGGGTGGTGGACGCGCCGGATCTGAATCTCAACGTCTCCCGCGAGATCCTCCAGCACGACCCGCTGGTGCGCAACATCCGGCGCAACCTCGTTAAGCGTCTCTTCGAAGCCCTCGGTAAGATGGACCCGGCCAAGTACGAGACGTTTTACAAGGAGTTCGGCCAGATGCTCAAGATCGGGGTCCACACCGACCACGAGAACCGCGGCAAGGTGGCCGAGCTGATCCGCTACCCCACCACCGCCAGCGACGGCCAGCTGGTGTCGCTGAAAACCTACGTCGAACGCATGAAGCCGGATCAAAACGAAATCTACTACATCACCGGCGACAACCTCAACGTCCTGCACCACAGCCCCCACCTGGAGCGGTTAAAGGAAAAAGGCTACGAGGTGCTGCTGATGGCCGACCCCATCGACGAGTGGGTGGTGCAGGCGTTGACCGAGTATGACGGCAAGAAACTGGTGAGCGCCGAAAAGGGAGACCTCCCCCTCGACGACGCCGAGGCCGCCAAGACCGAGGACTTCGATCCCCTCTTCGCCTTCCTGCGCACCCAGTTGGAAGACAAGGTCAAGGAGGTGCGCCGCTCGACGCATTTGAAAGAATCGGTGGCCTGCCTGTCCGGCGATGCCCAAGATTTGTCGGCTTACATGGAAAAAATCCTCAAGGCCGCCGGCCAGCCGGTGCCCGAGGTCAAGCGGGTGCTGGAGCTGAACCTGGAGCACCCGGTGGTGGCCGGGATCAAGGCCTTGTACGACAAAGACCGCCAGGACGCACGCCTCAAGGATTACGCCCGGCTGCTCTACGATCTGGCCGTGGTGGGCGAAGGCGGCAAGGTGGAAAACCCGTCCTGGTTCTCCCAGAAGGTAGGCGCCATGATGGCCGGCGCCTTGGAATCTCAAATTTGAGATTTGACATCTCCAATGGGTCGGTTTCGGCAACACTGCCGAGACCGACCCGGGGCGTGCGATGATCCGATGGCTCCTGGGGCTGCTCGGTGCCCTCTACGTACTAAGCCCGTTTGATTTTATACCTGATTTCATGGTCCTGCGCGGCTGGGTCGACGACCTGCTGGTTCTCTACCTGCTCTACCGCTACTACCTCAAACCCTTTCTCGACGGCCGCCAAACCTCCGGCCAAAGCGGCCCGCGGGCCGACGGTGCCACCGGCTCGAGGCCGCAGCCCGGCGGAAGCGCCAACGATCCCTACCGTGTACTGGGGCTGTCCGCTGACGCCACGGCCGAGGAAATCCACCAAGCCTACCGCCGACTGGCCGCCAAGTACCACCCGGACAAGGTGGCCCACCTGGGCGAAGAATTTCGCCGCCTCGCCGAACAGCGCTTCAAGGAGATCCAGGCCGCCTACCAGGAGCTCAAGCAGCGCCGCGGGATTTGAGGCGCCGCCCCCTCAATCCACAGCCTCCCCGTCGGCCAGGCCATGGTGGCCTCCCCGGCAGACAGCCGCCAGAGCTGCGGCGCGGTCGGAAAAAATCCAGTCCACGCCCCGATGGATCTCTCGATACAACCCCTTGGCGCAATTCACCATGCCGCAGCCCACCTGCTGACCGCGGCGCTGGTGGCGTTTCATCGTCCTGTCCCCCAACAGTATAAAATGGCCACAGACTCCCCCGTAGCCGCGGGCTAAAGCCAGGCGGCTGGTGGTCTTTACATCGGCCCAGGCGATGGGCAGCAACGCTTGCCGCGGGGCGAAGCCGAGGTAGGCGAACATGCGCGGATCGAGACCGAGCAGGTGGTAGTCGTCCACCGGGCGCAGGGGGGCCAGGATGGCCGCCAGGATCGCCGTCTGCATGTGAAACCGGCGGTAAGGCTCGGCCTTGACCTCGATCATCAGGTGACGGCGGCCGCCGTAGCGCGCCACCACCTCGGCCAGGGTGGTAAGTTGCGAGAAAACCGACCGGGCCTCGGCCAGGCGCAAGTCGGCCAAGCGGTGAGACACGCCGGCCAATCGCCCTAGATCCGGATCGTGGAACACCACCGGTTGCAGATCAGCGGTCCACCGCAGGTCGAGCTCGAGCCCCCAGACACCGGCCCTGTCGGCACGGTCGAAGGCGGCCAGGGTGTTTTCGAAAACGCTTCGGTTGTCGTGTTCGCCGCGGTGGGAGACGATCCTCGCCTCGGCCAGTCGATCCGGAGGCGAAGCGGCAAGGGGCCGGGCCGCCACGTAGCCGTCCGCCAGGCGCTGGAAGGCCGCTTCCGTCCATTTTCTCACCGCCCGCCGCATTCTTTGACCTGGGGCCGGCGGGCAGGCCCTGCGATTGGCTTCCATGGCACACGCCGCTAGCGACCGGAACGGCGCCGGTCTCAGGCCGGTTTCCGTCCCCGTCGAAAACCGAAGAGCAGGTAGACGATGAAGCCGACGAAGGGAACGCCGGCCACCACCACCCAGAGCACCTTGCGGCCCGGAGATCCGAACTCCTTCTGGACGCTGTCCACCAGCGCCCAAACCGTTCCGAGAAAAAACGGCACCACCAGGGCCAGAAAGGTTGAGAGGGTTTTCAGGTCCATCCCACCGTTGTCCTTCTATTCGCCGAGCTGGTCGGCGATTTTCAAGATGGTTTCGGCGTAGGGCTTGCTGTAATTGTAGCGCAGAATCACCCGATAGCGCTGGTCGCGGGTCAGCCCTGGGCGCCAGTTGTGATGGCGCAGATAGTTGCCTACCGAGGCGATGGCATCGGCGTGATTGAAAAGGTCCACCCGGCCGTCCCCGTCGCCGTCCCGAGCCAAGCGCAGGGCATTGCGCGGCATGAACTGGCAGATCCCCATGGCCCCGGCGTAGGAACCGGTAACCCCCCTCGGATCGATCCCCTCACGGGACGTAAAACGCAAGAAAGCCTTGAGCTCCTCGTAGGCCCACGCGGATTTGGCATCGGCCTTGGCGGCAAACCGAGCGGGCGAAATCCGGCGCTGCGGGGGGATTTGCTCCCAGAGCGCCTGGCGCACGGCCGGGTCGGAGAGCGCCGCCATGGTGGAAAGGATGCTGAAAACCCGCCGGTTGCCGGTGTAGGTGCCCAGGCGGGTTTCCACCAGCAAGATCCCGGCAATGATCTCGGCCGGCACGCCGTGGGCCGCCTCGGCCGCCACCAGGGCGTCGCGGTGCCGCGCCATGTATTGCCGGGCCCGTGCGATGGCCTCGGCAGCGGCAAACTGCTCGTAGTTGATCCGGGTCTCGCTGTGGACGAAAAACAGCGCCACCCCCTCGGTTTCAAAAATGCTCCCGGGATCGTGGTAAAGGGCCTGAATCTTATCGGCGGCGAACCCCTCGGCCACGAGCCGGTTGGAGAGTCCGGAAAACGGGTTGCCGGCCGATGCCGGGGGCGGGTCCATCCCCGCCAGCCCCAGGCAGACGAGAAAACCGATGGCGATGTGCACGGGGCGCAAGCGGATCATCAATGCTCCGGGGTGCCGGTGAGCGGACCGGCCTAGCAAGGTTCCTGTTGATTTTATCGCTCACAAATTGGCATGCTAAGATATCTGGTGTCAATTGAAGTCGACCCCCAAGGGCGGCAGACGTCCATGAGCCGAAAGACCGAAAAAACCGTTTACACCTGCCAGCAGTGCGGCCACACCAGCCCCAAGTGGCTGGGCCGCTGCCCGGCGTGCGGCCAGTGGGACACGCTGGTGGAAGAGGTGGTGCGAACCTCCGCGGCCCGCCCCGGCATGCCCGCGGCCGAGGCCGCCGTCCCGGTCCCCATCGACAGCGTGAGCGTCTCGGAAGAGTTTCGCATCGCCACCGGCATCGGCGAGTTGGACCGGGTCCTGGGCGGCGGCGTGGTGCCGGGCGCCATGGTGCTCATCGGCGGTGATCCGGGCATCGGCAAATCGACCCTGATGCTCCAGACTCTTCACGGACTGGCCGCCGCCGGCCGGCGGGTGCTCTATGTCTCCGGCGAGGAATCGATCCGCCAGATCCGGATCCGCAGCCAGCGCCTGGGCACCCTGGCCCCGGGGCTGCTGGTGGTCTCGGAAATCGACGTTGCCGCCGTGCTGGCCATGGTGGACAAGCACCGCCCCGACGTTCTGGTGATCGACTCGATCCAGACCATGTTCAGTGCCGAACTCACCTCTGCGCCGGGCAGCGTCAGTCAGGTGCGCGAGTCGGCCCTGCGGTTGATGCTGATGGCCAAGCGCTCCGGCACGCCGGTCTTCCTGGTGGGCCATGTGACCAAGGACGGCACCCTGGCCGGACCGCGCCTGCTGGAGCACATGGTGGACACGGTGCTGTATTTTGAAGGCGACGGCAACCATGTCTACCGGATCCTGCGGGCAGTGAAAAACCGTTTCGGCTCCACCAACGAGATCGGGGTCTTCGAAATGAACGCTCAGGGACTTGGCGAGGTGGCCAACCCCTCGGCGGTGTTTTTGGCCGAGCGGCCCGAGGCGGCCCCGGGTTCGGTGGTCACCGCCGCCATGGAAGGAACCCGTCCGATTCTGGTGGAAATCCAGGCCCTGGCCACCGGCACCCCTTTCGGGACCCCGCGACGCACCGTGTTGGGCCTGGACCGCAACCGGGTGGCCCTGCTCACCGCGGTGCTGGAGAAAAAAATCGGCCTGCCCCTCATGGGCCACGACGTGTTCATGAACGTGGCCGGCGGGGTTCGCATCGACGAGCCGGCCGTCGATCTGGCCGTGGTCTCGGCGGTGGCCTCCAGCTTTCTGGACAAGCCGGTGGCCGGGCAAACCGTGGTGCTGGGGGAGGTGGGGCTCACCGGCGAAGTGCGCGCGGTGAGCCAACTGGAACTGCGCCTGGCCGAGGCGGCCAAGATGGGCTTTACCCGCTGCATCGTGCCCGGCGGCGGCCGGCGCCGGATCTCGGCGCCCCGCGGCATCACCGCCCAGGGGGTGCGTCAAGTGGCCGAAGCCATGGAGGTGCTCTTCTGATGGCTTGGCAATGGTCTTTCTTGTTCATTTTTATTGACTTTTTAGATAGTTGAAGCTATGACACAAGCCGCTTCCGCCGGCAATCGCTGGGCGGACCATTACACCCGCAAGGCCAAGCAGGACGGTTATGCGGCCCGCTCGGTGTACAAGCTGGAAGAAATCCAGGCCCGCCACCGGATCCTGCGGCCGGGCGACCGGGTCCTGGACCTGGGCTGCGCCCCGGGAAGCTGGCTCGTGCTCGCCGCCCGGATCGTCGGCCCCCAGGGCAGCGTGGTGGGCCTCGACCTGAAACCGGTGACCATCGCCTTGCCGGCCCAAGTGCGCACCCTGGTAGCGGACCTGCGGGATCCCGAATCGGTATTGGGGCAAACCGGGCCGGAAGGCTTCGACGTCGTCCTCAGCGACATGGCCCCGGCCACCACCGGCAACCGTACCACCGACGCGGCCCGCTCCCTCGAGCTGGCCATGGCGGCCCTGGCGACGGCCCGCAACCGGCTCAAGCCCGGCGGCTGTTTCGTGTGCAAGATTTTCCAGGGACCGGACGCCAAGGCTTTCGAAGTGGCGGTGCGCCGCATTTTCCGGGAAACGCGCCTCTTCAAGCCGCAGAGCAGCCGCAAGGCCAGCAGGGAAATCTTCATTATTGGCAAAGGAAAACGACAGGAGGAATGATTTATGTCCGGGCATAACAAGTGGTCGACCATCAAACATAAAAAAGCCGCCACGGACGCCAAGCGCGGCAAAATTTTCACCAAGCTGATCAAGGAGATCACCGTGGCAGCGCGCATGGGCGGCGGTGATCCCAACGCCAACCCGCGCCTGCGACTGGCCCTGATCAACGCCAAGAACGAGAACATGCCCAAGGAAAACGTCGAACGGGCCATCAAGAAGGGCACCGGCGAACTGGAGGGCGTCAGCTACGAGGAGGTGACCTACGAGGGGTACGGGCCCGGCGGGGCCGCGGTGATGGTGGAATCGCTCACCGACAACAAGAACCGCACCGTGGCCGAGATTCGCCACTGCTTCACCAAGTGCGGCGGCAACCTCGCTGCAGCCGGCGGTGTTGCCTATCTTTTCGAAAAAAGGGGGGATATCACCGTGTCCAAGTCGGCCGTGGACGAGGATCACCTCATGGAAGTGGCCCTGGAGGCCGGCGCCGAGGACGTGCGCGACGAGGGCGATACCTGGGAGGTGATCTGCGCGCCGGCCGACTTCGAGGCGGTGCGCGGCGCCATTGAAGCGGCGGGGATCGCTATCGTCGAAGCCGAGGTCACCATGCTGCCGGCCAGCTACACGGCCCTCGAGGGCAAGGAGGCCGAACAGATGGTTCGGCTGATGGACATGCTCGAAGACAACGACGACGTCCAGAAGGTGTACACCAACGCCGACATTCCCGAGGAGATGGTGGGATAATCGGGTGAAAGTTAAATTCGGACCGGCCAGGCCCTTCACAACCCGCCTGCAATGCCCTTGCTTCTATTTCGCCAGCGCGATCATGCGCTCCACGGCGGCATGGGCCGGCCGCCGGATCTTTTCGGGCACCGTCACCTGTCCGTCCATCCGCTCCAGGCAGCCAAGCACGTCGGCCAGGGAAATCTTCTTCATATCGGGGCAAACCAGCTTACCCGAGACCGCATGGAACCGCTTGCCCGGGTTTTCCTTGGCCAGGGCGTGCAGAAGGCCGACCTCCGTGCCGATGATGAACTCACTTTCCTCCGACTCCCTGGCATAACGCAGCATCCCCGAGGTGCTCAGGGCCGCGTCGGCCATGGCCACCACCTCGGGCCGACATTCGGGGTGGGCCAAGAAAATCGCCCCGGGATGTGCCCGGCGCTGATCGGCCACCTCCTGGACGCTCAGTCGGTCGTGGTAGGGGCAGCAGCCGGACCAGGGGATGATCTGCTTGGCGGTCCGGGCCGCGGTGTTCAGCGCCAGGTTGCGGTCAGGCCCCATCAGGATCCGGTCCGCCTCCAGGCTCTCAACCACTTCCAGGGCGTTGGCCGAGGTGCAGCAGATGGTTGACAGGGCCTTCACCGCGGCGGTGGAGTTGACATAGGTCACCACCGGGATATCGCCCAGCTCGGCTTTCCGAGCCGCCAGGGCCTCCGGGGTAATCATGTCGGCCATGGGGCACCCGGCCTCGGGCCGCGGCATAAGCACGGTTTTTTGCGGCGAAAGGATGGCGGCCGTTTCCGCCATGAAGCGGACCCCGCAAAACACGATTGTCTCGGCGTCGGTGGCCGCGGCCCGCCGGCTCAACTCGAGGGAATCGCCGCACAGATCGGCCAGGTCCTGGATCTCGGGGGGTTGGTAGTTGTGGGCCAGGATGATGGCGCAACGCTGGCGCTTTAGAGCTTCAATCCGTTTTTTCATGGGTCCATCTGAATGATTTCGACGCCCTGGGGGATTTCAAACTGAAACAGGGCGTCGTCCAATTGATCGTGGAAAACCACCTCGTTGAGCACGATGCGGGTCTTGTCGCCGTAAGCGTTGAAGGTGGTCACCGCCTCGATGGTGTCGCCGGCCGGATCGATGTCCAGCTCCACCCGAACCAGGTCCGGCTGCGGGTGCCGCGGCACCAGGATCAGGCGGTGAACGGCCTGCGATCCTTCAGGACTCAGGGAGACATCGAACTGCCGTCGCACCTGGCCGATGTCGGCCAGGAACCCCGCCCCCTTGCCGTCACCGAAGAACGACGGCGCCGAGCCGATCATCACCTGGCGATCCAGCGGGCGGTAGATCCACAACCGCTTCCCGTCGGTGACGATGGTCTGTGGCTCGGGGGAGCTGTACTCCCAGCGCATCTGCCCCGGCCGGCGGATCCAGAGCCGCCCCTCGGCGGTATCGGTGATGTCCATGGCCTGGAGGGTCGAGACCTGGGTGAAGCGGGCCTCCAGCCCAGCGGCGGCGTAGCGGGTCTCCAGACGGGCAAGAATCTCCTCGGCTGCCGGGACTTGGCCGGCGGTCGCCTTGGCCGCCCCCACCAGCATCAGCAACGCCAACACCCAACGCACCATCTTCCCTTCCTCCCTCTTACCCCGACCGCCCCCGCTTCTACGGCATTGAGGCCCATTTGTAAACCGCCCTTTGCGGCAACGGCGACGTGACGATCGTCAACGGTTCAAAGAAAGCGCGCCAGCTTTTGCCTCAACTGCCTCTCGTCCATGCCGCCGGAATTAGGACAATCCTTTCAAGGCGGTTGACCATCGTAGTGCTTCAATTTCTGGTGCAACGTCTTACGGGTGATGCCCAGGCGCCGGGCCGCTTCGCTCTTGTTGCCCCCCGTGGCCGCGAGGGTGCGCAGGATCGCCTGGCGCTCCAGTTCGGAGAGCGGTCCTTCGGGTAGCGGCGCCGTTTCCGGCGGCGGTCCGGCCGGCTCCTGAAAATCGGCTTCGCCCAGGTAGGCGCCGCGGGCCAGCACCACGGCCCGCTCCACGGCGTTGGCCAGCTCGCGGACGTTGCCGGGCCACCGATGGCGGATCAACCGGTCCATGGCAGCAGGGGTAAAGCCCTGGATCGGCTTTCGGTTCTTCTCGGCGAAATGCTTCAGGAAATGGGCGGCCAGCAGCGGAATGTCACCGGTACGCTCCCTTAGTGGGGGGATGTGCAGGCCAACCACGTTGAGGCGGTAGTAGAGGTCCTGGCGGAATGTTCCGTCGCTGATCATTCGGGCCAGGTCGCGGTTGGTGGCGGCGATGATGCGAACGTCCACCGCCACGGACTCCTGGCCGCCGACGCGCACCACTTCTCGCTCCTGGATCGCCCGCAACAGCTTGACCTGCATGGTCAACGGCATCTCGCCCACCTCGTCGAGAAACAGGCTGCCGCCGTGGGCCTGGACGATGCGCCCCTCCTTGCGGCGGTCGGCGCCGGTGAAGGCGCCCTTCTCGTGGCCGAAGAGTTCGGATTCGAGCAGGGTTTCGGTGATGGCGGCGCAGTTGATCTTCACCAGGGGCCCACGGCGGCGGAGGCTGTTGTCGTGGATGGCGGCGGCGATGAGCTCCTTGCCGGTACCGCTTTCCCCGGTAACGAGCACCGTGGCCTCGGTGGGGGCAACCTGGGCGACCGTTTCCAGCAGGGCGCACATGGCCGGGCTACGGCCGATGATGTGGGAGCGATTAAGGCCCCGGCCAAGGTCTGCCTTAAGCTGCCGGTTCTCCGCCTGCAAGCGCAAATGCTCCATGGCCCGCTGCACCGTGAGGCGCAGCTTGTCGAAATCCAGCGGCTTGGTCAGGTAGTCGTAGGCCCCCTTGCGGATCGCCTCCACGGCGGTTTCCACCGAGGCGTAGGCCGTCATCAGCACCACCGAGATGGCCGGGTTGATCGTCTTGATCCGCTCCAGGGCCTCGATGCCGGACATCTCGATCATGCGCACGTCCATCAGGATCAGGTCGAAGGCCTGCTGGCGCACCGCTTCCACGGCCCGGCCGCCGTCGTCGGCCTCGGTGACCTGGTAGCCCCAACTGCCGAGCAGCGTGGCCAGCATGGCGCGGTGGGCGGCATCGTCGTCGACCACCAGAATGTTAGGCGTGGCTGTCATCGTCGCTTCCCGCCGGTGAAAAGGGCAGCCGGAGACGCACGGTGGTGCCGCCCCCCGGCCGACTGTCAATGGCCACCGTGCCGCCATGGGCCTCGATGATGTTGTGCACGATGGCCAGGCCGAGCCCCGTGCCGGTGGACTTGGTGGTGAAATACGGGTCAAACACGTGGCCCAGGTCTTCGGCGGCGATCCCGCGGCCGGTGTCGGCCACCCGGATCTCGATGCCGTTTTCAACCGTTTTCGCAGATACTTGCAGTTTTCCTCCCCCCCTCATGGCCTCGATGGCGTTGATCAACAGGTTCAGCAGCACCTGGTGCATCCGCTCGGGGTCCATGGGTACCGGAGCCCCGTCATCGGGCAGATTCACCTCCAGTTGAACCCCGGCCTCGACTGCCCGGGGGCGTACCACCGCCACGGCCCCCTCGATCACCGAGCGCACCGGCAGGGGCTTGGGGGAAACAGTCACCGGCCGCGATAACTCGAGCAGTTGCCCCACCACCCGGTCGAGCCGGTCCACCTCGCCGATCATGATGGTGGCAATCTTCTGGTCCTCCGGCCGCCCGGGGGAGCGCTGCTTGAAGTAGGTGGCAAACCCCTTGAGGCTGCTCAGCGGGTTGCGGATCTCGTGGGCCACGCCGCCAGCCAGGCTCCCGATGGCCGCCAGGCGCTCGGAGCGTTTCACCGCCGCCTCCAGGGCCCGCACCTCGCTCAAGTCCTTCAAAAGAAGAATCTTCCCCGCATCTGCGCCTTCGGCGTCGGCGATCCAGGCCGCGTTGACCACCAGGGGAAGATCGCGGCCGTCTTCCGTCGGGCAGGAGAGCTCGGCTTCCAACCGGGCTTGCTGCGGCCCCAGGCGGTCGGCCAGGGCAGCCAGGGGAGTCGGCAGGGCCCTTGCGGCGGATTGACCGACCAGGTGCGGGGCCGTTTGCTTGAGAAGATCGCAGGCCGCCGGGTTAACCGCGGCCACCACGCCGTCGGGATCCAGGGCCACCAGCCCCACGGGCAGGCTTTCCACCAGCCGGTCGGAGAAGGCCCGGATGCGCCGCAGCGAGGTGCGCGTCACCCGGTAGCCCTGCAAGCGCACCAACCCGGCGAAACCCGCCGCGGCCGCCACCAGCAAAATGACCGCCATCCCCGCCGCATGCCGGGTATTGGCTGCCCGGACGGCTTCCACGGCGCTCGTGTCCAGGCCGACGAAAATCACCAGCCGTTCGGCGGAAGGCGGCTCGACGTGGGGCCAATTTTGCTCCAGCCAGCGGCGCATCATCTGCGGCCCGTGGCGCATGGGGCCGGAATGACGCCCCGGCGGCAAGGGACCGGTGGCGATGCCGGGCATGAACTTGCGGTACACCTCGAACACCCGCCGCCCGTTGGTGGTGTCCACCATGCGCCAGGCCTCGGCGCCGCCGGCAGCCACGGCAGCCAAGTCAAGCTCCTCCCCATGCCGGGCGCCCACCCGGTCCGGGTCGTTATGGGCCACGATGCGGCCCTGGTCATCGGTGACCAAGAGATAGACGATGTCCTCCTGCTGGGCCGTCTCGGCCAGCAACCGCTGCAAGCGAAAGACTCCCGAGGCCATGTGCGCCATCCCGGTGCGGGTGCCGGCCTCGAAGCTGCGGATGAGGGCGGCGCCCTTCTCCAGCAGCAGTTGAATGCTTTGGTCTTTCTGGCGGCCGATGTCCAGCCAGGTCATCAGGACCACGGTGGGCAGGAGAATCAACAAAAACCCCCCGGCGGCCCAAAGACGACTTGGCGCCACGGTGCTGGTATCGGGGTCGGTGTGCATATCGGCGTCAAAGCCTCGCAAATCGGATGCCATTTTTGGCCCAGAACGGTGGGCCGCGGTTGAAGCGACCGTTGATTCCGGCATAAGTCAAACCGGGTAAAAAATAAACACGCTGGTGAAATTTGCCCCCACCCGTGTCGTTCTGGAACGCCCCGGCTTGGGCAGTGGTTACGCCCGACCGCAGGCCATGGGCTTGGCGGCGACGTGCAAGGCCATGGTGCCGAACATGAAGGTCCGCCAACGAACCTGGACGAATCCCGCCCGGGCCAGCCTGGCGGCCAGAGCCTCCGGCGCCAAGAAGGTCCGCGTCGACTCGGGCAGGTAGGTGTAAGCGCCGCGGTCGCCGCCCACCCACTGGCCCATCAGCGGAATGATGCGCTTGAAGTGAAGCCGGATCAGAGGGGCCAGCGGCCCCCGGGGCGGGGTGGTGTCCAAGCACACGATACGTCCGCCGGGCTTCAGGACCCGGAACTGCTCGGCGAAGAGCCGGTTCGGCAGGGCGACGTTGCGCACCAGATACCCGGAGACCACCGCGTCGAAGCCGGCATCGGCAAAAGGCAGGGCCAGGGCGTCGGCCGCGCACCAGTCCACCTGACGGCCCCCCGGCTTTCGGCGGCCCACCGCCATCATCTCGGCGGTGAAATCCGCCGCCACCACCGTCAGTTTCGGAAACTGCGCCCGGGCGGCCAGGGCAATGCCGCCGGTGCCGGCGCCCATGTCCAGCAGCCGGCCCGCCGGCGGCGGGGCGGCCAGCTCGACCACCCGCCGACGCCACGCCCGGTCGCGCCCCAGGGTCATGACGGCGTTCATCAAATCGTAGCGCCCGGCGATGCGGCTGAACATGGCGCTGACGAAGCGTGCTTTTTCCTCCGCCGGGGGCAGATCAGGGGATTGGATTGGGGGCAACGGTTGGCTCCGGTGTTAAAAATTTGAAAGCATCCGACTGATCGGCCGGGTGTTGACAGGCACCGTTAAAATCCCCGCGCCGAAGTCGCCACATACCCCCGGCGCCCTTGATTCTTGGTGGGGCCTTTGTTATGCACCCGCCGATATCAGTGCGCTTTTTGCGCGATTATTTGTCTTGCGAAAGGACAGCTCCGATGCTCATCACCGAGATTCTGGCCCGCAACGCCCGTCTTTACGGCGCCGAAACCGCCCTGGTGGAACGGGACCCGGGTGCGGGCCGACGCCGGGAAATCACCTGGCGCCAGTTCGACGACCAGGCCAACCGCCTGGCCCAGGCCCTTTGCCACCGGGGCGTGGTCAAGGGCGACCGGGTGGTCCACCTGATGACCAACTGCCTGGAATGGCTTCCGATCTATTTCGGCATCCTCCGCACCGGGGCCTGGGCCGTGCCGTTGAACTTCCGCTTCGTGGCAGCCACCATCGCCCGCTGCGTCGAGACCGCCGAGGCCAAGGCGCTGATCTTCGGCCCGGAGTTTATCCAACGGATCGAAGAAGTCAAAGCCTCTTTGGACCAGACGGTGGAAACCTACATCTTCGTCGGTCCCGAAGATCAGCGGCCGGCTTGGGCCCTGGCCTACGACGCCGTGCAGGCCCAGTTTCCCGCCGCCGACCCCGCCGTGGACCTGTCCATCGTCGACGATGCGGCGTTGTATTTCACATCCGGCACCACCGGCCGGCCCAAAGCGGTGCGCCTGACCCATCGCAACCTCGAGGCGGCCTGCTACGTGGAAAACGCTCACCATCGCCAAACCCACGAGGACAACTTCCTGTGCATTCCCCCACTGTATCACACCGGGGCCAAGATGCACTGGTTTGGCAACTTGATCGTCGGCGCGCGCAGCGTCATCCTCAAGGGAATCGAGCCGCGCTGGATCCTGGAGGCGATCAGCGAGGAGGCGGTCACCGTGGTCTGGCTGCTGGTCCCCTGGGCCCTGGACATCCTCTTTGCCATCGAAAGCGGAGAGCTCAAGCTCTCCAGCTTCCGCCTGGGCCAGTGGCGCCTGATGCACATTGGGGCCCAGCCGGTGCCGCCCAGCCTGATCCGGGAATGGCGCAAGGTGTTTCCCCATCACCAGTACGACACAAACTACGGGTTGACCGAAAGCACCGGCCCCGGCTGCATACACCTGGGCATCGAGAACGGGCACAAGGTGGGCGCCATCGGCCGGCCAGGCTTCGACTGGGAGTTTGCCATCGTCGATGAACACAAACAGGCGGTAGCTCCCGGGACGCCCGGCGAGCTGATCGTGCGCGGTCCGGGGGTAATGAAGGAGTATTACCGCAACCCCGAGGCCACCGCCGAAGTCCTGGTGGACGGGTGGCTGCATACCGGCGACGTGGCGCGCCTGGACGAAGACGGATTCATCTGGCTGGTGGACCGCAAGAAGGACATCATCATCACCGGCGGGGAGAACATTTTCCCGGTGGAAATCGAGGATTTCCTCCAGAATCATCCCGCCGTGGCCGACGTGGCGGTCATCGGGCTACCCAGCCTGCGCCTGGGCGAAATCGCCACGGCCATCGTCAAGGTCAAGCCGGGGCACACGGTCACCGCCGAGGCCTTGGCCGAGTTCTGCCAGCCCCTGCCCCGCTTCAAACGGCCGCGCCGGTACATCTTCGCCGACGTGCCGCGCAACCCCACCGGCAAGATCGAAAAGCCCAAGCTGCGCCAGCGCTACGGCGGCAAGAGCACCAACTTCCAGATGGAAGAGTAAAGGTGTCCGGAACGCCGGATACAAAAAGGCCCGTCACCATTGGGTGAGCGGGCCTTTTCAGTTTTATGGCGCCAAAACTTATTTCTTGTCGTCTTTGACTTCCTCGAAGTCGGCGTCCACCACGTCGTCCGCGCCACCGCCCTGTCCGGCCTGGTCGCCGCTTGAACCGCCATCTTCCGCGCCGCCGGTACCCTGGGCGCCTGCGGAAGCCTGCTGGTACATCGCTTCGGCCAACTTGTGGGACGCCTGGGTCAACTCGTCGCTCAATCGGCGGATCTCTTCGGCATTGTCGCCTTCCATGGCCTTCTTCAGCGGGCCGATGGCCGCCTCCACCTTGCTGCGGGTATCGGCATCCACTTTGTCGCCCAGGTCCTTGAGGGATTTCTCCGTGCTGTAGATCAGGGCGTCGGCGTGGTTGCGGGCCTCCACCAGCGCCTTCTTCTTCTTGTCCTCTTCGGCATGAGACTCGGCCTCGCGGACCAGGCGATCGATCTCCTCCTTGCTCAGGCCCGAAGAGGCGGTGATCTTAATCGACTGCTCCTTGCCCGTGGCCAGGTCCTTGGCCGAAACGCTCACGATGCCGTTGGCGTCGATATCGAAGGTCACCTCGATCTGGGGCACGCCCCTGGGCGCCGGCGGGATGCCCACCAGCTCGAAGCGGCCCAGGGTCTTGTTGTCGGCCGCCATCTCCCGCTCGCCCTGGAGCACGTGGATCGACACCGCCGGCTGGTTGTCAGCGGCAGTGGAAAAGATCTGGCTCTTGCGTGTGGGGATGGTGGTATTCTTTTCGATCAGGCGCGTCATCACGCCGCCCAAGGTCTCGATGCCCAGGCTCAGCGGGGTGACGTCCAGCAGCAACACGTCCTTGACGTCGCCCTTGAGCACGCCGCCCTGGATCGCCGCACCCATGGCCACCACCTCGTCCGGGTTCACCGAACGGTTGGGGGCCTTGCCGAACAGCTTCTTGACGCGCTCCTGGACCGCCGGCATGCGGGTCATGCCGCCCACCAGGATCACCTCGGAGACGTCGCTGGCGCTGAGACCGGCATCCTTGAGGGCCATGCGGCACGGGCCTTCCAGCTTGTCGAGCAAATCGGCGCACAAGGCCTCCAGCTTGGCCCGGCTGATCTTGACGTTCAGATGCTTGGGACCGGAGGCATCGGCGGTAATAAAGGGAAGGTTGACGTCCGTCTCCATGGAGGAGGACAATTCCATCTTGGCCTTTTCGGCGGCTTCCTTGAGCCGCTGCAGCGCCATCTTGTCCCCTCGCAGGTCGATGCCCTGGTCTTTCTTGAATTCGTCGGCCAGGTAGTCCACCAGCCGCAGGTCGAAGTCTTCGCCGCCCAGGTGGGTGTCACCGTTGGTAGACTTGACTTCGAAGACCCCCTCTCCGATTTCCAGGATGGAGATGTCGAAGGTGCCGCCGCCGAGGTCGAAGACGGCAATCTTCTCCTCCTTGCGCTTGTCGAGCCCGTAGGCCAGGGAGGCCGCCGTGGGCTCGTTGATGATCCGCAGCACGTTGAGGCCGGCGATCTTGCCCGCGTCCTTGGTCGCCTGGCGCTGGCTGTCGTTGAAGTAGGCCGGTACGGTGATCACGGCATCAGTCACCGGTTCGCCCAGGTAGTCTTCCGCGTACTTCTTGATGTAGGCCAGCACGAAGGAGCTGATTTCCGCCGGGCTGTGCTGCTTGCCGCGCAGGTTGATGCGCACGTCCCCGTTGGACGCCTCTTCGATCTTGTAGGGCAGGATCTTGATGTCCGCTTGGACCTCGGGCGACAAAAACTTTCGACCGATGAGCCGCTTGACGCCGAACACCGTGTTTTCCGGATTGGTGATCGCCTGGCGCTTGGCGATCTGCCCCACGAGGCGCTCACCGCTCTCGGTGACCGCAACGATGGACGGCGTGGTGCGGCCGCCGTCCGGGTTGGTGATCACCTTGGCATCCCCACCCTCCATGACGGCCACGCAGCTGTTGGTCGTGCCCAGGTCGATTCCGATGACTTTCCCCATTTCTTCCTCCTTAAGACGATGTGCTGAAATCCGGTTGGAACGACTTTTACGATTGGGCTTCGGCCGTATCCGCGCCCGGGGGGGATTCACCGCCCTTGGCGGCCGCCTTGGCCACAACCACCATCGCGGGCCGCAGCAGGCGGTCGTGGATGGCATATCCTTTCTGCATTTGCCGGAGGACGACATTCTCCGGCACCTCGTCGCTTTGCTCCTGCATCATGGCCTGGTGGTAGGCCGGATCGAAGGGCTGCCCCTCGGCCTCGATGGGCGATACCCCGAAGCGCTCCAGGAGCTTGTGAATCTGCTTGAGGGTCAGATCCAAGCCTTCCCTCAGCCCCTTTTCGTTTTGCGCCTCGGCCGGCACCGCCAGAGCCCGCTCCAGGCTGTCGATGATGGGCAGCAGTTCCTTTAGCAGCGACTCGTTGGCGAACTTGCGGTATTCCTGAACCTCACGGGCGGAGCGCTTCTTGTAGTTGTCAAACTCCGCACTGACCCGCAGGAGGCGCTCGTAGTTTTCCCTCGCCTCGTTGCGGGCCGCTTCAAGGAGAGCCTCGAGGTCTTGGGGTTTGGCTTCGTTTTCGCCTGAAGCCCCCTTCGCGACGGTTGTCTCCTGGGAGGCCGCTTCCTGCTCGGTCAGGCCCTGATGTTCTCCCGGCTTGGCTTCAGCACTGATTTTTGACTCCGTTTTTTCTTTGACCATGTTGTTGCGTCTTTTCCTGGCAGCGTTGAAGTTGTTGGTTGCCGCGCAAACGATCGTAAAGACGATAATACCCGTTGGCATGATGTCAAGCGGGTTACCGACTTCTTAATCGGCCTAAAACATTTCAAAAGTCGTGCGCTTCGGCCCTTGCCGAACGCCGAGCAGGGCCTCGGTTGACGGGCCCGGGGGCGTCGGGATGAACGGCGTTTGCCATTTGGTATCGGCTTTGCTATAGGGGCCGCAGCGAGCAGGTGCGGCGCAGGACGCCGGCGAAGGCGGCATCGGGACGGGCGGTGCAACACCGGGAAAGCGGGAGGGGCATTGGTTGTGCACCCCCTTCCGAACCGTTTCCGAGTGGCGGTGGGCGCAAGCATGGCCGGGATCGATCCGCGACACAGACCGCATTACTTATCGCTGCTTCCTTCCGGACCTGACGAGGTTCGTAACCGTCTGTTGCGCGGCGACCGGCCAGTGCGACCCGGGCGACCCGGGGTCGGTCCTCGAGGGGGGATTCAGCCCCGCATGAAGCGGATTTCGGGATGAGGGCACCGCTAACTCCCCGCCTAGCACAACCGACTCGTAATATAGACCAACTGGTTGATTTTGCAAGACTGAAAAGGAAAACATGATGAACCGCAGAATCGTCACCGCTTGTCTCCTTGGACTGGTGCTGTTGACCAACGGATGCGCGGCCCTGGTGATAGGCGCCGGCACCGGGGTTGGCGTCTACAGCTATATCGAAGGAGAATTGCGGCGGACCTACCCCGCCGACCTCTCACCGGCCTTGGAGGCCACCGAGCAGGCTCTGAAACACCTCAAAATTCGTGTAGAATCGAAGACCTCCGACGGCATCACCACACTGCTCAAAGCCAAGCGGACCGACGGCACACCGGTGACCGTGAAGGTTACCGAGGTATCGCCCCGGATCACCGAAATCGGCGTTCGCTCCGGATTTGTCGGCCTCTGGGACAAGAACGTCTCCGAGCTGATCCATGCCACCATCGCCCAAAGGCTTCTCTGAGAAACGCGCCATCGACGCCTTTCTGGCGGCTGTCGAGGGCAACCTGACGCGCCAGCGCCTCGTGCTTCCCGGAGAGCGGGTCCTGGTGGCGGTATCCGGCGGGCCGGACTCGGTGGCGCTGTTGGTGGCTCTTCACCGCCTGGCGCCGGAGCACGGCATTGAGCTGGCCGTCGCCCATCTGCACCACGGCCTGCGCGGCCCCGCGGCCGATGCGGACGCCCGCCGCGTCCAGGCCCTCGCCACTCGCCTGGGGCTTCCCCTGGAGAGCCGCCGGGTGGACGCCGCCGCCGAGGCTCGTCATCGCCGCGTTTCGCTGGAAACCGCCGGGCGCCATCTGCGCTATGCCTTCCTGGAGGAGGCGGCCGCGGTTCACGGCTGCAACAAAATTGCCCTGGGCCACCAGCGCAACGACAACGCCGAGCTGGTCTTGATGAACCTGCTCCGGGGCGCCGGCCCCCTGGGCCTGGCCGCCATGCCACCCATGCGCGGCGGCCGGTTCATCCGGCCCCTGCTCTCCGTGGACCGAGAGCAAATCCTGAAATTCCTGGAAGCCCTGGGCGCCGACTACGGCGAAGACGAAACCAACCGCCACCTCGATCACCGGCGCAACTGGATCCGCCAGGAGCTCCTGCCCCTGATCGCCGAACAGGCCAACCCGGCCATCGTGGACGCCTTGAACCGCACCGCCGCCATTGGCCGTGACGAGGAAGCCTGGCTGGCCAGGATGGCCGCCGATCTCTACCGCGCCGTTCTGGTTCACGAAACCCACGACCGTGTCGTCCTGGACAACGGCGCCTTGGCCCACCTGGCGCTGGCAGCCCGGCGCCGGGTGTTGCGCCATGCCATCGGGCGCCTGCGCGACGACCTGCACCGCATCACCCTGGCCCATATCGAGGCAGCTTTAAGACTTGTCACCGAGAAAGGGCCCGCTCGATGCCTTCACCTGCCCCACCGGCTGCGCCTGAGCGCCGCCGCCGGCCGCCTGGAAATCCGGCGCATGGGGACTCCCCTGCGCCAGGTACAGGCCCCTGCCGCCTGGCGCCATGAATTGACATCCCCCGGCCGGATTCATATCCCGGAACTGGGGATGGCGGCACAGGCCGCTGTCCAACCCGTCCCGCCTCGCGGCGCCGGTGATGATGCTGGACAGTGGTCAGCCTTTTTTGATATCAATGCCGTTAGTTTTCCGCTGATTATCCGCAGCGCGGCCCCGGGGGACCGATTTCGGCCCCTCGGAGTCGGCGGCCGCCAGAAAGTGGCCAAGTTTTTCATCGATCACAAGGTCCCACGGCCCCTGCGCCCCACCTACCCGGTAGTGGAAAGCGGTGGGCGGATCATCTGGCTGGCCGGCCAGCGCCTGGCGGAGGGTGTGGCGCCCGGCAGCACTGGCGGCCGCGTTCTTTCGCTAGTTTTTAGACCGACAAACCACAAAAAGGATCTCTTTCAGTGAATCCGTTTTACAAGAATCTCGCCCTCTGGCTGGTCATCACCCTGATGATGATCATGCTCTACAATCTCTTCAATCAGCCGCACCTGAGCGAAACGACCATCAGCTACAGCGAGTTTCTTGCCATGGTGGAAAACGAGCAGGTGGCCGAGGTGCTCATCCAGGGTCAGGAGTTGGTGGTCAAAGACACCAACCGCACCCGCTACAAGGTCTACGCCCCCCAGGACAACGAACTGATCCCTACCCTGCGGCGTAAGGGGGTCGCCATCGCCGCCAAACCGCCCGCCGAGTCGCCCTGGTACATGTCGGTGCTGGTCTCCTGGTTTCCCATGATCGTGCTCATCGGCGTGTGGATCTTCTTCATGCGCCAGATGCAAAGCGGTGGCGGCAAGGCCATGAGCTTCGGCAAGAGCCGGGCGCGCCTGCTCGGCGACCAGTCCGCCAAGGTCACCTTCGCCGACGTGGCCGGCATCGACGAGGCCAAGGAGGAGCTGAACGAAATCGTCGAGTTCCTGCGCGATCCGAAGAAATTCACCCGCCTCGGCGGCCGCATTCCCAAGGGCGTGCTGCTCATGGGCTCTCCGGGAACCGGCAAGACCCTGCTGGCCAGGGCCATCGCCGGCGAAGCGGGCGTGCCGTTTTTCAGCATCAGCGGATCGGACTTCGTGGAGATGTTCGTGGGCGTCGGCGCCAGCCGGGTGCGAGACCTGTTCGTCCAAGGCAAGAAAAACGCCCCCTGCATCATCTTCATCGACGAGATCGACGCCGTCGGCCGCCACCGAGGCGCCGGCCTGGGGGGAGGACACGACGAGCGGGAGCAAACCCTCAACCAGCTGCTGGTGGAGATGGACGGGTTCGAATCCAACGAGGGGGTCATCCTGATTTCGGCCACCAACCGGCCCGACGTCCTCGACCCGGCCCTGCTGCGGCCCGGGCGCTTCGACCGCCAGGTGGTGGTGCCGCTGCCGGACATCGCCGGCCGCGAGCAGATCCTTCGGGTGCACATGAAAAAATCCCCCATCCACGAGGATGTCAGCGTCCAGCGGCTGGCCCGGGGCACCCCCGGCTTCTCCGGCGCCGACCTGGAGAACCTCGTCAACGAGGCCGCCCTGCTGGCCGCCAAGCGCAACAAGGAGCGGGTGGACATGGTGGACTTCGAAGACGCCAAGGACAAGGTCTTCATGGGCCTGGAGCGCAAGAGCAAGGTGATCCGCGAGGAAGACAAGCGCACCACGGCTTACCACGAGGCCGGCCATGCCCTGGTGGCCCGTTTCCTGCCCAATACCGACGCCGTGAACAAGGTTACCATCATCCCCCGGGGCCGCGCCGCCGGGGTGACGTGGTTTCTGCCCGAGGAGCGCGACTTCAAGTACAAGGACCAGCTGGAAAGCGAGCTGTCGGTAGCCTTCGGCGGGCGGGCGGCCGAAGAAATCGTCTTCTCGCGCATCAGCACCGGGGCAGCCAACGACATCAAGCAGGCCACCGAACTGGCCGAGCACATGGTGCGCACCTGGGGCATGAGCGAGGAACTCGGCCCCCTGTCGTACGCCAAGGGGGAAGAGCAGGTGTTTCTCGGCCGGGAAATCGCCCAGCACCGCGATTACAGCGAGGCCACGGCCCAGCGCATCGACGATGAAATCAGGCGCCTGATCGACCGCAACTACCGCCGCGCCAAGGATATCCTGAGCAAGAACCGCGATGTCCTCGACGCCCTTTCCGAGATGTTGCTGGAAAAGGAAACCGTGTTGGGCAACGAGCTGGATGCGCTCATCCTGAAACTGAGACCCGGCTTCGAGTTTCCCTCCCGCGGGCTGGAGGAAGACGAAACGCAGGAGGCGGCGCCGTCCACCAATGAGGCCCCCCCGCCACCGGAAAGCGAAGAAGGGGACCATGCGTAAAATCTACCATATAGAATGGGCCGATCGCCGCCTGGAACTCGGGCGGCGGACCTGCATCATGGGGATCGTCAATGTGACACCGGACTCGTTTTCCGACGGCGGCCGGTTTCTGAACCACGAGGCCGCCGTGGCCCAGGGGATTCGCCTGGCGGCCGAGGGGGCCGACATCCTGGACATCGGCGGCGAGTCCACCCGCCCATTTTCCGACCCGGTTTCCACCGAGACAGAGCTGTCGCGGGTCATTCCGGTAATCGAGGCCCTGGCGCCACAGCTATCGATACCAATCAGCGTCGACACGATGAAGGCGGCCGTGGCACGGGAGGCCATCGCCGCCGGCGCCGCCATGGTCAACGACATCTCGGCCCTGCGCCATGATCCGCAAATGGGCGACACCGTGGCCCGGGCCGGAGTGCCGCTCATCCTGATGCACATGCTCGGCACCCCCAAGACGATGCAGCAGGCGCCCCATTACGACGACCTGTTCGGCGAAATCAGCGCCTTTCTCGCCACGGCCATGGACCGGGCCCGCAGCGCCGGAGTGCCGGCCAACCGGCTGATCATCGACCCGGGCATCGGCTTCGGCAAAACCGTGTCTCACAACCTGGACCTGATCCGGGGGGTGAAACGTCTTGCCGCCCTGGACGCCCCGGTGCTCATCGGCCCCTCGCGCAAGGCCTTCATTCGCCGGCTGCTCAGCGACGACCCGGAGACTCCGTTGTCACCGGACGACCCCGCCGTGGCCCACGGGACATTGGCGGCCGCCACGGCGGCCATCCTCTCCGGCGCCCACCTGATCCGGGTCCACGAGGTGGCCTCGGCGCGCGCCGCGGCGCGCATCGCCGACGCCCTGCTGGTCCAACCGCAAGCGTAGCGGCAGACACCACCCAGCCGTCCTGCTCCTCCGCGAAAGGACCCCACATGCTCCTGGTCATCGACATCGGCAACACCAACACCGTTATCGGCATCTACCGAGATGAAACCCTGGTCTGTGCCTGGCGCATCCGCACCGAGCGCAATGCCACCGAAGACGAGTTCAACGTGCTCGCCATGGGCCTGTTTGCCACCGGCAACATTGATCCGGCCCGCATCGAGCGGACCATCATCTCCAGCGTGGTGCCGCCCATGGCCAATATCCTGGACGCCTTCTGCCGCAAGTACCTCGGCCACGCCCCCCGCTGGGTGGATCCGCGGCAGGCCTCGCCCATGCCGATTCTCTACAGCAACCCGGCCGAGGTGGGTGCCGACCGGATCGTCAACGCCGTAGCCGCCTTTCACCGGCATCCCGGCCGCCTCATCGTCATCGACTTCGGCACGGCCACGACCTTCGATGTGATCAGTGAGAAGGGAGAGTACCTCGGGGGAGCGATCAGCCCGGGAATCATGATCGCCGCCGAGGCCCTGTTCATGAAGGCCTCGAAGCTGCCGCGGGTGGAAATCTTCACCCGCCCGCAACTGGTGGTGGGCAAGGACACGGCCGCCAGCATCCAGTCGGGAATCATCTTCGGCTACGCCGGGCTGGTGGACGGGATGGTGGGACGCATTCAGCAGGAGACCGGCGGCGGGGCCAGGGTCCTGGCCACCGGCGGACTGGCCCCCCTGATGGCCGACGTGTGCGAGAGCATCGACGTCGTCGAGCCGGACCTCACCCTCGAGGGCCTGCGGCTCATCGACCAGCGTCTCCACGCCCCGCGAACCTGATTCAACGTCCGGGTTCCCCTCCGAACCGCAGCGCAGTCGTCAGGATCCCGAAAATCAAGAGCTTGATCCGGTACCGCTATTTTCCTCGAGGTAGCCGCTGAAGCCGCGGATGCTGTTTCGCAAGAAGCTCCTCTCGCGCTCTTTTACCGCCTTGGGCATCCGCCGCAAGGGCGCCAGCCACCCGTCG
>Ga0190359_1000022_pt1 | contig 75248 bp, 117 predicted proteins | sample 48721823_MG_FD_161269 | JGI IMG/M metagenome (GOLD analysis project Ga0190359, IMG submission 161269) | Hydrothermal vent microbial mat bacterial communities from Southern Trench, Guaymas Basin, Mexico - 4872-18-2-3_MG | ecosystem: Environmental > Aquatic > Marine > Hydrothermal vents >...
TGGTTTTAGGCGCTGGGGCTTTTTTTAGGTCGCTCTATTTGGTACCAAGCGGTAACAATTATTTTTTTTTTTTGCGGCGCCAGACGGAACGTTAGTTTAAGCGGCACCGCTGCGGAACGTAATTTAAAGGCCAAGCCGGCCATCCGGATAGGCGCTGCATGGAACAACGTGGCGCTGAATATGGAAAACGGGCGCTGTATTTGTCCCTAAACAATAGTAAAAATGTTCGCACTTCCAAACAATCCAACGGTACCAAACGGAAACGCAAATCCGGAATGTGGACAGCGGCGCTAAATTGATTTATTGGAGCGGTGTCTTTAAGCGGAGTCGGTATGATAATTTAAGCGGCACCTGGATATAGGACCAATTGGTCCAATTGGACCACGTGGTTATATAACGTATATAACCAATTGGTTAGTTACGTATATAACCAATTTGGATAGATACATATATATCCAATTGGATTAACGTATTGGTCCTAATTGGTTAGTTACGTTATATATATATGGAACGTATATAATGGCGTAACGTAACGTTATATATCCGCTATGACGAATACGTTTATACGTTATGGAACACGTTATACGGTACGTTACGTTAATACGTTATAATGGAATTGTTACCTCTATGTTAATGGTTCTTTAATACTGGTGTTTATTCTTTAATATGATAAGTGCGGAATGCGCTCTTAATATGATAATGCGGGGAATTTGTTTGGAGCGGCGTGGAAATCGACAAATGTCGTATTGCATAACTTTATATACTTTGAAGTTCAAAAAGTTATTAGAGTATGATTAACTGCAAGATGTTAATTATATGTAAGCACGAAATATTGTAATAGAGTGGCGTTGCTTTTCGGAGCGATGTCATATATACAATATTGAGGTGAGTGCAAATGGCAATAAGTGTAGGAGAATACGAAGGCATAAGTTTGAGTAGAAAAAGAGGAGGTTCGAAGCGGTTCGATACAAAATTCACTAAAACGGAAATAAAAGCGATATTAAAAGAACTGGCACAGCACAACGGAGAAATAAGGACAGATGCAGAAACAATAACTAAGGAACTTTTGAAAAGGAACAAAGTATTAGGAGCGAACAGGATTGGATTCGAATTGAAGCAGTGGATTCACATAAATAATGCGGTTGTGGATTTTGTAGCACAGAACGGAAAGGAAAAGGCAAATGAGATATTACACAAAGCGGGATTAAGCACAGGAGATTTTCTCGGAGAGAGAGTGGATATCGATGTGAATACAAAAAAGATACTGCACAAAGGAAGTGAAGTGGAAGTCATTTTGTTAAATGCACGGAAACTTGACTATGCACACAAGACGGAATCCAGTTGGAGAAAATGCCTTTGTAGCGAATTCGGCAAACAATATCTAAATAGGGAATAGGCACAAATAACGCTTATGATATGAGGCGTGGTGCCTTTTTTTTATGAGGAACTTCTCGGTACCACGTGGAAACAGACACCCCCGCATCATAATATCATAATATTTATTCCTCCAAATTGTTCCAAATTAAGGGTAATCGGACTAAAATAGGCGCTCGATGTTGGCCAAGGCATGGTGTTTAAGGGCAAAACCTTGTGCCAAGCAGGAATTTTGGTGTTTGGGTATGTGTAGGCCTCAATATCTAAAATGCGGTGTGTGTTGTGTGCCATGGTGTGCCAAAACCTTTGGCACCTGTTTGGGAGCTTGTACCTATCAAATATGAAGGAATTTGGTATCTTGTGCCATGAAGTAGGCCCGGGACGTCTATAGCTATAGACATGGACCGCTTAAAACCATGGATTGGATGCGTTTTATGATAGGGCATCTATAGACAAATCTATAGATGCTCAGGTGCTCGTAGAGAGGTGTTTGGGATAGGAATAAAGCGTTCAATTTATTGAACATGGAGAGAATTGGATATGATGGATAGTGTGGATATCGTGGAACACTTATGCGTTATGTTTTTATACTATGAAAACCAAATAAGATATGAGGTGATTTTTTATGGTGCTAAATTATAAACATCAATATACTACTATTGAGTTACGGAAGGATACAAAACTCCGGCTTGACAAATTTAAGCGAAGTGGAATGAGTTATGATAAAACAATAACAGAAATGATAGATGAGTTGGAACGGCTTCTTGGAAAAGGTTCCTTAGTAAGCGTTGTATTTGAAAAAGAGGATTACGAGAAACTAAAAAAAATGGCTTATTCTAATGGACTTGGTGTAACGGAATTAATCAAATACAAATTAATAAAAGAATAAAAAAGTATGAATATAGGCAACACTAATTAAACACGTTCATACGGAATACAATATATATTGTATAAATAGGAATATAAAGGTATCGTTTTAGGTCTATAGATATCCTTATTATTATATACTGGCACAGGATTGTCTATAGCGTCTGTACCTATCGAATTCAGGCGTTTGGACATCTATAGATATGTCTATAGATGCGGTTTTTATTTCAGCCCATACTTATCGAATTTGCAGGTTTGGAGAAAGGACATCTATAGCTATAGATGCGCCGGAGGTATGTTTTGGCACACAGTCCCGATTCCGGGTTGTTTGGATGCTTTTTATATTGCGGGAAGCACGCAGAACGCTTATTGAAAACATGGCACACGATGGCACACATGGCACAAAACTGACTTATCTTCTATATATGAAAGGTAGGACGCTCATACCTCAATTGGCACAAAACACGCTTATTTGTTCAGGTTATTGAACATATTGTATATAGGAGCATATTCTGATAAAACAGGATACCTGTGGCCATGCCAAGGTTGTCCGCTTAATGGATGACACTTCCGTGCGTTAACCAGAGCGATAAGTTTATATATAGTGAACACTATCTTATATTGTAATTATTATAGTGAGATAATGATAATTACGGATGGTGGTCAAATGCTACATAAGTCGGATTATAATAATATGAAAGAATTAGATATTAGATACGGTACAAAACTTAATGATAAGGAATTAACTATTGCTAAACGGATACAAAACTGGAATTATATTGCTACTTTAAAATGTATTCAGGATTCAGGTGTTAATCATTATTCTGCTTCTAAAATACTAAAATGGCTCAGGAAAAATGACGAAAGATATAGGAACGAAGTGCTATCTAAAAGACGGTTAAAAATCAGGAAGCAAAGAGAAATACGGCACTTAAATCATAATATTGATGTTGATAATGCGGTTTCATTACTTGGCATATTTTTCAATATAGAATTGAAAAACGAGGCTCGCAATCCCGAAACTGCCAGTGAGGATTGCGGTTTGCAAGACGAAGATGACAATATCGGACATAATGATGGATTAGTGTCCGAACATGGTGTAAGCGTAGGCCCGGCATCGCCCATATAAAGTCGGTGCTTAGTTTTGGCAAGGATTAACCTATCAAGACGAAAGGTCTCGGCACGAATTGCGAAGTAGGTTCGTGTTAGTCGGCAGAATTTATATTTAACAGGGTACCGGCGAAGCGGTTTGAGGCTATGGCGGGCGTGTTTTGGATTATTATTTTTTGCTCGCCGTATTATATTTTTTAGGATTTCTTTATTTAAACATTAAAGGTTATCATTTTTGATAACCTGGTAGTTTTATGAAATGCGGATCTGGATTGCTAAATTACATCACACTCACAGAAACTGGCAAGCAGTTTGGATTCGCTCCATCGGGTTCTTCGTGTAATTTAAAGGCATCACGTCTTTGGTCACACCCCCAGGTGTTTTACACGGAGGACCCATTATTATTTATTTATTATGAATTTTTAGGAGGGGATACTATGAAAGAAACACTTGTTGATTACGGAAAGAAAGAGGAGACGGAAGAAGAACAGGATGAAAATGAAACAAAAACTTTTGTTATAACTTGGTCTGAAACTGTTTGGTATAGGACGGTTATTGATGCACACGATGAGGACGAGGCCTGGGATGCGTTTTGGGATGACGATGGAGATACGGAAGAAACAGGAAGAGATGTTAATGACGATGCGGAACTGCAAGAAGTATAATATGAGTAAAAACAGGATTCGTTTTTAAAGGCGATTTTGCATTTTGATTTAGGTTTTGCATTTGAATTTAATTGTTTTATAATATTAAATTAATTCTTACAATCGGTTTACGGTTATGTCTGTGAGGCTCGGCGCTGAAAGTGCGTGAGTGCGTGCGGGGATGTGTCATGGAGCCGATGAGCGGTCTAACATCATGTAAAGGAGGTGTAAATATGTTAGGACATACAATAGAAATGATTAATATACTTGGAAAACTAATAAACAATAGCATAGATAGTGGATTATCTTTGCTGGTTTTGTTAGTGTTTTTGGGTATATTGGTTCTTGCTGGGAGTAAAGTTTGGTCTTGGCTCGTAAAAATATTTAACGGCGTCAGAAAATGACGCCGGTGATGTTTATGTTAAATAAATTATCGGACTACTATAATAGCGGATTAAACATAGGAATGCGTGTGAAAGTAGATTTGCTTAATGGTGCAGGTGCATCTATTAATATGATTTCTGGTGATGATGATTATATTGATGGTACGGTAGTTGGATATAGTAAAATGGAAGTTACAATAAAAATAGAAGGACATGGATTCTTGGTATTACCAAGAGCATATAGAAAAAGATGGTATGATGGATGCGTGGTTTGAGTGTTAAAACGGTTATTAGATTATTGTAAAAAACAAGACGATGGTTTATATATCGGGATGCATGTAAAAGTCTCGCTTGGTGTTGGTTTGTATGATGCTATTGTAATTGAATTTGATAAATCATATGTTACGGTCAAAATAATTACAACTGGGTTTAGGATGCAAATTATTCGTAAAAAACGTAAGTGGTATGATGGTGCAGTAATATAGGTGATGGCGATGTTAAATAAATTATCGGATTATTCTAAACGTGGTATACATATAGGTATGACCGTGTTTATAGGAGGAGATAAATTAATTATATTTTATCCAAGTATCGACCCAAGGGAAAAATATAAAGGCACGGTTGTAGGTTATAGTGATAATTTAGTGCATGTTAAAATGGAATTTAATAAAAAAACATTGTCTATTATGAAGAAGGACTTTGTGTGGTATAATGGATGTGTGTTATAATGAGGTGGTGTTATGTATAAGTGGTGGAAAAAGTGGTATGATGCTATAAATAAGGTAGAGTTGGTTAAAGAATTGCCGGCATTACAAGACATATTTAATAATATAGAAGACGAGGATGTTAAAAGGCGGGCACCTTTAATTATAAATAGTTTGTTTGAGGATTTAATTGATTTTTTATCTATAAATGAAAACGGAGGTGATTTCATGACGGACGAGTTCTATGAAAGAGAAGATGATTTAGGATTGGATATTGATATAGATGAACAGGAAGATGATGAGGAAGAATAAATTAATATACAAGGAGGAGGTGAAATTAAATGATAATTCAGAAATATATGTATGACGGCGTGATAGGATTAGCACAGGAACGTTTGGCTAAAGCAATTGACAAGGTGCATAAAAAATATAAAAGCAAAATTGATGATGCGGAAGAAAAAGCAGAAAAACTATTTGCAAAGGAAGTAGTAACACGGTGCTATGAAGGTAAGTTAGAATTGAAATATGGTCCTGGACGTGGCTTTTATATTGAGTATGACAAAATGGAGAAATTGAAGGAAAAACACTGGAAAGAATACAGAAAATTAGAAGAACAGAAAATCAAGGAGCTGAAGGCACTTGACGAAAAATATAAAAAATGGAAACTAAAATTTATCAAAAACGTGGCTAAAGGCACGATGATAGATTTGCCTGTTTTTGATTAAAATAAAATAAAAGGAGGAGGATAAAATGCAATTTAATGAATATGTAGCGGAGAAGCAAACAGAAATGGCAAAGTTGTTTCTTAATAGGAAAATAGATGAAGTAAGGAAATACTATGCCGAACAAATAGAGGCAGAAGCAGACAAAATACGGGACAAAATATTGAGTGAAAATAAGAGGAAATTTATAAGAGTTAGTGGAGGACTCATGACTTTTCCTCTAATTCAAGTAAAGGATGCAGATATGATAAGAAACAAATACAAAAATGAATTTAATGAAGCGGTTGAACCAATTGAAAAGAAAAGAGATGCAGTAATCAGGCAATTAAAAGACAAATACAACGCTTGGAAAATGACGATGTTAAAAGCGTTGATGAACGGCAAGGCCATAGGGATAGAACCAGCATACTACAATATAAAATACAAATAGGCGGGACACAATGTCCCGTTTTTAATTTTTTATTCTTATTGAGGTGATTAATTATGGAGAAGAAAGAATATAAATTGGGAATAACTTTGGATAGAACATTAGTAATTTTAGATGAGAATAAGGAAATAATTGGAAAGATACACCCAGAAAGTTTTGTAGATGTTATAAAAAAAGTATTGTTTACAGGCATAAGGTATTAGAATGCAGTGGGGTGATTAATTATGGAGATGGAAAATATATTATTTAGGGATGAAATTATAAACAAAGTAAAGGAAATAATGTCAAAAGATATAACAAATGAAAAAAAGAGGTTGTTATTAAATGAATTGGAAAACAAACATTATCAGGAAGTATTCATTAAAACGCATTTGTGTTCGCATTGCGGAGCACTTGATGTTGAAATTTGGTTCAAAGAAGAATTTTAAAGGAGGTGCTATTATGAATAAAAGCCAAAGGTTAGTTTTAGGCAAAGTATTCAATATAATAGATGAAAGGCGGAGCGAACTACAAAAATATAGGTTTAAAGTATATAATGAATTGGAAATTTTGAAATTAAAGAATATTATAAAGAAAGAATTTGGACTTAACGATAAGGAAACAGAATTACTAAAACATGAGGTAGTTTAAATGAGGATGAAACAATCTGCCTTTGAGGCATTAATCAGCAGTATAGTTAAGATAGGCAAACATAGGCAGAAAATGAAACTTAAACGGGTTATTGGAAAAGAAGGTGTTGGATATTGGTTTTGTCCGATATGTAATACTACTATTTATCCTGAGGATATTAATGAAAATAAGGATATAGTAGATTGGGGCATATTTGATGGAATGCTTTATCCGGTGTGCCCTATGCATAATTATTTTATGGAATATGGTGAGGTTGGTAAAAATGAGAATAAAACAGAAGCGTTTTATGGATTTGATTGGTGGTTTTAAAAAAGACAATAAATATTGTAGCAACGTGGTTTGGGTGTGGCAATGTAACAATTGCGGATTGATTACAAATGTTACAAATACACGCAATATGATGCTGGCATATGACAGGGATAAAAGAGAGTATATACCATTATGTCCATCATGCGGTCAGAAAATGGAACTAAAAAATATAGACGAATTGGAGGATGATGATTATGCGTATGAGTCAGGAAGATTTTGAAAAGATGATAAGTTTAGATAAGAAAAAAGGACTTTGGATATGTTCACATTGTGGTTATTATGTTTCTAATAATGCTTTAAATGAGATTAAGGTATATTATGAAAGCAACGGTGTAAAAATACCATATTGTCCAATATGTGGCAGAGAAATGGGTTTTTATAGGAGAGGTGATTAATATTAAGAAATGTCTGGTAGATTATGTTTCTGGTGTGGTTATCGATGGTTTCTTCGATTATAAGGAGTATGATATAATACAAGAATTTCAGGTGGATGAGGTGCCTGTTGCTGATAAATTGCGTGAATTTAATGGAAAAAAAGTAAGGGTTGAGATAATTAACCACGGTACTGATACCAAGAATGTTTATGAAGGAACTTTAACAATAGAGGATGACGATGTGGATGGTATTATATATCAGGGTAGTATACATATTAAAACAAAAAAAGGTATAGTTATACTGGATGAAATTATGGTGCCGAGTGCATCATGTTTAAAGGTATCGTTGTTATAGGAGGAGGTGTTATTATGGGAAAAAAGAAAAGTATAGATGAGTTGTTAGACGGATTTGAATATGAAAGATACGACGGAAAAAGCAGAGGAAGCATTCAAATGACAGAAGACACCATAAAACAATTGGTTAGCATTAAGGAATCTATTATAATTAAAGGCAAAACATCGGTGTTAATACCATTTGAATTGGTGAAGGAACAATTTGGACACAATTATAAATATTTACATAGTTATACCTGGCAACTCAATAAAAAACTAAAACAGATACGAATAGGACTAAAAGTTGGAGAGAAAACAAAACGGCAACCGGGAGATGTTGGAAAAAGAAAATATGTTAGATTTTATTTATTTGATGAATGGAACGGAGGTGACGGCAAATGAAGTGTGTTCATTGCGGAAGAGAGTGTGATTCATATTTTGAAACTAAAAGCGGAAGACCGCTATGTATGAGGTGCAAAATATATTATTCAAAAAGTAGTAATGAATTGAGGTATGCTGATGAATTTGAGGTTGAAATGATAAACTCTTTGTTAAATGATAGTAGCAACAAGCGGTTAAATATGAATTTTAATATAACGGGCGCTTATATAAGATTACACGATACAATAAAAAATATAGATTTAAATAAACCATATAATGGAAACAAAACCAGGTATCTGTTGTATTTTTATATGCCGGAATTAAATGATTTTACTTTTGATATTATGTATGATGCGGATTTAAATTCGTTTTTATGTTCATCTGGCAAAACAAAAAAATACAAAACACTATTAGGTTGTTTTGTGGAAATGGCAAGACAGATGAAAAAAATAATAAAAATAAGGAGGAATTAATATGTGTGGAATAGGAGCATTGGTGATTAACAAGGAAGTAGATAATGAACGAAAAGAGAACATGATAGAAGGCATGTATAGAGCGTTAGAGAAACGTGGCTCGGATGCATCAGGAATGTTAACGATAGACAAAGACGGAGTGCCTTTTGTATACAAAAAACCGGTAGAAGCATCAGAATTTTTAGTGGATGTTGGATTCAGGAAGTTCTTAAAACAACATATAAAAAACAATATATTTGTGGTGCACACAAGAGCGAAAACAAAAGGAGAACCAGCAAACAATAACAATAACCACCCAATAATAGGAGATAGATACATAATAGTGCATAATGGTGTGGTATTGGATAGGTTGGATAAACTAATAAAGCAATTAAACAAAAAACAATATGAACAGAAAAATATAGAGGTGGATTCATATGCAATAACGGTGCTATTAGACAAGTATGGTATAGAAGGATTAAGCAGTTTGGATTCAAGCAATGCAATAATAGGATATGATACAAAAGCCAAAAAGTTAATACTATGGAGGAACAAAAAAGAACTCCTTGTAGGTTATGGCAATGATATATTTGTTGCGGCATCTAACAAGGAAGCAATAGAAAATGTATTTAACAAAAGAGAATATATATTAAATATCGTGGAGCATACAGAATATAATACGAATTATGTATATTCGGATATGAAAGATAAAACACTATACGAAACAAAACTTAAGGATATAAATTTTAAAGCGATGCCAATATATTACAGGGCTAAAACGGTGGAAGAAATAATCGACAAATTCAAGGGTTCGAGTGTGTGTGAAATAGACGGTATTTTCTATATAAAATTCATATCTGATTTGGAAAAGAAAACGAATAAGGCATTGAAGCGTGTATTCAGTAAATACAACGAATACTGGAAAGTAAGAGATACAAAACTGAGGCAATTTATAGAAATACTAAGCAAATATGAAAGTAATGAGTGGAAACCGCACAAGCATAAGAGGTGGGGAAGATGAAAACAAAATCATTTGGAATCGAAGTAGAATATCCGATGTGGGATTCTGGGGGAGGATACACGGCTTGGGTAGATGAGTTTAATATTCTGTCCAAAAAGTTACCAGGAAAGTTATACAGAGATGCAACACCGTGCGGAGAATATGCAACATCGGTGCACACGGATTACAATGCTTTGTTGGATGAATTGTTTTCATCTTTCAAACAAATAATGGAAGCAGCAAACAATGACGGCGTATCTATTGGTCTAATAGGTGCATACGGTGGACTTAGAGAAACATGGAGCGGACATATGCATTTAGGCAAGGCTCCAGATAAGAAATTTACATATAAAGAACACGATGAATTAAAGCGGCAGTTGCATGGAGCACAAACATTAATAGAGTTATTAGCACAAAACAAAGGTGATGGTACAAGAAAAGATAGGAGAGCAACTACACGGTCTTACTTTAGGAAATCTACTTTCTGGGCACAAGAAACAGATAGAAATGTGAATTTGGCATGGAATGATTTAGGAACACTGGAATGTAGAATTCCGCCTTCATCGGATTTCTTTCATTTGGTATTTGTATTAGCAACGATGAGGGCGTGGGCAAATTCAGAAATATATACATATGGATTATCATCAAATTGGGACCAAGCAATAAACAACGGTTCAGAAGGAAAGTATATGATACCAACTCCAAACGGTGTTGAGATAGTATCATATCAGGCATATGTTACATATTGGCTCGAAAGGATAAAACCACAATTGGATGCAGAACTAAAAACACTTAAACAGAAATACAGGCACAAAGTAGAGGAATATAGGGAATTCTTACCATATACGACATTATCGGATGTAGTAACGCCTTGGACTAAAACAAAGTTATTTAATAAGACAGCGGATTTAATAGTGAAAAAGCATACATATATAGATGGCATAAAATTAAATTTGTTGTTCCCAAACATAAAAGGAAAACTGGACAATAAAAAAATAATAGACATAATACAGCGTGTTGATAAAAGTGAGGAGTCAAAAGAATACAAAAGATTAAGATTATTTCAGGAAGCAATAAGGAGAGGAAAACCAACAATAGCAAAACCAGAAGACAGGGATAAAGTGAGGCTATATTTATCAAAGGAAATGATTAAGGAGGCGATATAGTTGATATATGTATGTGCGCCACATTATAAAACGGAAGATTTAACAGGTGATATAGCAGAGGAAATAGCAAAGGAAGCAGGTGTAGAGTTTGTAACAGGAACGGTGGATAATGCCATGTTTGTATTAGAAATAGGCGGTATAGAAGACAAAGTGATAGATGGCAGCATACCGGATTTGTTGGTGGATGATAAAACACATACACAAATATTTAAAACCATATTTGATAGAATATTTAATATACGAAAAACAACATTTAATACGGCATTATCCAACACATTTGATAGAAGGTATGCCAGATTGGAACTTACAAATAAAGTAAGATATAGTGAAAAACACAGGAAACTGTTGGTAAAAACAGCAGCGGAAATATTAAGGGAGATTAAAAAACTCTTTTAATTTTATTTTAAGGGATAGTGTTTAGGCATTATTCCGAATAAAATAAAGGAGGTATGAATATGAGTGTAACGAATTTTGGTGCAGGAGACGAAAATAGTGTTGTTATTTCGGTGCCGCATCATAAAGTAATTAAAGTCAGGACAAGGCCGGTACGGATGTATGAAACGGAAGAAACCATGACAAAGGAAATAGGAAGGGAACTTGCTACTGAAACAAAATCGGCATTAGTATTAAATGAAACAGAAGTGGATGTAAATAATCCATATGACTTTTTTAAAAACGATGCGGAAATAAAAGAGCAATACTATAATGATATAAGGAAACTTAAACCACGCTTGGTTTTGGATATACACGGGGCAGCAGACAAGGGACCATTGTTTCTTGGTTCCAATGTAAACGGAAAAAGGTATATGCGTGAGTATTACGATAAACCTATAATGGAATCTGTTCCAAGACCGGATGTAGACATAGAATTCAGGAGGAAGATAGGCGATGTCACATCAAGAGGCATAGTAATACACAAGTTATCTGAATTTCTGGCAAGACACGGATTGGTAGTTGGCATAGAGATGGTATATCCAGGAGGCAGAGTAATAAAAGAAACAGCAGGAATAAACACAGATAGTATTGCTTTGGAAATAACAAAAAGAGTAAGGACAGACGATGAAAGACGGAGTCAGTTAATAGATGCGTTGTCTGAATTTATAAAGTGGTATAGGACAGGAGAAGATGAAGAAAACATAGACCATATAGAAAATGATGAAAGAAGGAGCGATGAAATAACATCGGAATTGGCACAGCATTCGCAAACAGAACGTTATATTGGCTGAGGCCAATATTTCTTTTTTCTTTATGAGGTGTTGGTATGAAAAAACGATTAATAGATTATGTAAAGAACGATGGATGTGGCATTGGTTGGGGAATTGTGAGAGAGGATTTATGTGAAGACCATATGTATGGAGAATATGTTGCAATTGATTCCATGATACGCTTCGCCGGATGTCTGGTGACTATAATAGAGGAACACTCTGATTACTTTAAAATCGCTGAGGATCCGGAAGAGTGTTGTTGGACCGAGGAAATGTTTTCTGAACTTCATATAAATAACAGATATGGGGTGGTTAGATGAAAAACAAATTGAATGATTATATAACGGATGATGTAATTTTTAGTATAACAATAGCAGGAAATGAACTAAAAACAAAAATAGGAAGGACTGCACTCGAGGAATTCATAGACGGTCCAATGAATACTACAAACTCTATAATGTTTTTTGTAGGACTATTGGATAACCTAACATCAGATGGAAATAAGGTTTCAGTTGAATATATAAGTGACCATACAGAAGAAATTTTGGCAAAACTCACGGCAGAGGTGAGTAAATATGCATTTGAACAATATATGAAGGATATCATTAAAAAACTTAATCTTGAAGTATTGGTGGAGGTTTGATATATGAAAATAAAAATAATAAATTCGGGACACAGGCGGTTTAGATACAAAAAATACGATGATGACATCAATGATGGAATCACACTGGATTTTTCTTCATTTGCATATCCAGGATATGAAAGGATTGGTATGAACGAAAGTGTGGTTTTGCATATAGAAAACAAAATAACAGAGGAAGATATTATTAAATACTTTAAGAATATGTTTTGGCAAGACCAAGAAGAATTGTTAAGGCGGTTGAACAAATACAGAGCGGCACCGCTTAATATACAAAGAAATAATAATAGTGTTAATGAGTAGCGGCATAGCCATACGGCTGCGGAAAGTGCTCAGGAGGAGCGTGTACCGTTGTGTCATGCCGCTATTCTCCATATATGTCTATCTGGTACCAGATGGGAACGAAGTCGTGTAAAAAAACCGTAACCTTTATATTCCTATTTAGCCAATATATATGTATGGTAGGAATAATAGATAGAACCGAAGGTGCGGCGCAGTATATATTTAAACAGCGTGCAAAAGGTTTAGGATACAGGCAAATTGCAAGAGGATTAAAAGCGAATTTCGGTTTAAGCGTTTCACACATGACCGTTAAAAACTTCATAGAAAACAAATCTGGAGACATGCAATATTTGATACAAGGAAACAACGAATTAAAAGAAGAAACAGAAGAACTGGTAAAAGAAACGGTTAGGGAGTTGAAGATACTTAAAAAAAGGATGTGGGAGCTTCTTGATAAAGTTGATTATAAAGGCGATTCACGTGCTATGGTACAAACTGCTTCTGAAATAAGGAAAATATTAGAGACACAAGAACGCATAATGGATGTAATTACTAACCCAAGGCAAACTACAAACGTAAATATTTCGGATTTGAATTTAAGGATAGAAAATGTAATTCAAAATAACTTCATTGCAATATTACAGAAATTAGAAAAGCGTGGATTAATAAAAATCAAAGGAACAGAAAGCGAATTAAAATCCTCATTATAAATATTTCTTTTTAGGATAAATATGGAATTGTGAAGCGATAGCTTTATATACGATGGTACCCAAATAGTAATATGACTGAAAAAAGGCTGCAACTAATATTCGGCAACACAACATTATTTAGGCTATTAGATGAGCTAATAATGAATAGACAGTATAGAACAATGACACAACTGGCACAGGATGCAAATATAAGCAGAACTACATTGTTGAAACTAACACAAAAATTAAAAGAAACGAATATAATTAGTAGAACAAGGCGTGGACGTGAAACGTTGATACGACTCAGCAAAAACAGAATAGCAAAACAATTATGCGGTCTTGCATATGAAGTTGAGGAAGTATGGAAGAAGCAATGAAAGGCTGGGTAACCATTTTAAAGGGCGAACAATCAGATTTAATGGCTAATGATGAAAAAAATCCCTCATGGAGACCTATAGACGAAGTGGATGAACCACAATCGAGACAAGTTGTAGATTCGGAATTAATATTTGACATTGACGGAGATGATTACGAACCAGCGAGGATGTTAGCACAAAACTTGGAAAATGAGTTATTCAGCCAGAACATTCCATTCTTAAGGTTTACTTCAGGAAGATTGTTTCACTATTCGGTCTTCATTGATCATGCATCAACATTTGATCCGGCGCACATGATCGATTATTATAAAAAAAATAAAAGCGAATTTGATAAGAGGCATTATGTTTATAACTTTGCAAAAAAAATGAGGTATGCTGTATTTAAATATATATTAGATAAGGTGGCACCGGTTAAAGGCGCTAATATTGACTGTGGCCTCATGAAATCAAAGAGACATTTAATACGTATTTGTGGTGGTCGGCACTCCTCCGGTTATTATAAGTCGCTCCTATCCAAAATTCCCGACCACCAACCACATATCAAAAAAGATGATGTAGTATATCCAAAGTCAATAAATTATTGGTTTGTAAATGATTTTATTACATCATTTGCATATAAATATCATTTAAGGCCAATTGTCCACAGGGGAAAAAGAGATAAAAAACAAAAACATATTAAATGGATTGAAAAAATATTTGAAATTGAAATAGACGATGGGAGACACCGCGTAGTAAACTTGATACTTGCACCGTATCTGGTAAATATCGTTGGAATGGATGTTGATAAAGCTACAGATAAAATATATGAGTGGGTTGAACATAACAAAGAATTATCATACACACAAATAACAAGAGATTATATAAAGTATCAGGTTGAATATGCATTAAAGCGCGAATTACAACCACTATCAAAGGCAAGTCTAAGGTATTATTTTAGTGAGAAAATACAAAAGAAACTATGTGGATACTATTATGATAATACATTAAAGGGGTTTAGTAAATGACAGAAAAGGTGTTTGTATATGGTACACTAAAGAATGGTACAGGGAAGCCCGCGTATGTTGTTGGTGAAATGAGGCACTGCCTTTATTATCCAACAATAAAACTTGGTGGAAAAACATTAGTAAAAGGAGAAATTCGAAAAGTGGATTTATCAACACTTTTTGAATGGGACCTGTTAGAGGGATACCATCCAGGCGATAAGAATAGTTTGTATATAAGGAGAGAAACAAAAACTACAGACGGTGAAGAAATTTGGGTATATGAAGGCAACCTTTCGTGGAGGTTATCTAAAAAAATGGTCCCCAAAAATAATATATATGAATGGAGGTCGATATAATGGTCTATCATGGACATCCGATGTTTTATAAAATTTTGGATGAGTTAAAAGAACTACACGATAAAAAAAACCAACAATATGCTTCGGAGAAGGATCCATTATCTAACTTCAAAAGAGCATCTGCACTCGGTGAAAAACTGTTTAATCCTAATATAAAAAACAAGCCACTTGCATATTTGTTGGCACTGGTATCAAAACAAATAGATTGTGTTTATGATATTGTTGGTGAAGGAAAAGAAAACACAATTGAGGAACTTGAGGACAAGTTAAAAGACATTGCAACATATGCAATACTTGCAATAATATTAGAAAGAGAATTTAAAAAATGAGGTGTTTTTATGGAACAAAAGAAATATGATAAGTTTATAAAATATATGTGCACAAAACTGGCAGATAGTATTATAAGGAGACGTATTAAAACAATTACGAAAGAAATACCAAAAAAAGATATAGAAAAAATATTAAACGAGAAGGATACGGACGAAACATATAAACTAAGTTTTGAACTTGAATTCGGTGCTCCTGTGATCCGTTTATTGTATTCATATTTTGAGGACGATATATTGTTCTTTGGGGTAGACGAACAATGAAGTTAAATTTGGGCTGTGGTAAAAACAAAAAAACGGGTTTTATAAATGTAGATAAGCGAAAATGGGTAGAACCTGATGTAGTAATGGATTTGGAAAAAAAATGGAAGTTCAAGGACAATACAGTTGATGAAGTCTTTATCAGCCATGTAATAGAGCATATCAAAGATTTACATCATTTTATGCGGGAACTATACAGAGTATGTAAAGATGGTGCGGAGATAACTATTATAGCACCATACTGGAAACACCACAGCGCATTTGACGATCCTGACCATTGTAGGTTTATGACAGAATATTCGTTTATGTATTTCAATCAGGATACACACGGTAGCGACAAAAGTACAATGGAAGAGGCCTTTGGTTATTATGTCGATTTCAAAACAATGGATATACAGTATATTGTTCAAAACACCGAAATAACTACAATAAAATACATATTGAAGGTTGTAAAAAAACAGTGAGCATATGGGATATATAATAGGAATAGATGATGTAACGAGATGCCCGGTCATAGGGAGTTTGATATGTGTGGGTGCTCTTATAGATGAATCTTTCATTCCATGTATGAAAAAGCTTGGAGTAAAGGATAGCAAAGTAATAACACATAAAAGAATACAAGAGCTTGCAAAAGAATTAAAACGATTGGGAGAATACCACTCTGTTAAGATTGATGCAAAAATGATAAGCAAATCTAAAACAGACTTTAATATGAATGATATGGAATGTGCAGCATTTTGTTCAATAGCAGATACATTATTGGATTTACAACCAGATGCAAAGGTTCAAATAAATAATTTTGACAGAACACGCGAAAAATTTATACAAAGAGCAGAAAAACTTGGATTTAATTTTGATTGGAGCAAATGGATAATAGACCATGAAAACGAAACAAGAGATACTGTTGTTGGAGCAGCGAGCATAGTAGCAAAGGATTTATCATTAAAGGAATATGAAAAACTTAGAGAATTGTATGGTGATTTTGGCTCTGGTAACCCAAACGATGAAAGGACGCTGACATTTTTAAGGGAAAAGTTAAGAAGTAATGAACACTGTCCTATAATAAGATATAATTGGAAAACAATTAAAAGATTAAAAGGCGAGATAAACGAGGAAACAAATTGATAAAGTCAAGTTCAAACTTTTAGGAGAAGATGTTGTTGGTTATGTATCAGAAATCAAAATAGAGAACAGTATGGCACGGTTTACAATAGCGTTTCCGTCTTTTGATAAGAAACATAAACCAACTACAACAGATTTGATTATTAGGATACCGCTTACATCAAAACAACTGAAGATGCTTTTTGATTGGATGAATATACAAAATGAGGTGAATGATTAATGTGGCCGTTTAAGACGAAAAAGGAAAAACACAAGGAGTATATACTAAGACTGTGGACAAATGCACCAACACTATTTTATATTGAGAAATATGATAATAAGGAACTTAGAGACAACCTATATTCAAATATAATTACTGACATTTTGGAAAACAAGAAAATATTAGTGTTATTAAATCATATAATAAAAACCGACACTGTAGTTGGTGTGGAAAGGTTTGATCGTGATGTGTATGAGTGATGGCAACGAATTGTTTGTTTTGGACTTCAAAACGTGGAAGAAATATTATGATAGTTTTGTCGAAGCTCAAATAAAACAAATGGATGCAATATTAGAAAATGGCAATATGACGGATAAAATGTCTGAACAGCTAAACAATTTACAAGAAAGTATATTATATAATAAAGAAGTCATAGAAAAGGCCAAAGCTGTCAAAGATGAAAGTATATTTTATATAGAAGATGGAATATTAGGTTATAGAACAGTTGGTAGGGAATTAAAAAAATTTTATGAAAAGAAAGAAACTGAAGCCAATATAGCATATGAATAAAGAGGTGATAAAATGAATCTAAACGAATTGGCAAAAACAATAACCTTATCTGAAGGCGGAAAAATATCAATATCTATAGCACAGGTAAAAGAAGTTATGAAGATATTGTTCAGAGAATTGAACGAGTATTCAGATGAGGATATACTAAAAACAATACGCAGATACAGAGGTTATTAATATGCCATTACCAAAACCGCGAGAAGGAGAAGAAGAACAAAACTTTATAGCGAGGTGTATCAGATTCATAAAAGATGAGGATCCTGATATAAGCAATCAACAAGCAGTAGCTATGGCATACAGTCAGTGGAAACGTTTTAAGAAGTGATGCTATGCAGGAAATAAAATTCAAATGTATGTGCGGCAGAACAATAAAAATAAAATTCTTAACTCCTGTAGTAATAGAACAAACGTCCGAATATGAATTAAGAGGTGAAGAATCCAAATGAAAAAAGTAATAATAACAATGCCAATAAGAAATCGTGATTGGTGTATTAGCAATGTGTTGAATAGTATTAAGGATCAAACATATAATCTTAAGGATATCGGATTGTATTTTTTATTAAACGATTCTACGGACAACACAGAAAAAATATTAACAAAATTCAAAAATGATAATGAACAGTTGTTTAGGGAGATAATAATAGAAACAAAAAATATGGGAGAGATGGAGCTCGATGATCATATATGGAATAAAACAAATTATAGTAGAATAAGTAAATTAAGAAACGAATGTCTAAAACAAATAAAGGATTACGATTATTTATTAATGTTGGACTCAGATACGTGTTTAAATCCAAATGTAATTAAGCATCTAGTAGAACTTGACAAAGATGTTATAACTGAAAACGGTTGGGCTACATGGAATACAGTATTTGGTGAAGTTTATCCATATGTTACAACAAAAAAAGATCCACTGAATCCAGATTATTGGTTGCTGGATGATAGTATAGATATATTGAGAAAACCAGGTACTTATAAATTTACTCCAAACAGGCATATGCGAAGCGGTGGTTGTGTATTGATAAAAAGAAACGTAATAGAATCCGGTGTAGATTACACACCAGAATTTAAAAACCCAATTACATTATTACAATATCAAGATGAACTGACCGTATTTAGTCATAATTTACAAAAACACGGATATGATCATTGGATAGATACACATTATGAATGTTATACATATGAACAATATGAACCAAAAAATCTTGTAACAACCATATCACATGATTTATATACGAATGCGATAGACTTTTTGAAGAAAGCAGGAGTCAAAACAGTTATAGATGTTGGAACGGGAGTTGGATATGGCATGAACATGCTATCAAAATATTTCAAAGTGCGTGGCATTGAAAAAGACCGAAATGTTTATAAACAGGCCATATTAAATTATCCAAAACTGAAAATAGATAATATTGATATGTTTCACTATAATAACGAAAAAGCAGATGCTGTTATATCATGTGAACTGATAGAGCATATTCCTTTTTTAAGGGATTATTTCAATAAGCTAAGGAGCATGACTAAAGAACATGGTTATGTTTTTATATCAACACCAAATTCAGAATTGTTTGAAAAACAACCAGCATATCATATACATAGATTTACAAAAAAAGTATTTGAAAACATATGTAGTGAATATATTGTTGGAGATTGTTACTATTTGTATGAAAAAAACGAATATACAAATAACAAGACATTGAAAACAAATTTAATGTATTTCGGGAAATGGAGGTGAAATTATGGCAAAATCGCCAGGGTATTTGTTTAATGAGAAAACGCTATGTAATTTTTGTAACGAGGGACCAATGGCAGACCATAGTATGTGCATTATAGCATACCAAATAAAAGAATTAAGGGAAGCAGTTCAAAAGCTAACAATAGTTTTGGCAAGTAAACAAAACAATTGAGGAACTACGAAGCGATAGCTTTATATACTAACAAAATAATATGTAATAGAGGTGAAATAAATGTTTGAATGTGAATGTTTGAAATGTGGATACAGGATGAGTTCTGAACAGCACTGTATGAGTATTAAATGTCCAAAGTGCGGCGGAGAAATGAGAAGAGTAGATAGACCAGGGATTGGCAGATAAAACAATAATTAAGCTGGGCTATTAATACCTTTTTAATTTTATATATGAGGTGATAAGACGTTTTACATTAAAACTGAAAAAAGGGTTGGATTTTTCACACTTTCAAAAACGTGGAAAGTAGAAACAGATGACAAAACAGAAGCTATTTTGTTAATAAAGGAGAAAGACGATGGAAGAATCACAGAGGTAAACAGAGAGTGATATCATGAAACCAAAACCATTAGATTTAGAAGATTTAGCAAAAATAGAACATGAGCAGTGGATAGAATGGAGCAAAGATATAGCAAAAAACGAACCTATATCAAAAGAACGAATTGAAAGGTGGAAGCAGTTTTGGATACCTTATGAAAAACTTCCAGAAAAAGTAAAAGAAGATGACAGGAAATATGCACGAAGAGTTATGGAACGCATCAAAAAAGTGTGTGAATTTTGGTTGAAATATGCTGATAGTCCAGAAAGACTACTAAAAGAAAGAGAGGATTTGATAAACAATTCAGAAGCAAGAAAAATAATATCTACTGCAATAAAAAGTAGAATAGGATTAAAAATAGATAAAAGTTTTGTGGTTAAATCAGTAAGAAATTACAACACTTGGCTATTAAAATTGGCATTTATGAACAATGGAGGTGAAACTTTTTGACCAATTTTAAAGAAATAATAATAGATTTCAATGATAAAATAGCTAAGGATTTTGAGGTAAGATATAAAGGAAAGAAAATACTGGCACGTCGAGTATGTGTTTTAGTAGATTTGGATAAAATAGAATTTGTGAAAGATGAGGATCGGGACCTACAAGAGGCATGAATTAAATACAGGTGATAATATGAGAAAAATATTTTGTGATATATGTGGAAAAGAAATAGAAAAACCAGACATTACAATTAATTTAGATTTGATAAATTGGGAAGAAGATACAGAAGAAATTATTTCACAATTCGATGTGTGCGAAAACTGTACGAGAGAAGCTATTGAAAAACTAAAGAAGTTTAACTTGAAGTGATTAATGCAATTTGTTTTAAAAAATCATACTCCGCTATGAAGAGGAGCTGCCTGTCCCTCGGTGTAAAGGGGAACTGGAGCGGAGCCCCAACAGGCACAAATTAAAATGAGTCGATTAAATGAATAAAAAAGAAGTAAAAGAGTTTATAGAAAACAAATTAAAAGTAAAAGATGAGGTTTGGTTTAGTGAATTGGTGGATAAGTTTTGTAAATCAAAAGTGTTTGAATTTTTTAATGATATGGGAAAACTAAAACAAATTGTAAATCAGCTTCAAAAAGAAAAGGTGATTATATGACTATGGAAGCAGACATAAAAGATGATTTGTATTGTTCAAGGTGTATGCACCATATAGGCTACAGGAACTGGAATGGATACGAATACACCTGTCCAAATTGCGGTGGTGTTTTAGATGGAGAGGAATATTTACAAGATTAAAATAAAGCGAAATTCTACAAAACATAAGACAGACAATGGTGTAGAATTTGAAGTAACAAACTATCATGTTGTAACAATTGATGATGGTTATATTAAAATGTCGAAGCGTATAGATAATAAAAACGAACTAATGAAGTTTTTAAGAGATAATATATTGTTGATGTGATCAAATGACTGTAGAACCAATAGCAATAGTAATCATAGGTTGTATGATAATAGCTCTAACGTTTATAATAGCACTAATATATGGAGAGTGCTGCTGAGGTGGTTGTGTGGTAGTAGAATTAAAAGCAGAAAACATATCGAAAATTATAGTTACATTGCCTGTATCTATAGTGATTGGAAATGAACGAATAACTGGTTTCCTTAATGGAACACTTGATGCAGATGATGTGACAACTGTTATTACAAACAAAAAAGAAAAAGTAAAAATTGAGGAATGATTGAATGCAATGTCCATACTGTCATAATGAAATATCCGATGGACTCACGGTTTGCCCATTTTGCAACAGAGACATCAATGAAAATGCGATTGCAGCTGTTAATATGATGGGATTTTTAAAAATGTTTGGATGATATTATGAAATGGAAAAAAAGACGAAGTAGTCTTATAGTGACAAAAATGACATGCCCTAAATGTGGACATAAAAAGGCATGGTTAAAAGGAAACAAGCTTATATGCACCGCATGTAAATATGAATATGAGTTGAAAGAAGATGATAACATACAACGATCTGAAACTATTACAGAAAATGAAAGGCAAGACAAAAACACGAATACAGATAAAGACAATTGATGGGAATGTATATCGTGGAAGATGGAACTTTAATAAAGAAAAGATTTGGGTTTATGATCATTATTCGGGTACAGAAAAAACACCGGGTAAGCTCAAATTTAAAATAGAATTTGAATTGCCAACAAATGACATTGTTGAAATAGATTATATTAAAAAACGCATAGTATGTCCACGGTGTTATTATATAAATGAATATAAGACAAAAAGACCAAAATATTGTAAGAATTGTGGATATGTACTGGTTGTTTAATAATAAAATAAAAGAGGTGAGAAAATGAAAGGTATTGCAAGAAACTTTAGTCCAAATAACAAAGGCATTAAAATTGAAGTAGATGGAAAAGAAGAGTGGTTTACAGTAAAAGATACAGTATACGAAAACTTTGTGCAGGGCAAAATAAACAAAGGAGACACCATATTGTTCTCTCTTGTTGATGATAAAGTCTCTTATATAAAGACTCTTAAAGCAGGTGAAAGTACAGACAGTAAAGAAGAACCAAAAGCTCAAAGTGGCAATGAATTAATGGAAGCGATTGACAAATTAGATAAAAAAATAGACACTATAATAAACATGCTGGGGGCATAAATATGTCCTCACGCTCTACTTGGAAAAGACATGAAAGAATTACAGCTAAATTATTCAATACTGAAAGGAATCCACTATCAGGATCCGCTGGTAAACATACATCTAGTGATACACTACATCCTGATTTTTATATAGAATGTAAATATAAAAGTTCAGGGTTTACTTTAATAAAAAATTACTTTATGGATGTTGTTGAAAAAGCAAAAAAAGAAAATAAAATACCAATATTGTCTTTGAAAGAGGGTAAAAAGAAGGGGTTTTATTTAGTTATACGAGCACAAGATTTAAAAAAAATATGTAAACATGTGTGATGACAATGGAAGAATCATTTAGTAGTTATGAAAAGAAATGTAAATATCATAAGCAGTCCGCAAAAACTAAGAAATGTTATTGTTCATATAATGAGAAATCATATACGTGTAACAAATCAAATTGTCCGTTTTATAATGGTAGGCGAAGGAGATAATTATGGATGAAAGGGAATTTAAATTATTGGCTGAAATGTCAGACGAAGAAGAAAAGGCAGCATTACAATTGATAAACGATTTAGGTACAGCTACGAAAGAACAAATTGCAAAGTATGTGTCTCCTGCACACTTCTCTGATTTTTTAATAAAATACAAGGATTTGATAGGAAACATAAGGGGCGATGAATGGTTTTTGAATGCGGATGGAAAAAACTTTGTGTCTTATATAAATAATATCGATAACGAGGTATTGAGAGACTATTCTGAATATGATGACGAAGCTGAAAAACATTTGGAAGACGATCCGCTTGTGTTCTTTTTACAAGTAATGAACAAAATGTTTAAGGGAAGCGATAAACAAAAGATATTACAATTTGCATCAGCACTGTCTGCTCCACTTGGGACTAGACCATTAAACGATTGGGGAGTAGGAAGATCTGGTGTAGGAAAATCAGCAATAAAAAGAAGAACATTAACTTGCATACCAAATAACATGTGGATAAAGTTTAATTCGATGTCTGACAAAAGAATCTTTTATACTGTATTAAAAAACGGTTCTGATTATTATAAAGGCAAGACGCTGTTCTTTGATGAGGTTGACATTGGAACAGAACAACTTACATTATTAAGAGCATTGACAGATCCAGACATGAGTGAAAAATATATTGTACACCAAACCCTTGATATGCAAAGCAAAGAAAAAATATTGGATCTAAAGATAGAAAAACCAATAACAGTGTGGTTTACAAGTGTAGAAGCTGTTAAAGATGATCAATTAAAGAACAGGTTCTTATTATCAAATCCGCAGGAAGATGAAAGTATAGACAGGATGGTTTTTGAACATCAAATGTATTATGAACAGAGAGGAATTGATCCAGATAAGGTAAATGCTCCTGAAGCAGATATTGTTAGGAGAATGGTAATTAAGATTGTTGAAAATACAAAGAATTTATTAACTCTGCATCCTTATGATGTTGAATGGGTAAAAATAACAAATCGTAGATTACTCCCATTCTTTATGACGTTGGTTGGTATAATTACTAGGATATATTATAAAAAAAGGAAGATATTAAAAAACAAATACATAGTATCGACAATTGACGATTTAAAAATAGCGGCTGCAATATGGGAGGAAATTGCAGGAACAACAGTATACCAAGTCAGCGAAGCAGCACTAAAACTACTTCCACATATTCCAGATGAGCCTGAAAATGCAATAACAAGATCAGAATTAATGAGCAAATTAAAAGGACTCGGAAGATATGCAATAAGATACAGAACTGACAACCTCGCTGATGCTGGTTTGATCAATTCAAAAAAGATAAAAAACACGTGGGTATATTGGAAGACAGATGAAGGAAAAGCTATCAATAGTGACAATTCATTGAAACATAGTGTTAATGAAGAGAATGTGAAAGCAATAATAGGTAATCTTTCAGATGAGCCAATAGACAAAATGATAGAATACATAAAAAGAAGCAATACTAAGCTGTTAGATTTGTTATCCAAGCCCTTAGAAGAGAGATACGACCATAATCATAGAATTAACATGAGTGCTATAGATAAAATTGTAAATGATGTACGTATAAAGACAGTTGATGAATATTCATCTTATTGTGATGGCCATCATGGATATGGGATAATAAAATATGAAGTAACAGATAAAAATGGTAATATAATGAGATATTGTAGAAAATGTGGTGAGAAATTTGAAAACGCATAAAATATATATTGGAGATTCAAGAAAAGTATTAACAAAGTTTGATTCAAACAGTATCAACTTTGTTGTAACATCACCACCATATTTTGTTGGTAAGCAATATGGTGAATCATATGAAGATGCAGGAGAATATATAGATTATATTAAAATGTTAACTGTCGTGTTCAAAGAGTGCTATCGCGTATTAACTGAACATTCGTTTATATGTGTTAACATTGGTAGAAATACCGGAGTGAACACGGTTGCACACATATCACATATATTGGAAAACATAGGCTTTAAATATGTGCATAATATACAATGGAAAAAACCTTATGGAGCAGGTATTGTAACATTCTTCCACAAATATCCATATGCGAGATATTATATGCCTGTTCTTGTAACCGAAGACATATTAGTATATTCAAAGGGTGAAATTAATGGATACAGGGGAGAAAGAAAAACAATAGTACCAGACGACATTGTAAATAAATATGATACAAACGTTTGGGAAATAAATCCAAAAACCAATTCAAAACATCCAGCACCATTTCCTTTGCAGCTTCCGTTAAATTGTATTTATTTATATACCAATAAGGATGATATTGTACTAGATCCATTTCTGGGAAGTGGTACAACAATTAAAGCCGCATCAATAGCAGGGAGGAACTCGATTGGAATAGAAATAAACAAAGATTACATTCCAATGATAAAGAGCTATATTGGATACGGCCAACAAAAAATTGGAGAACAAGTAAAATATGAAATAATAGAGGGTGATATAGATGGAGAGAGAGCGTGATGAAGAGATTCTCAATTTCATAAAAAAGAAAGGAAAAACATGTGTGAGAGAAATATCTGATGCACTAAACATACCAACAACGATAGTATCTATTAGATTAAGATCATTAAACAAATGGGGCAATGTTGGATTTGAAACCAACCCAGATCCACATAAAGGAGATATAATGTCGCGTGCATACAAATGGTGGTATATTAAAGAGGTGAATAAATGAAATTTTCAAATATAGTAAACGATTTCGTTAATACGACAAAAGAAGAACGAAAACCGAACACAATATTCTGTTCAGAGCTAGGTATGTGTATGCGGAGAATATTTTTTAATATAAAAGAACCTGTCGAGTTTCCTCCAGAAACATTGAAAGTATTCTTATTAGGAAACATGATGCATGATAAGATGAGTGAAATATTGTCCCTTAGTGACAAAATAGAAGAAGTACAAAGCGAGATACCAGCAACAATTTATGTGCCTGGCATAGGCTTAAGATTATCTGGAAGATGTGATGATATTATAACAGTCGATGGTAAAAAATATATAGTAGAAAAAAAATCATGTTCGTCTTTATCATATTATAGAGAACAAAACAAACCGTCAGAACATCATAAACTTCAGATTATGGCATACATGGCAGCATTTGGAATACACCAGGGGTTTTTGTTATATATGAATAAAAAGAATTTTGATACAGAAAGTTTTGAAATTGAGTTTGATCAAAAAACATTCGACAAAGAACTTGATAGAGTCAAAGACATAATGGTTTTTGTTAATAATAACATAATACCTAAAGCAGAGGCGAAATTCAATAAGGAATTAAAGTGGCAATGCCAGTTTTGTCCATATAAAGAGAGATGTGATAAAATTGGTGTGGAAGAAAGGAACTATATGGAAGAACAAAGCGATTGATTTATATATCAATTACTATAATATATATATGCGAGTTAAATGAAATCTAATAAAAAGCTTGGTGAGATTTGCATGGAAATATATAGGGAAATGTATAAACAAGCAGATCCACCAGCGGATTTTGACAAATTAATTAAAAGCGGTGAAACCAAAAATAGACAATGGTTTATGAACTATTATTTACCAATGGAAAAACAAGAAGAGATTACAGCAAATATATGCAAAAAACACAAGCTTACTAAACAGGAAATAATGCGTGTATATTATACCGTATTCCTGGGTGCTTCACCGACTTCAGTTAAGGGGTAATTATATGTTAGATAACCTTATTAATATACTCATCGGTATGTTTGGTATAATATTGATGAATGGATCTGCACTACCACAAATCTATAAAACATTTAAAACCAAGAGTGTGGGCGACTTAACTTTAGCAAGAGAGGCCATGTTATTAATTGGAGTACTTTTTTATTGGACTTATGGCTTTCTACGCAAAGACATAGTAATACTCGTATCAAATACATGGGCTGCTATTATGTTCATTACAATGATAATAATGTATTTGAAATATAAGTGATATGCATGGTTTATGTGTTATCAGAAAAACAAAAAAAGGAGTTAATAAAGCTTATAGGCGAATGTGAAGATTGTGGTTCAAAAGAGAATTTACAATTACATAGAATAAATAGAGGATATCAAGGAGGTAAATACACATTAAGAAATGTTAAAGTATTATGTGCTCGTTGCCATAGACTTTATCATTATAATGAATCTGGTATAAGAAATAAATGAGGTAATAAAATGACAGAACTGTGCTCAAATTGCAAATACAATAAAAAATGTCCATTTACAATGACTAGAATTACAATGACAAAAGAAGGTATCGAATTCATAAAAGATACAGTAGGATTAAATGAAAATGATCTAAGTAGGATGGTAGCAGAAGAATTCGATAAAAATAAATTATCATTTATACATAAGCATTTTGTTCCGTTGTTTAAAAAAGTCATGTGTAAAGGAGGTAATGCAAAATGAAGATAATGTTGGCAATGCCAATTGGTGAAAGCAAATTAGAAGAACAGACATATGATGGATATGGTCTGGATAAGATTGAAAAAAACATATTATCTATTAAGGGATTGGATCCAAAAGACGTTTATATATTTTCCGATAGACCAATTAGAACACGATTTAATAATCAAATCATAAATCAGGAATATTTAAAAAAACTCAATACGCCATTTATGGTAAAATGTGACAATCCAATATTAATGAATATTACTCTCGCAAGAGAAGCGGCACGAGAATTCTTTTTGAAATCTGATTATGATGCAATATTATTTTTGGATTCTGATATTGAAGTACAGCCGGATATCTTAATAAAATTGAAAGCTGCTGTTGAAGATGATGCCGGAACTTTAATAGCATCCAATTTATATCCACCAGATTATTCAACCAAGCAATTAGGATGCTCCTTAATACTAAGAGAAGCTCTAGAATATATTAATTTCGTGGCATATTCAAAAGACACAAATACTGTAGGGGAGGATTGGCATTTTATACGAATGGCAGAATTATTGGGAATACCAATTAGATTGGAACGTTTCTCTGATGTAAAACACCACAGCTGGGCATACAAATAGGAGATTTTATGGAAGAATGTGAAATATGCAATCTATACGATAATGCAAAAATAATATGGGAAGATGATATCTGTTGGATTGGTTTAATAGAAGAAAGCGAATATCCAATTGTAGCACTTACACATCATTATGAAGATTGCACAACAGAAGAATGGAATCACATTTGGTATCTAGTTAATCTGTTTTTTAAAAAAGATAACAGAATAATATCGTATTCTGGACACGGCTATAAACACTGGTTTATAAATATAATAATAGAAGAAGAATATTAAGGGCAATATCTTGATATGCATAATGCACTTTTTTCTTCAGTATAATAACAAAACTTGCCGTCTTTCATATCCACTTCTCTGTTTTCTCCATAAACCGCATCTACAACATCACACATATTAACCGTTGTTGTCGTTGTTGCTGTAGTTGTTATAGAATTCACGCGTGTTTTTATTTTTTGTTGTAATTTAAGGCGTCTTTCTTCCCCTAAAGTTCTTGTTTCTTCCATGAAAGAATTGTATCTCTCTATAGATAAATATGCTAGAAAGCCAGCTATTAACAAAAATATTATTAATGTTGCTGCCCATCGTAATTTCATTTCATCATCCTCCTATAAATTTATGTTTACAATTATAAACTCACGTGCACATCTTTTTTGTCTCCAAAAAACTTGATCTTTGCGACTCCTTTTTTACCTGGTTTATATCCTTTCTTTTCTGCATATGTGCCTTCGTAATTTAAAAAGTGTCCAGTATTAATATAATATCTTTTGTGTTTTACAACCATTTTGTTTTTATAATCTATCTTTCTTAGTTCATCAGTCTGTAATGATAAATCATGAGTATGCCCCGAACAATTTCCTGTAATCGATACTTTTCCGTTTCTTCTTATTATTACTGTTCCATTAAATGTAGTTACATCCCACATTTTTTTGTCTTCCATCCTATGTTCTATTAAATTCTTTGACAATGCAAGTGTAACATCTTGTCTATTGCAAATTCCCAATGTATAATTAACTGTATTAGCAAAACCACTGATTCTTTGAAGTTTTCTTGTTCTATAACCAAATATGGTGCATGCTGCTTGTAATTTGTCTATTAATTTTTCGTTTGCCGAATAATATTCATAAACTCCATCATAGTGTTTGTGTCCATCTCCTGCAATCAAAGTTTCAAGGAATATATCAAATTGTCTTTTACTGAGCTTATTTATCCAATCTGGTATATCTTTTTCTGATATTAGCTCCCTTATCTTTTCTCCTTGCTTTGCTTTTATATAAAACACCATGTCAAGTTTTTCTTTTCCTCTTATATAAATTGAAAAATCTAATTTTAATCTTTCTAATAGTGATGTAATTTCATTGGCTTTTTCTCCTTTTCTTTGGTATATCATTATTGCCTTATGTGCTCCGTGTTCATTTTTAAAATGTCCTTCGCTTATGATCCACGCAACTAATCGAATTTCATCATCAGACAAATCATAATCTTTATTATCCATAATTCCTGTTAGTGGAATTTTTATTTGTCCTTTTAATTTCGCTAATTCCTTTGCAGGCTTGATTAAATATTCACCTTTATATTTGTATATCATTCTTTGATTTGGGCTTAAACACTGACTAATTGAGGACATCTCTATATTATATGATTCTTTTTCTTCTGTTTCAATTTTGTTCAATACTACATCTTTTTCGATTTTGTTATTAATCAAATTAAGGTTAAGTATTATATCTCCAATGTTAACCTCGTCTTTTTTCTTCCAACCATCTGTTGTCAATATTTCTGTTTCTTCATCAAAACAATAGACGTCAGCATCGAATGATTCACCTAATCTTCTTATTGCTCTTAATTTTCCTTCTGGCGTCGATGCACCACTTGCACCATGTGTTACATACATCGAATAATTATTCTTTCCAACTCTTAATTTTATAAACCCAGCATATCCCATATATGGTACGCCGAGTTTACTTGCAAGCATCCTGGTTAAATCAAATCCTATTTCTTTGTAAGTCCTCTCTTCATGATTTCCTGTTAACAATGCAAGTATTTGTTTTCTTATTGGAGAAAGATATTCTACCATATTATCGAATTGATCTTCTGGAGACATGTCTTCATAAGTATTACTCACAGAATTCATAGTAGCATTATTTAAATAATCACCCATTCCAATAACATAAGAACCAGATTTTTTAATATAATCCAAAGTGCCTTCGAACAATTTGACATCACAAGATCTTGCTCCGTAATGTATATCTCCCAGAGGTATTACCTTTATTTCTTTTTCCTTTGGAAAATCAAAACATTGTAATTTGCTTCTTTTTCTTAATCTAATTTCATCTAATTCTTCATTTAACTGTCCAATAAATTTCATCAATTCACCCTTCTTCATCTTTTTTACATCTTTCATAACTTCATTTATATTCATAAGTAGCACACCTTAAAATTTTATATATTCATCAGCTACTTACATCTATCTTCAAATTCAATAATGACGCCTCACATAACAATCATCGGCATTCAGTCACTTATAACAGTGACTGTAGTACTCCGAATCCGGTTACGGACAAACCAACAATAGCTAGTATTGCAGCTATTGTCAAAGCAACGTTCGTTATTATTGATATGCTTTCTTTCTCCATGAATTGTCACCTCCATTTAACTTTTGATGACTATGATTTACTTGTCTTCCTTTTTCCATACAATTGGTTCTTTTGTTACTAACCTTAGTATGAAGTTTATTACAACTAGTATTGATGCTACCAACTCTGGACTTAATTCTATACCAAAGTATTGACTAGATATCATGCCAGCCAATGTAAGTAGATTTACCCAAAAGGTTTTTGATTTCAAAATAGTTTTTCCCATACAAACACCTCACATTATTATTGTATTAATTATATATATAAATCTAACTCCGCCTAATCCATACGCTTCCATCAAAGATTTCCATGGGTATGTATGTGTTCACACATATCGTGTTTACAATTGGGCTGTTATGCAACATTTATAACACCGTTTTAAGCTCTTAAAATGCTTGTTTTTTGTTATGAATACAATATTGAGAAACCTTCCACTTGTGGATTCGGGTTAAATGAATCTATATGGAAATTAAATTTTATTCTTAATTTTTTGCCAGCATTGCTTGTAGAGTACTTTGTACCAGTATATACCGTACCAACAGCCGGTTCCCAATTAAGACCGCCATCTACACTAATCTTTACCTCTGTTTGTGCTAAATCCTGACCAGATATTTTTAGCTCATAGTATTGTATATTATCTGTTGTGTCTGCATCATAAACTTCACTTATCCAAGTACCGTTAGAACTACCAGATTGTAGTTGTAATTTACCATCTAATATCAATGTATTTGTATGCGTACCGGAATCCGCATCAAATGTTTCGTTTACACTATAATCTAAGTCATTTTCATTTACAACATCTTCAAGAGAAAGCTCTTTTTCTGTATGTTTTCTAAATAACGAGGGTATGTGTTTTTTTGTTTGTATTGTTGATTTTGTTTGTAACTCCGGAAATTTGTGTTTAAATTTATAAATCTTAAATTGCTGATGTATCGATTGTGTTGGGTTAGATATCCAAATAAAATCACCAGGTCTTAATGATGGTAACAATAATGATTTTGCTGTACCTCTTTTTTGTGGAGTTTTTAATAATTCTAATTCTGCATTTGCACGTTCTTTTGCTTGCTGTAGTGTTGTTATTGATTTGTCCTTCACTATCTTTTCTTTGACATTGAGTGATGCAGATGAATCCATTGCTGTATATACTATCTCAAGTCCACTGTTGTCTTCACCATATACAATAACTTTGTTTTTGACGTCTTTTGTATCTGTACCGATACCCTCTATTTTAATAAGATTATCATTCCACACTATGGCTTCGTCTGGATTTGTTTGTGTAAATTCTTCAAAGAAATGGCAATCCTTGTTATCATCTACATAGAAATCATATCCAGCTATCTCACACAAATCTTTTATACAATCCCAAAATGGTTTTTGGCTCCAGTTTATAGTCGCCTTTGTTGTATTAGTTGCAACATTTGTTGTCGTAAACGATTCTGACAATTTGGAATTCGCGTCTGCTATTATAGTATTTAATATCGAATCACTTGTACCACTGATCTGCGTGTCTTCAAATGTTCGTGTAATTGTTATATCCAATAATTTTTCTGAATAATGACTGCCTTTTACAGTAAGAAAATATGCTCGATCAAATTTCTGTTCAACAACATCTATCAGTCCGAGATACCTTAATGTTTCAGTTCCATCTCTGGTTATGTATAATTTGACTATTTCGCCGCCAGTATATTTATCATTATAAGAACCATCGGTATTTATTAGTTCGAATGAAAATTTGCCAACACCGTCTGTTACTGTTTTTTCAAATTCTGCTTTAACAATATCATCTGTTACATCTACTTCGTCTATTAATATTCTATATGATATGTTAAGCTTTCTCGGTATCCAAATAAATACTTCTTGAGATCCACGTGTTGACATCTAATCAACTCCAACAATTTATGCAATCTGCACAACACAAATCATAAGTTACATTAGCCGTAACCAAACTATGCAGTTCTGTTGCATTGCAATTATATAAATCAACCCAAAACCACAAACCATACCAGGTAGTTACCGGTAGAGTTTCAATATTATTTAATATTGGATATTTTGTTGTATTTAATATAACGGCATCATCTTTTGAGCTTGTTGTGCTTACACTCATATTAATGCAAGATGGCAGATTGGAATTTAAATATATGCTCATATTTGCGGTTTTGTCATAGGACATTGTTGTTATATTCCAAAACGGTATTGTATCACTCTGACCATACGGTGTTATATTAGTGTCATTTAAAAAAGATGGAAAGAACTCCATGTATGGATATAATGTATTGAGATTAACATCTGAATAAACATTCATAATAGAATGTGTGTCAGAACTTGGCGCATATTCACTATCACCATAAAAATTTGCTGTTACTGTTATATTATCAGAACCTTTATAATATATGGCAAGATCACTCATCTCAACTGTGCCATTAGAATCTGAAGATATAATAAACGGCACATTAACCGTTTCATCATTTGAATTATTCAGATAATATGATATTGCTGTTGTATTTAATGTAATTGGATTATATTGTTGTGTATAATTTATTTCTATATTATCTATTGTAAGCGTTCCACCATCTGACTTTAAATTAATTGGTATTAGACAATAGCCAAATGAATCTGGTGTGCAAGTACTCAAATAATCGGATAACTCAGAACCGAAATCATCGGTTGTATTTGTTATATTGAAATCACCATTTTCTATCCATTCAACATCACCATCACCACTGACATCAATGTATGATGCATGCGGATACATTTTAACATTCAGCCATCCTTCATAATAATTGATTTGATCCATATCACCAAGATCACCATATATCTTTATTCTTATCATATCATCTTGATAATAATCTGTCATGTTGGAACCAGCAACTGTTACATTAGAATAATAAGTAGGAATGCTTGGCAATGAATTATCAAACAGATCCCAAGTATCATCTGTGAAATTATATATATATGCTCCGCGTGTACCGCCCACAAAAACAATAATTCTTCCATACCATTTTATGTATTCTATGTTTGTTGCATCTGCACCAATGGTGTAATTTTGTATAATATAACCAGCATGATTGCTTCCAAGCATAGCCGATGTTGAATAATCAGAATCACATGCATCGGTGTAAAACGACCAACCGTTTGTAATAGCAGTACATCCCTCTAGAGCAGACACGGACTGTTTTCCTGTTACATTCACAGTTGCATTATTTACTATTGCTGTTTTTGGCAATTCAAAATAACCCGTTATTGTTTTTGGTGAATCATATACAAAGTCTTTTGTTTTAGTACCATCATTAAATGTACTTAGTGTTACATTGCCTTCTTTTAATTCACCAACAATATTTGTATCCAAAACATTATCTATATATAACTTTACATTCTTTGGCAAACCATTAGTATTATAACCTGTAAGCGATATGTTTCCACTGGTTACATAATCATATTTGTTAAATGTAACATTAACTGTTTTATTAATCGATGAATTTGTATACACTATTTTTATATAAGGCATAAATGATCCATATTCTTTTGAATAGAATTGTATTAAGTCAGATCCGCTTTGTGCACCACTAAAAAATAATGATGCATTATGCTCATTGTTTCGTTCGAGTTCGAGCCAATCCGTTATATCAAAAGACATCCAATATGGTGTTGCATTATCACCATAGTATGTGCTGTTTTTAGTTATAAATTGACTATAAGACGGTCTTTCATTCCATGTGATATCGTTTTCAGACCAAGTTTGATCGTTTACCTGGTAGACACTTATGTTTATCTGCTCACCACTTTCATATGTAGTATCATATACATAAACAAACAATCTTGCATTTAGTATTTGTTTATCAAAAACATCAGATAAATTAAACTTCATGTAACCATATACTAAATCTGATACATACGTTCCAACACTTATATGATCATCTGTTCCATAATTTGAATCCGGATAACTTTGCACAACATACGCATCGTCTAATATCGAATCTGAATTCAGTTGTATATCATAACCATAAAATTCATCAAATGTTACATTCTTTGCTGTAGATCCATCACTAAATTCCTGTTTTGCTGCGAATGTAGTAAAATTATATTCGAAGTTTAAAATACCGAATCTAACTTTAGTTTCATACCAATTTGTTAGATAACTGCCACTTTCATCTACTAACATATCATCTATTTGTAGTATACCATCAGATAAAAAGTCTGTTGCATTATCAGATGTTATGTTTACTTGCCTATATATCATTCCTGATGTTCCACCCTCATCTGATGAATTATATACAACTTGCCAATCGTTGGAAGTATAATTATAAAGCCTTAATACCGAATGTGCACCAAGATCATCTGCTTGTTCTGCTTTGAAATATATTTGTGCACTCCTTACATTCGATGGTATTGTATAATTCTCATATACATGTGAATTGCCTATATAGCTACCAGTTGTAGCAGCAGCAGAAACCCAATCTTCATCAACAGCATGCGAACAATCATATGTGCCTGTACTAAATGTGCCTTCACAAGCATAACTGTCTTCCGTATCATCCCAATCAAGCCACGTAATGTTAACACTTGATGAGTTTATATAGTCAACACCAAAGCCCGGTGCATATATTGATAAATACATTTCTTTGTCTATATCAGAACTGAAATTGGCTTTTAGTGTTACAACTGAACCTTGATCATAATAACGATCTGCATTTAAACCATTAAGATATAAATTTATATGTGATGATTTTAAAACATCTAGATATAACGTATCTGAACTCGATGTATAGTTATCATTGCCTTCATAAAAACCGGTTATATTAAATTTTCCAAACTCACTTAACAATGTATAATTATATAATGGTGTTGTGCCGGTTTGTATCGTCCACCCAGTCATATTTGTATCCAAACCAACCGTTTCTCCGCTAGCATTAACATATACAGTAAAATTCGCCACTGTACCATTGCCTAAAGTACTATCAGAATGTGTTCCATTTATTAATAATATTGTTTGCGTCTGCGCCGTGCTTATCGTAGTAATCCAACTATCTGTAGAACTCCATAAATCTTCAGAGTCATTTGCATAAAACTTCCAAGTATACGTTCCAGCACCCAATATTATATCGTAATAGGATGTATTTTCATCTCTTGTAGTTGTATAATTATGCGGTGTTCCTGTATAATTTATTTCTATATAACTAAAATTATAACCATTGGAATCTTTGTCATCACTCCACGTTACATTAAATTGTGAATGTATTAAAGGAGAATATGATGATGGACTATATGAGTTATTTGCTGACCATTGTGGTGATATTTTTGATACAGTTTCTGAACCAATTGAATATGTGGGTTCTGGATCTGCTAATAAATATAATGTAAAATTATCGCCTGAAACATTACACGCAGTCGATGGACTGCTTAATGAAAACAAAAAACCAACCGTATCACTATTAGGAAAAGTTGCTGCATGATTCTGATTTTCAACTACACTAAAAACCGGATCATCCCAAGTAAAATTTTCACAGGTATTATTCATTTTTATGATTAAATGATGCCAATCTTGATCTTGTGCCCAAGAGTTGTCTCCAGTTTTCCAACCATTCAAATTCCATTTCCATCCGTATGAAGCCCATGATTGGTGTTCGATTCTCCAAGCTATAGTAGAATCATTGGAACCAAACATCGCTGAATGTGAGTCACCGGAATGTGTTCCGTCTTGCATATAATCAAGTTCCATGACAATATACACTCCACTAGAAAAATTAAAATGTTTTTTTGAAACTAAGTCCGTTCCTTTATTCTCAGGAAAAGTGACAATTCCATCACCCACATCGGGTAAATCGCCTCCAGTAAAACGTGGAGACCATATTGATGTATTAATTGCATTACCATCAAATGCATCATAGATGTTATATCTAATATCATTCCAACTTGAATTAGCAAAATTAGCATTAGTGTTGCCATAATAAACATTATAGTCCGATGTTGATGATGCATTTACATCAATCTTAAAAGTCAATTCCACATGTGTTGAATTGCAATTTCTTAAACCAAAATCAATTTCATTGTCTGTGGTATTTATAACTCTTATGTCTGAACAATCGGCCTTTGCGTTTCCACTATGATTAAACCAAACAACAATGGGATAATTTATCAAATCATTCCCAGAATTTTCTGTTATTGTTATTGTTTTTCTATAATTCCAATTTGAATTCCACCACGTAGGATCAAACAATCTAACATTAAACACTTCATAATCAGATTTAATATCATACTGTGCTTTTACAATTCCTGTTTTATAAACCCATGCCCAACGATAGTCTGGGTTTAAGCTAACTTTCATATTCTTGCCAAATTCTAATAGTGTTTCTCCGTGTAACTTATAAGTAGGGCCATCATATGTCAAGTCTCTTACTTCATATCTATAAAATTTACCAGAAGCATTAAATATTTCAACTTGGTGTGATATTGGAAACAATTCCTTGTTTTTTATATCACCTCTAAAATAATAAGTATCTTTGATTACAGGCCCTCTTATATATTTAGTATATCGAGTGATATAGACATCATTACCACTAATATTAGTATCAATATGAATAGACGACAAATCACGATTCATTTGTTTAGAACCGTCAAACAGCTTATTGTATTCACGACCAGACACTGTCCAAATCCAACTATATTTTTCACTAGGCACATAAAACGTTGTTTTATCTCTGTCAACTCTTATACGCACCTGGTTACTAAAAGTAACATAAACACTAGTAAGTGTTATTAATACTATTAAAAAACCAACAATCTGTTTTTTGTTCATTACTTATCCACCCCTATAACAAACACACCAGTAAATCCAATCTTCCTATAAGGTGTAACTGACTCATCTTCTTTTATCGCACCGACTTTTTCTGAGAATTTCATTTTATTTATATTAACTGTATATTTTTGCTGTTGGTTATCAGCAGATTTACCCCATACAACAGTGCACGTTCCACCAGAGTTTGCAATATTAAGTAAGTTGTTTTTCTTTTCTAATGCCGATATACTAGCTTCATCTGTAAGAACACCATTAACAGTTATTGCCTGTTTAACCTGAAGCAAATCGATTAACAATCTTTGAGGATCAGTTGATCCACGTTGATCCTGTGGAACAGGTAAAGGTATATCTATTAAATCTTTAGCATAATCAAAATCAACACTAAACGTACTTATCTTAACAGTAGTACCGCCTGTTATTGTATCGCCAGATACCGTTCCAGTTGTTACAAAAAAATCTTCAGTAACATCAACCATATAATCACCTTCTTATCATTTCCTCAATATCCTCAATCCATTCTTTGCTTAATTTGTCTTTTACGACATCAATATCAAGTTCACTTGCTGCGTTAATAGTAATATCAACATTAGGATTAAAATTTATTATTTGTTGTGAACCGAGTGAAGTTTTCTTTAATGGAATCACAGCTTCTGGACCTGCTTCTCCAATTCGCGTAACAAGTGGCTTTGTTACAATTCCACCCATTTGCATTTCAGGTATTATACCAGAAAATCCTTGTCCATTTATTGTATACTCACCATATGTTTTGCCACCCTCTGTGCCCATAACTTTTGTGACTTTAACACCAGAATATCTAGCATGTCCGGTAGAATGTTTTTCTATGATTTCGTGTATAGTAGATTTATATGGTGGAATTGCATCTATTTTGTCTATTAATTCCGATGCTTTTATCGAACTTTTATCAAAATTGGTTGCAGTCATATCTAATCCAACATTTGTCTCTTTGAGTGATGTGTTTGTAAATGAATCCATTGTTTTTGTTAAATTAGATGTCATGTTTTTTGATTTATCTATTGCCCCAGTAAAATTGTCAGTGACTCCAGTAAGTTCGTCTGTTGCGTTTGTAGTATCGTTAAGACTTGGCATAAAGTTTCCGGTTAAGTTGCCAGTTAAATCCGATATGGTTCCACCAACAGATTTGAGAGCAGGATCTAAAAACCCAGTACCTTTTATTAAGCCCTTGTCAATCTTATCCCCGGTTTCTATTGTATCATTGCCCAATTGTTTCAAAGTTGGTGCAACGTTGTCCATGGTCTTCCTCCAAGCTGCCACCGATTTTCCAGTAGACACAAGCTGATCATGTAAACTCTCCGATAATGCTGTTTTGCTTTTGTTTAATTCTCTTTCTAATTCCTTTGTACTTGATTTATATTTAGATAAATCTAGTTTTGGAAATGGTGGTAGTTTTTTGCCAAGGAATCCTGCAACAGTTCTTACTGAATTCCAAAGAGCCCTTAATGGTCCGGTAAGTATATTGTTAACAAAAAATTCTATACCAGACAAAATAGCATTACCTGCTTTTGTAGATGCTATAACCATTGATAACCATGAAACTTTCCATATAAGACCAGCTTTCGTTATAGCAAATGCTATCATATCTTTTAGTGCTATGATACCAGCACCAATTACAGTTAAAACCGGTTTTATGTATTTATCAAATACATCTGCAAACCACAATACAAAATGTCCAGTGTGTTGTCTTATATGCCCCCAATTGTTTTTCCATGCAGCATTTAATATTGCTATAGCAGCTATAATTGCAACAATAGCTAATATTATTGGCATCATACTAACAGAACCTGCAGCACCAGCAGATGACATAGATGCTTTGAAACCGTTTAAAGTTTTTCCAATTTTAGAAAATCCTTTTTTGAATGCTCCAACTAATCCACCCATTTTTTTCAACTTTGCAAATGCTGCAAATGTGATAGATAATCCATCTATAGCTAGGCCAAGCTGTCCTACTGCAAACAATGCCATACCCATAACAAGTCCTAGAAGTACGAATATACCTATGGCCATCTTTGTACCATGGCTTAATTTATTAACTATTCCCAATAACCAAAGCATCGCTCTTAATATTAAGAGTGCAACTGGAAGAAACATAATTGTTAAAATTGTACTCCATATCTTAAATACACCGGTGACTTTCATTGCCGGTTGCAATAGCCCACCAAATGTTTTCTGCATTTGCATACCAAGAAACATCACAGACAAAAGCTCCATCCTAAATGGTTTCATTCCACGTGCCATTTTTCTCTGCGCTTGTGCATTAGACAATGTTCTACCAGTACTAATGTCTATAAGTTTATTGTTTTTTCCCATTGCTATGCCTACATTACGCATCATTCGTGGTAAATATCCTAACCCTTCTGTAAATCTACCATTTTTATCTGTTCCAAAATCAATAGACTTAGCAAAATTCTTTAAAGTACCGATTTGTTTGTTTGTCCCTTTATATAATGGTCCTAAGTATTTCTGCATATCCTCGGTCGACATACCAAACGTTTTCATCGATTTGCTGATTTTTTCAGTTCTTGTGTTTAGTGTCGATGCTGCTTTCTCTATACCTTTCATATCGTATTCTATCTTTTTGGCATCGTTTTGTTCTTCTCTTATATTAAAGTTAATATTAACATCTGGCATCTATTATCCCCTAAACGTACTTTTGCGCATACTTCTATTTTGTTGTTTATTTACTTCCTTATAATATTTATCAATTTGTTTTATCTGCTCAATAAATCTAACTGCTGGATAATGCGGATGTATCTTGCATCCAAGCTCTTTCTCTATCAAAAAACAGTATTCTGCATATGTTTCATCAATGCTCTTTGGCAAAACACTGTTTACGAGACCGGATTTAATTAATGCTGCACTTAACCCCTTTTTTTCATTTCGTTTACTTTCTTAGTATTGTTTATAGTATTCACAGTTTTATCCTGCAATCCAAGAGCATCCGAAAACTTTATCATAAATTCCACCAAATTATGCACTAAAAACGCTTCTATTGCCTTTGGATCCTCATCTGGATATGATCTCTTTAATATATCTTTGAACACACTAATTATTGTCTCCAGAGACTTTTTCTTATCCTGTTCGTCTTGAGCAGCTGTTAATGTAACAAGATCTTGAAGTTCTATTATTAAACTTAGATCTTCACCATTAACATTCATTTTACACTCTGATATATACTTTGCAAATTTTCCCATCTTACATCACCTCTATTCAACTTTACCAGCAAATGTGGTAACTTTCTTTTTATTTTTATTGTTTTCGAGTTTCGATATTCTGTCTTCTAACTCGTCTACTTTGTTCATTAAATAAATTTTTAGTAGTTTTTCGGATTCAATCAAATGATCCATTCCAGCTTCCATTACCTTCCAAACCTGATTATCGAAATGTAATTTTGCATAACTAATGTATTTGTTTATAAGTTCTCTTTTATCAGTCGGAACGTATACACGGAAGACCAAATGATCCGGTATCTCCTTTCTTTCCTCACCTACTACAACTTTCTTTTCCATTCAATCACCTATTTATATGTTATCTTCTGCATAGAAATCTTTTACAAGACAACCAGCACTTATAGTAAGTTCTGCTGTTCCATCAGCAGCTAAACTTATTTCACCAGTTGTTGTAAAGTATGCATGATTCATTAATATGTTTATCTGTTTTGTACCGTCGGTCAGTTTTATTAATATTGCTTTATCTTTTCTGTCACCGGTTGAATCAACAAAGGACCACCTATAATATGATCCGCTTGGATTTGATTCGGTTTGTGTCGACAATCCAAAGTATTCCAAATCCGAAATGTCCTGGAACACCAATGTGAGATCGCATGTTCTCAATTCGGGTCTCTTTTCTTCTTTATATTGTGTATTGAATACATTTAGAACATCTGCACCAGCCGCTCCTCCGCCAAAGGTGACCTCTTTTAATTTTGCACTTACACTCGAACCAGACGCATTATTTGCAAAATCTGTAGCTAGGTCTTGTGTTGTTGATACACCTGTCCATGCATCACCAATGCTAACCGTGGCTTGTGTTGCATACCATAAAGTCATTATTAGTCACCTCCTTATATGTCGTCTTCTGCATAGAAGTCCTTTACTAAACAAACAGCACTCATTGTTAATTCAGCTGTACCGTCTGCGGCAAGTGATATTTCACCCGTGGTAGTAAAGTAAGCATTGTTCATTAAAACATTAACCGTATTTGTACCGTTTGTTAATGTAAATAATATGCTTTTATTTTCCCTGTTTCCTGTCTTATCAGAACCGTTTACTCTGTAGTAAGATCCTGTAACATATGTAGCAGTTCCAAAAATCCATTCTAAGGCATCTATATCAGAAGCTACCAATGTAAAATCAACTGTTCTGAGCTCTGGTCTTTTTTCTTCCTTTAGCTGTGTACTAAAAACATTCAAAACATCAACACCTGCAGCTCCACCACCGAATGTAACTTCCTTCAAGTCTGCACTAAAGTCTGCACCATTAGCATTTGCATCAAAGTCTGATTTTAAATCTGTGGTTGTTGAAACAGAACTCATTGCATCCCCTATGCTAACAGTTCCCTGAGTTGCGTACCATAAAGTCATTTACTTACACCTCTTTTGTATTTTTTTTAAAATCTTTTTTATTTTCAAATATGATTGGTTTATCTATCTTCTTCTCTTCCTCTACTATTTCAAACTTGCTATGTAAAACAGCACCCTTCTTTATTTCTACTTCTTGCGTCTCGTGTGGTTGTATAACAACACCGTTTATCGTTCTTGTTCTATGATCATTGTTTTTTATTTTTACTTTCATTGAATCACCTCAATTTCAATCTTGATAAGAGCCTCCTTATTGCTTTTTTATGAATACGTTGTAATCGTAAATACATCGGACTCACACCCAATACTTGGTCTACTGCGGGTTTTATATATGGTGTGTGTTTTGAAACATAAACAAAACCTCTTGCTCCATTTTCAATATAACTTCTCGGAACAACATGCGGCCTGAATCCTACCTCCTGATACAGTGCATATGGTGCATTTGGACCACCGGCTTTAATAATAGCACCAGTATCTGTTTTCTTTGCTGATATTGTATCCGCCAACTTTCCTGTGTGTTTAGGAGCTAAAATTCTTGCACGCTCAGCAACACGTTTTGCTTCTTCATAAGTAGCAGACCGAATTGTACCTAGTCCTCGCTTAGACAGCATATTTATTCTATTTATGTTTTCCTTTAAACCGTCAAACTGAACCTCAATATAAACCATTATACGCCACCATATGATAGTTCAATATCTATAGATTTTATCATAATTATTTTAGAACCTGCTCCGGTGGTTGTATCTGCATCATCTGCGGAAGCATGCATAAAAAACAAAGAATTGTCTGCCATTGTAGTAGAATCTGAATCAGCTGATGTTGCATCTCCCAGAACACTTATTATTTTGTCTGATATTATTTCCTTGTCATGATTTTTGTCTGACCAGACTTCAATATGAACAACAACATCTGCACCGACATAATTATTGCCGAACACGTTCTTGTGTACATCTACATTCGAACTTATTATAACAAGCGGATAATCAACTACTCTACGTTTTGGCATGCCTTTGAGTATCCAATCGCTTGCAGAACGAGCAGGGTTTTGTGTATCTGTTAAATTATTCCTAAGAACATCTCTAACAAATTCACCTACCGAATCCTCAATAGTATCCAATGTAACTGTGACCGACATCACCAATTAACTCCGTTGAGTTATAAAAGTCCGTTGACTTTAATATTATTGTCATTAAAAGGATATATATTATTATTGTATCCTTTCGCACCAACATTCATTCATTATAATTGTTCCATCAGATGCATAATCTGGTAAGATTTTTTTAACTCTATACCAATCAGAATCTGTATTGATTTGAATTTCATCGTCAATATTAATTGTAGTTTCTGGTTTAAAATAAACAACAATGTCTCCAACTTTTAGTTCTCCACCAGTATCTTGTATATTTTCTTCATCCATAAACTCTAATACACCGTATGCTGTTGTAGATGATATTGTTGGATTATAATCATCGTGCGAATCCCATGCCTTTGTTATGTTTCGAATATTAAACTTGGTTTTAAACAAATCATATAACTTATCAAATGCATTTTTCATTGTTTCGTTTATGTTCTTTGACATTATGCCACCTTCACTACTCTAGCAAGATGATCTATAGCATTGCCGTTTGTAAGTATATTTGTAAGCAAAAATAATCCCAATGTAAACAATATACCTATTAGCCACTTATGATACCTTATCGCAATCGAATTCCTTGAAACGCGTTCATTTATTTTATAAGTATATAATATTTGTTTATCCAATTTTTCTCCAAGTTTTTCGATATTGTGATTTGCAGCAATTATAAGATCTTTATTTGTAAAGTTATTATTACCGTTTGTTTGTTTGAACTCGTCTACAATTCTTTTTATATCTTTCGCATCCAAAGACATAATTACCTCCTCATATTACTTCTGCCACCAATACGTGGCATTTTATCGGAAATAAGTTGTAAATACCGTTTATATTCGTTATAATGTATACTAAATGGTTTTGGTTGCATTGTTACTTCTAATGTTCTTAAACTTATTTTCTTAAAGTCGTCCGAATCCAATTTAGTATATGCCATCGACGCTGCCAAATGTGCACATGCCCATTTTACAAGATTATCTGGAGTAGACACATCAACAGGAACATATGCATAACTTGCCAATAATGATGTAGATCCAGTTTCTGGTGCAACCTCTAAAACAACCTTTCCGGTATTATAATCTATTGTTGTTATATTATGTGCATAGATTGTTTCATCACTTTTCCATTCTTCTATCTTTACATCATCAGTAGTAATATCACCAGAGTTTGTACTATCGCCAACATACCATCCTTCTTGTGGTTTTCTTAAATAGAATGTTTTATTTGAACCATCAATCGTGTTTTGATGGTGTTCATCTATATATGTCATGTTTTCCCTATAAATATATGAGTTTATTGCTCTATTCAATATGGTCTGTGCTGCATTTATTATTTGTAACAATACAGAATCTGTCATATCGTCTGTTGATATGTTTGCCAAGTCTCTTACATCTTTTGGTGTACAGTACGTCATATAAATTCTATCCCCCTTTCTTTAACATCTTCCATTGTACCAAATATATATATTTTTCCATTAAGACCAAGTTTATATTTATCATTACCTGTCAATCTTGGTTTATATTTACTTATATCTACCTTCTTTACTGGTAGAAATCTTGTTATCAAAGACAACATTCTATGCGCTCCGATCATTTTAGCTTTGACTAATGGATGCAAGCGATCTTTATTGTTTTCCCTAATAAATGGCTCAAATGATACCAAATCCTCTATAACTTGATCCATTACTTCTTCTGAATTACAATATTCGAAAAAACGGATTTCTCTTAATGTACCAGCACCATAATGTTCTTTTCCATCTTTGTCAACATATCTGTATTTCTTATTCGCAAGCCAATCTACAAAACGCTGCATACTTCCACGTGCATCATCCTGCTTCATAAATAATAAATGCACAATATCACCTAGTACGCAATGCGTTTTCTGTAGATAGCAACATAGTTTGTACCATCATGAAATACATTTATAACATCAGACGGATTGCTTGTATTGGCCGCTATTACTGCTAAAATATCAGCAAGCGTGGCACTGGTAGCTGTTTCATACATCCCGTTTTGACTAGTTGTAGCAGCCATTATCTAGACCTCTTTTTTCTTTTATAAGATCTTATTCTTTTTTTCTTAACCCCTTCTGTTGGATCAACATCTCTTATATGAGATCTAACAGTCTCTAATTCTGTACTTTCTATTTTTATTCCCTTTGGTAGTTTTGTAGATTTGAATCCAGTTGCCTTAAATGGTAACTTTATTTCAACACCTGCTTCTTTGAACTTTTTAAAAAGTTCTGTGTTATCTCCATTCTTACGAATATGTATTGGTCCTTTAATCGTTGGCATTTTTATCACCACGTAAACCAATTTGTTCCATCAGAATAGAGTCTTGTTGTAGCATAATTTGTTGATACTGTCTTAGACGCAGCACCATCTATGGTTTCTGAACCTTCTGTTGCTATTGTTATATTGTTTGATCCCGCATCGCCACCTTCGTCTTTTATTATATATACAGCACCTGCGGATACTAATGCACTAGCTAAAGTTATTGTAACTGCACCACCAGTTGTATCTACTCCGATTATATAATCGTTTACAGTAGCAGTATAGTTTTCACTCTTAGATACATGTTTCACTGTCATTCCTGCATCAAATACAACTGAACCTGAAATAGTTATGTCGTCAGCACCGGATCCATCTGCAGCTAATTTAAATTTTCCATCTGCAGGAGAGTTCATATATATACCGGTGTCTCTAAATTGTAATTTGTTTGTTGATGAAACTGTAGCAACTGCATTAAATGTTGAAGCACCTGTTACTGTTAATTTGTCTGTAGATGCATCACCGAATGTCATGCTTCCAGTAATATCAAGCTCTTCGCAAGTAAGTTTACCTGAATGCCATCCAAATTTTTTGCTCATTAATTACACCTCTTTATATTGTTAACCACCATGATCATCGATATTAATCTCCATGGATTGTGCCACTCATTTGTCCTACCCTAAACATTATGGCACCCACGCTCCCTAATAAATAATGGGAGGGGATAATTCTAAATTTAATCTGCAGCTTTTAGTATAGCCAAAGCACCGACTTGCAATAAAGCTATAGCGAATTTCATGCTGAGATAAATTCTCTTTTCGTTATAATCTATTCTATCTTCAACTGAAATGTCACCGTGTTTTGCCCATGCTATTGCTACTGGTCTTTTTGCTTTCATTAAATAAGCTGAATGACCATCAACTGCCCATACTTTGCCGTCTGTAGTATCGGTTGTACCTGATGTATAACCTTTGCATTGTGAAGTTGATATAACTTTAACACCAAGGTATTTTCCTATTTCACCATTTAATACAACTTCGTTACTACCATATTCAGCAGCATTTACAAATTGACTGTCTTTCATTAAAGCTTCTTCCTGTTCAGGAGCTATGAACAACACATATGGTTCGTCTTTTGTGTTGTAATAATTGTTGCTTCTTAAACCCCTTATTGCTTTTACTATCATATCAGTGTTGAATGTATCTGTTGCGCTCAATCCGCTAACATCACTAACTGAGCCAGGGTATATAACACCACCTGTTGCCAAACTGCCCTTAGTAGCACCTTCCAAAGCATCTCTTATAAGAGTATCTACTCTTGTAGCTGCCCATTCTGCTAACTGCATTCTAGCAAATTTTAAAACATCAACTGCGTTCTCTTCGATTGCTTCGTATGAAATTCTAACAGCATTCCTTCTGTATGTAGGAGTCAAAGTTGCACTTGATATTGAACCAGTCAAATCAGTGAAAGTTGCAACTGTGTTTTCTGCTGTAACTTCCTCACCAGAAAAGTCAACTGCACTAGAAATTGGAAGTTTGTAAGAATAAACTCCTTGTGGCATCTTAACCGGGAATGCAATTTGCTCGAACTTTCTAAGTGCTCTAGCTTCTTTTATAAGCTCTGCGCTCCACTGAGTTACTTTAGTATTAATGTCTGTAGATGAGGTTGGTCCTTCAGCAAGCATCTCTATTTTTCTCATTGATTAACACCTCCTTTTAGTATCGACATAAAACTAGCATCTACATCAGAAGTACCTGCATATCTAACAGATTTTCTGGATGGTCTGCTAAGTTCCTCTATTTTCTTTGATAATTCTTCTATTTTCTTATCTTTCTCTGCAACAATGGCAGAAAGTTCTGCTGTTTTTTCTTCTGATTGTTTCTTTATTATTGGTTCCTTCTCGTCATCCGGATATGGATATTTTTTCTTTTTGTTTTTCACATCTGGATATTTTTTGTCTTCTGGATAAGGATATTTCTTTTTCTTTAGTTCCTCAGCAACTATTTCAGAAACAAGCTCTCTTATTCTCTCTTCGCTTAATGGCTCTGTTTCAGGTTCTTCTTCGGTTGACTCAGGTTCTTCTTCCTCGAGTTCCTTTGTTTCCTCTTTTGGCTCATCCGTTTCTGGTTCTGTTTGTTCTTTTGTAGTCTCTTCTGCTGGTTGTTCCTCTTCTTCCTTGTCATCTTCCTGAAGATCTGCTAAGATCTCTTGTAATTGCTGTATGTCCTCACTGGTGAAGTCTTCTTTTTGTACAGCTTCTAGCTCAGTGAGCACGTCTTTCAGTGTTTTTTTATTTTCTTGCATTTCTACACCTCCATATATTATTTTTTCAGTTTTACCTGTTGAACTGTTGTTTATATAAGCTGTTTTCACAGCTGGATCATAAACAACTGAAAAGTTCTCAAATCTAAAATCATTTATAACACCACGATCTTCATCAATTCGCAATCTTGGCGATATACCAAATTTTGCACCATACTTCAAATTTATCGCAGTCTGTAAATCAGTAATATATAAATCACCAACTACATCATCACCTTCTAAATGTATGTTTTTGACGTCTCCAATCCATTTTGATGCTTCTGTATCCTTATGATCTAAGAACAATGAGCATACTTCATCATTAAAATCAGTATTCTTTAATGCATCTAATACCGTATCTCTAGAATAATATTTATTATTCCAAATACCCGGACTCATCAATATTTTATTACGCAACACGAGTAAAGGTTTACCTTTACCAACAGCATCTAATAAATCAAATTTTGTTGCACTATTTAAAATACTACTATTTATTTTCATATAATTACCTTTAATTAAATGGATATATATTATTATCCTATTTTACATACTTTTTTTGATATCTCCACACAGTAGACATCCCACATCCAACTTCCATTGCTATTTCTCGTCTTGAATAAACGGGATCTGTGGAATTTGTCATTAATATTATCTTTTTAATTTGTTCTAACGATATGTTTGGTGTACCAGACGGTCTTGAAATACGAATCACCTACAACGAAACTTCAACGAGATCAATGTAATCTCTGTTTACAACTTGTTTCGAATTCACCATTGCAATAACCTCTATTGAATATTGTCCTATTGTATCATCCACAGCTGTCTCCCAATCATAATAAAATACCCCCTGTGACTCTCTAGTCATAGTCACCGAATCAACCTTTGTCGTACCAGTAGTTACATCGCGAATTGTTATGGTAATTTTGTAATCCGTGTCCTGATCTGGATCAACAAGATTGTCGTTTATATCCCGCAAATAAACTTTTATTCTTGCGGTTTGTCCTCTTTCATATTCAGTCATATAATCACCCGTATATATAATTTATAATTATTTTTCCATAATCAAAATATTCGATATATGCATGTATTGGTGGGAATCCCGACCAATTATAATCTATCAATTTTAAGACATCTGTCACACTTCTAATATAAGACACAGTTCTATTATATATATCTGCAATATCCAGAACATCTGCAATACTTCTTCCAAGTGTTGCTGTTCTGTTATATATATCAGATAATGTTAAAACAGATGAAATAATTTTAAGTGTTTCTCTATATATTGCATCTGATAATGATATCACTGCAATTATAATTTCACTATAACCAATGTTAAGTATATCAGATAAAACTGCAGCATCAGTATATAATCTATAATAAGTTCCGGCTCTTTGAAAAACATCATTTAATAGCATCTGCGCAACCAATGTTCTTGCAAAAAATAAAACCTTACTGTATGAATCAACTATAGAAGCATTATCCGATAAAATCTTCATTATAAGAGCTTCTTTTGAGTCAACCAAACTCAGAGATTCTTTCTTTTCATATAAACTTATTAATTTATTAAACGTATCATTTTCAATTAGTATATCACTGTAAGATCTAAATCCTGTATAGGATCTACTATATGTATCAGACCCAACCAACATCGCTGTTAATAGCTTTTGTACTCCAAGTATATACGTATCATCAATTGTTATAGTAGACATGTTTTGTTTATAAATACATTTTATAAGACTGTCGCTAAATATAACAGTCTCACTCAATATTTTTGTAAGTGCAGCACCGATAGCTGAAATATTAAGCAATCCCAACTCTGTCCTATTCGCACCAGTACTTATTAAACCAAGCGTAGTTCTTATATCAGTATCGGTCATTGCTTAATCACCTTGAACAATGTTAGGTTATTATTTGCATCATAAGATGCTGTCATTTTATATTTTGCAATCAAACCGGTGGTTTTATCATGTGTTGTTGCATTTGCAGCACTATCATAACAATATAAATATGATTCTGTTTTGTTGCCGTTGGCATCTCTAGATATATCATCCTCTACATGATTCTCTAATACCATACCGAGTATTTTCCACAACGATTCTCCAAATGTCCCAGATGTACTATGATCAGAAACGTTTTCATCCCAAACCTGATCGGATATAGTCAACGGATTCAATAAATAACTTATATCTACATTGGCCGAAGAGTTGTTTATAATTTTTCCAACACCTCTAATTGTTATATCACCGTTTGTAACTGTGCTATCAAGAACTACCTTGCCACTGTTTAGGTCTATGCGTATGCTGTCTGTTCCTGTTTTGTTTATTATTTTTATTCCTCCATTGTAATTTCGGAGTGATAGGCCTTGGCCGCTTCCACCCATGTCTATTACCGGTGGATCTGTCCCAATGATACCGTTCCAACAATCCAAAAAATGAGCGTCGCTTCCTCCTCCTAACGTTATAGTTCCTTCCAACATGCATGATTCTATCACCCCGTAAATATAATTTAAATCTCCAATTCTACATTGATATAGTTTACAATTACCATCTAAAGTTCCTGTTACATATGCATTTTCAAATTCACAATTAGTAACATCGGCTGCCGAACTAATGGTGATATTAGTTTTAGTCATAGATTCTCCCATAAACAGCATACCAGAATAATCACCACCGGTATCTATTGTCAAATCACCAATTACATAAATAGTATCAAAACCTCTTTCGTCTGCTATTAACATAGCATCTGTTAAATTATTGACTGGCTCTTGCAAAGTCCCAACTGGAAAATCTGTTCCACTATAAGGACTTGTTACATCAATTGTAACCCCACCATTAAATGAACTATATTGAATAGATGATAATTCCTGCAATGTTGCAGAAGACGAACTCGTAAGCGTAACAGTAACATATGCAGATGGTTCAATTGGCGATTCATAGCTAGAAGTCGCGGTATTGTACATAACCAAATTACCACCACTAACATTACAAATAATATAACTTGGACCAGATCGGTCTTCAAATTTTAATTTCCAATCTATAAGTTTGAGTGTTAAACCAACATAAACTCCTCCACCAAGTTCTTCTTTTCCTGTGCAATCTGCTACTTTGTAAACTTCCATGTTTTCTGGTTCGTCTTCCCAGTCTCTAATATTGTTATAAAGATCTTGTATGGTAACCTCAGTGTCTGGAGCTTTGACTATAATAAGCTTATTAATTTTATCAAATTCATATACTACCACTAGACCACCCTAAAAAATCAAAGGGAAGGGGGGCTAACCCCTCTTTTAATTTTATGCTACTATTGAATCTGTCGTTCTAATAGCAGACACACTAAGTCCGCTGCTTCCAACGGTACCACTTGTCTCAAATGGTAGTATTCCCTTCTTTCTTACTCTGATCAATACTGTCCTGTCTGAGTTATATAGTATAGTTACTTGTGCTGTTGTTGAAGTTGCCGTTGTATCTATAAATGGAACATAACACGTGTCTATTCCACCATAATCTCTGTCTAATTTATTTGTATCATAGTTATCTGATACTGACCAACCGCTAGATAATCCGGCTGTAGTTAGCTGTGTTGAACTATCAATTGACACAACATATCCACTTTCGGCTGTTGTTGTATTTCTTATTACATCTCCAACTTGTACATCATCTGTCCCACCAAAGTCTGCTGCAGAATCTACTAATGTTTGACCAGTTGAACCAGATGTCGCAGAACCAGCCGCTCCTGTTTTTAGCGTAAATGTTGAACCACTCCAACTTGAATATCTATATCTTTGTTCTTCGCTAGTAGAAGTATCTACCACTCTCAAAGTACCACTTGATGGAACGTCTGTATCAATAGATTCTTGTATTACAAACGATGTATTTCCATCGGTATTGCTTGTTGCATGACTCGTATATATTGATTTGTCTATTGATCCACCGGTTGTCCTGAATACAGCAACTCTGTCTCCAGAAACAACGTTTGTTACTGATATTGTTATGCTTGTATATGGTGTTCTCACATTACCATTGCTGTCTATGAACTGGTACGATTGATCTGATGCCATACCTTCAATCCATACACCCTGTGCACCAAAGAACTTACCACCCGCGAATGTCCCGAATGGTGATTGTTTAGTTGGTGTATATCCTGTATATGCTTGTATGTATTCTTCACCGTCTAATGGTGTAATTACACTAGAAACAACTGTATACATCTGGTATGTTGAATTAGATTGTGTAACAAATTTGAGATATTCATATACGTCAGCTAATGTTCTACCAGTATTATATATGTCTCCTGCATTTATTATAACATCATATGGATATGCACTCTGCTGTTGGAAGGCTTTATTCATTGTATGTGCAGATTGCAAATCTTGACTTGCTGTACACGATGCTCCTGACAAATCACCAGTTATTGCCTTTCCGTTTAATGATGTACTAGTACAGTTTCCCAAAGTTAATTCAGATCCAGAATCATATAATACAATTCCTTCTCCGCCACTCCATGTTACTCTCTCGCCTGCTGTAAATGTTCCTGTTGTTCCACCATGACTAACTGTTCCGTTAACGAATGCTATTGTAATATCAGAATAACCAGATACCACAGTTGTTGAATCACCATTCGCTGTAGCTGAACCAGGTGTTCCATTATCATCAGTTATTGTTTCATCGTCCTGGAAATCCTTATAATATGCTGCTCTACTAGATCCTGTAACAGTTGTGTCCACTTGTAGTAAGAGCTTTCCAGTAGTACCGTCATCTTGTAGACCAACTATCTTTCTCTTTGCTCCACTTGTTCCACCGGTTAACACTGCTCCTACGGTAAAGGTTGATGTTTCAGCATCGTATTCTAAATATGTATCACCAACTGTTCCATTTATATCAGCAGTTGCACCAGATGTTCCTCCAGTAAATGAATCGTTGTCGCTTATTGTTCCTTTAACGCCACGTATTTCAAGCATTCCCTCGGTGCCCCAATCAGTTACGGATACAACTTCTGCATCCCAACCACCACCAGAGCTTGATATTATTTCTTTTGCTTGGAATGGTCCACTAGATTCATTATCATAGAATATATAATAATCTCCAGTTGCATTGTTCAGATCCTCTGAAGTAGACAAAGGAACCGCACTACGACCTCCTGATGTTAGATCTATTTCAAAGTTATCAAACAGATCTCCCTCTTGTCTTGCAAATACTGTTATGTTAGCACCATCTATTTCTGATCCGGCTTCTTTAACTTGAATTAATACATCTATATGTCCTCTGTCCCAATTGCTCAAAGAACTCCATTCAGCTATTCTTTCTCCCTGCTGGAATATATATATCTGCGGATACGGATTTGTTTCAATAGTACCCAAAGTATATACATTTGCATATAGCTCTTCGCCTGTAACGGAACCACCACTATCTATCAAATTACCTGCTCCTGTTCCAGACCCATCATCTATATCCAATGCTGTACTTGTATCAGAAAATGTATCTCCTGTATCATCTACTCTAACCCACCAATATCTTCGTGTATTATCGTATCCCAATAATGTTCCTGTATCTGCGGGTGAACCGCCTGAATAACCAACCTGCTTTCCTATATCACTAGCAACACAGTTTGTATACCCCGAAGATTCAAGTTTTAACAATCTTATACCATCATTGTTCGAACTAGCATCATAACCAGAAGTAGCTATAGCACCACCCTTTAGGTATTTGTGACTTTCGTATGTTGCACTTATATCTAGCCACCACCCATTGATCATGGTATAAGCAGTAGGCGTCTGTGCTGACATTGGAACCTTATCATCCATTTGTGTTGGCTCATCAAATGTATCTTGTAAATACGAGTATAACTCATTTACTGTATATACTGTAGTACCGCTTGAATGATAAATCCTTTTGTTGGTGTAATCAATGGTCCAATCGTCTCCTATTGCCATCTAATCACCTCTTTTTCCTCTTTCTTTTAATTTTTTTGCTTTTAGTTTTTTTAACCTTAACTTCATTTTTTATTTCATCTATCAATCCATTTCTTAATGCTACATGATATAACATCAATTCTGGATGATCCTTTGCTTCATTCTTATCAACTCTAACAACGTTTCCCTTCTTAAAATCTTCTGTATCAAATATTACATAATATGTCTTTTCCATTGTTTCAACCTCCTTAAGCTATATCATCCTGATATAACACTGATGTAAGCGAGTATCCACTACTCGTTATTGTTCCTGTCGTGGAAACTGGCAAATACCTTGTGTCTCCTGACGAAGATTTTCTAATTCTTATATTAATTGGTGTATCAGAAAGATAATTGTATGTAGTAGACACATTACCGTTTACATCAGTACTTGAATTTAAAATTTGAGACTGATCTGATGCTTTTTCTATATATACCTGCGCACCATATACATTATTACCATCAACATCTTCAACATGAACAGATATCGAAACTGAATTATTTATTGTTGTTGAACCACCACCAGTATTCTCATAGTATGATGGATCAGATCCATTTATAGCATTTATAACAACAGATCCAGATGTTGTGTTTTCAATATCATAGTTAGTAGAACCGTCTGTCCCAGTAAATGTCAAATTATCAAACGTATATGTTCCAGCTGTTGTTATTTCAACCGAATGATTTGTTGGACTAATAAAACTACAATCTGTTACATTAAAAGATGTACTTGAAACCGTTATCGCATCATCTGTTGCAGATATAAAAGTACAATGTTGAACATCACAGGTATCTACAGTAACTTTTCCAGCAATGTTCCATGTACAGCTTATAACTTCTTTGTTTGTTGCATTAGAAGGTAATGTTGTTGCACCAACATCAATAAATGATGTTCCATATAATTTTACTTCATCAAAGTTAGAATCGCTAAAGTCTAATGCAACTTTCGCTGAACCGGCCGACTTTATTACACAACCATTAATGCCTACAGATCCTGATTTTTCACCCAATACAAAACTGTTAGTTCCTGTAGAATTCCCAACCAAAGTAATCTTATAATATGAACTCGGAACCGTCCTATCTTCAAATATTACAAGTGCGTTTGTATCTTTAAAATAACTGCTCCCTGTACCAGAATCACCAAATTCTAATGCACCCTGAACACCATAAACTCCAGATTGTAATTTTCTAATAATGCCATAAGCATTAGAAGTAGATTCGTCTTGTGCAACAATTTCTGAAAAAGTACCCTCTGTTGTGGATCCACCACCACCTATAGTAAGTGCTGCAGAACTATTGGATATATATCTACATATATCAATAAATACATTATCACCTGATCCTACTGCTTTTATTGGAACATTAAATTCAACACCAACTTGCGTTATTGCAGTTAATGTTGGTGCAGAACTACCATTAATTTGATGATAAGAAGTTGGTAAATTTGATGTATCCAAAATAAAACATGACCATGCGCCCAACTGGAAACCATAATCATCACTACCGCCAACATAATATGCACGTGTATTTGTTCCATCTCCAATTATTATTCTGAAACCGCCGTTTGCTTTTGTATCAACCGATCCAGCATTCATCCAAGAATAAATTATACAATTTGAAAGATTAGTAGAACTTATTGTCTTATAAGCATATACTGTACCCTGTGAACCTTGCATACCAAGACAATATGTTCCCTCCCTCTGAAAACCGGTATATGTTGTAACAGTATCGTCTGTAGTCCAATTACTAGTGCTTTCTGCATCATACAGCGTTGTCATATTATTTGTTATCGTGACTGACATTCTTCCTCCTCCTGTCTTCCAATACTATTCCACAGGCAACCGCTCCAAATAAAGCAATCGAACTGTCTGTATTTATTCTAACGGATTGTTTGTCTGGAAAATCGTGTTTTAAGTCCAACCCAGTTCTTCCAAATAAATAAATTGCATCATCCGGATGCTTGAAGTTTTCAAGTGAAATATCTCCGTTCTCATCAAATATTACAATATTCTTTGCATCAATCTCATTAATGTTATCAATCATTTTCAAATCAACACCATATGCTCTGCATGTCTGATCATATAAGCGATATTCTGTTCTTTTATTATCATACCAACCCTTTTCTCTAACAGCAACAACAGTAATCATTTATATCACAATTTTATCATAGGATTTAATTCTTTAAACTCATCTAGCGGATACCATTCCTTCCATTCTGATCTACCAACAGATTTCGGAATTATTTTAACTTCAACAAATTTAACAGTAATTGTCTCACCTTCCTTTGCATTTGGTCCGATTGCAGGCACCTTATGTTTTATTACTTTCAAAGAAGTTGGATCAATTTCTCTTTCTTTGTGGTTTATATCAATTATTATCATTTAAACACCTCATAAATAAGTAATTTGTATAGTCGCATATTTCTCACTCGAAATTGTAATAGAGCCATAATTAAGGTTTGCATACGCAAATACAAGCCTTCCGAAATCTATATAATCATTAATTATATTAAATGGATTTAAATAATTAATTATTATTCTAAACGGTGCAACGCCCAAGGTAGGTCCAAGTGAACGTAGAGACAACGATTCCAACAAATCAACCATAAACACGTTTTGCGTACCATCTATAAGTTCTATAGACTCTAACAACATTCTCCCTGGCAGTTTTATAAATACATCATTTACTATCATGGACTCCAGTAATAAAAGCACATATGCTTTAGAAAAGATATCTGATAATACAATAATATCTGACATTGATATATATCTTCCTCTGTATATATTATCAACCAAAACAAGTGTATCGCTTATGGTTCTAATTCTGTCGGTGTATTTTATAAACGAATCAGCAAGCACAACCGATGCTGAATAATAAACACTAATTGCAGTATTTTTTACATCTTCTAGTGTTACTACATCAGATATAGTTCTAATTGAAGCCTGCGTTCTATTATAAATATCATTTGTTTGTATAACAGATGATAATAGCTTATTCGCAATTCTGTTTGCTCCATCATATAGTATTGTTGTATCTGATAAAATGCGAACAGAATCATATGTGCGCATATATAAATCATTCAAAGTCACAACATCGCTTAAATGTATTAGAGCAGATTTTATTATATTATCGAGCAGTATCATTTCATCCGATATTGATTTGCTGATTGATCTATATAATGTATCATTAAGAGATGACTGTTCTTGCAACAGCTTCAATGATGTCTTTATAATGTTATCTGTAATAGTCACAACATCACTAAGAATAGTAAACATTTTATATAATTCTACATCCTGCAACATAACAACATCGTCAATGGTTCTAATACCATCGTATATTCTATTATAAATGTCAGACGTCTGTATAGCAGTTATCAATATCTTATTTGCAATACGGTTTGACCCATCATAAAGAACTGTAGTGTCAGATAAAAATCTAACCGAATCATATATACGCAAGTACAAATCATTAAGAACTATAACATCACTTAAATGTATCAGAGTAGATCTTGTTATTATATCAACAGATGTCACAACATCCAATAATATTCTGCTCGTTGCCTTGTGCAAAACGTCATCAAAATATGTTTGATCCTTTAATATTTTTGATGTTAATTTAAGAACATTATCATTAATAGTTAATATATTATTAAGTACAAAAAGTGTTTTTAATGATCGCACGTCTTGTAATATAATTGAATCATCGGCACTTCTAATTCCAGAATATGTTCTATTATAAACATCTGCTAGCTGCAATATAGATGAAAACAATTTTGAAACATACCTACCAGCACCATCACTAAGCAAAATTGTTTCTGTAAATGTCCTTATAAGAACAAATATGCTCGATATGGTATCATTAAGAACACATGCTTCTGATAGTGTGTGCGATAAACTCTTTGTTTTATAATCAGATAACAATATGTTAGTAAGCTCAGTTCTATAATATGTTGAAATCCTACTAAATCCATCTACATAGACAACATAATCTGACAACACTTTATGTGAAGCTATGTTGCTACCGTCATATAACAACATGTTTTCTGTTTTAATTAATTGTGAATATTTGTTTACAGCATCACTCAAAACAACGTTTGATAATAATACTTTTTGTTGTATTTTTGATGTTACATCAAATAATGTTATTGTATCGCCTAATAAACGTGTTGCATCTAATATATCAGATTCTGTATCAGATAAAATAATATTGTCAGAAAATTCACGCATAATCAATGCAAGTGTGTCTATAACATCTGATAGTATAACAGCATCTGTCAAGTTCCTATACAAAGAAGAAGATTTTAATAGTGTATCAGATAAAACAACAGCATCACTGTATTCACGAACAGCACCATAAATGCTGCTTGTTGTATCATCAATAATAATTTCAGAAGATAATAATTTTGATGTAAATATATTTACATTGTCTGTCCCTGTTATAATGTCTGATAATGTTATCAATGCATTATAAGCACTACCGTCTTGTAATAAAATGCTATCTGATTGCTGACGCACCGCTGATAAAAGTCTGGTAGTTATGTCAGATATAATAAGTTCATCAGCATATTTGCGTACAACCATTAATGACTTAATTATAACATCAGACATAGTAATGTTTTCTGTTTGTTGTCGTGCAGCTGTTAAAGCTCTATTTAATGTGTCTGAAACAACAATTACATCCGTATTAAGTTTATGTGATCCTTTTATAATACTTGCAATCAGAGTAGACTGTTCAGTCGAAATTCTATAAAAATTACCAACTTTAGAATAATTGTCTGCGGTTACAATAATGTCTGATTTAAATATCGATTGTTTTTTGTTTTTTGTATCAGATAATAACAAGGTTTCTGTTAAATTCTTTTTTATCTCCGCATAAAGAGGAATGGGCATTTAGCTCACCGCCTGCATATCGATATCTACATTCGGATTACCAGAAACATAACTACAATTTGCATACAACCAAACGTTCTTTTCCTCACTAGCAGCAACATCATTCCAAAGTGTCTGCCAAGAATTGGATAGTAAAATACAGTTGGACGATGTTTTTGGATCTGTGCTAGATGCATTACAAGACCAAAGTTTCCAACCATCGGCTAATGTGCCGATATACTCTATCTGGAAATCTCCTGTTGCAGTACCATTGTTCGTTGCATTTATTATTCCATGAGTATCTGTTTGGTATTGTGGTTCACTTGGATAATATTCCCAATCTGGAGAACAGTTTACAAACATAATTCTTGTTGCACCAGTATTCGAATTTATCGAATATTCTATGTCTGGTGCTCCAGGGTTTTGACTAATCTCCTCTGCTATTGGATGATAATCGGTATTGTCTATATCTAATATATATGCATCATCACAGAAACCATCAGAATTTGTATCCTTACAATTATCAGATTCGCTATATCCGCTTCCATCTGGTTTAAACCAAGCATTGCCCCAAATGTATCCTAAACTATCATTCCAAATGTTTGTTCCTGTTTGATAAGAAGTATTCCAATCATTTGCATATACTGTTCCAACAAAACCAAAACTATCTGTGTTATTAAGTATGTTATTATAAATTGTATTTGAACCAGCACCTTTATATAAATAAATACCACAATATGAATTATCTTGTAGTTTTGAATCTTTTATAATATTAAAATCAGAACTATATAGATATAACCCATATGTATTTGAATTGGATGTGATATCAGTTAAATTATTAGAATCAGAGCTATAAAAATACAATCCATAGCTATTATAATCGGTTGTAATATTAGTTAAGTTGTTATAATCTGAGGAACCATATAAATATAAACCAGCAGCACTGTTTGAATTTGATGTAATATTAAACAAGCTGTTAGAATCAGAATGTAATATATGTAAACCATTGTGGTTGGAATTTGCTGTGATGTTAGTTATTATATTAGAATTAGCATTATCGAGACAAATTCCACCAGCATTCCAATCTGTAACAACACAATTTTTTATAGTTATATTTGTATTAGTTGATGAATCTCTATAAACATAAATTCCATACTCGGTCGTGTCATTTCCATCAATCGTATGATGTTTGCAATCAAAAATAATATTATTAGCACTTATGTTTATGCAAGGTGTAGTTGATGAATCCGTTATATTATTATCCAAATAATAAATGCCACCGTCTACATTTAAATTAGAACAATCTGTTAAATGTGGATTGTATGTCGTTTCAAAACTATAAACATCTGAGGCATTCCAATTGTCGTTACTATCATTTGCATATACTTTCCAAGCAATTGTTGCTCCTACTGTCGAATTTACAACTTTCGTAACGTTTGACCAATTCATTGTTCCTGACATTGATACCCAAGAGTCATTCATCCAATTATCTTTTACTATTTTCCAATATATTTTTTCTTCATATATTTTAGCACCATCCTCATCACCTTCTCCAATAGGAACTGTGGATACCCAACTCGAACCATTCCAACATTGTGCATCAAAAGTTGTTCCAAATGCACTTATATATATTCTTAACTGCAAAATATTTTGATTCCAGCAATCGCCTAAAGTATAATTTAAAGGATATGCACCACCCTCATCTGATATTACTTCCCATCGAGTTTCATTTATGGCTCCGTTGGGAACAGTATAATTTACATAAGCATAGGTATCAGAGAACGCATCCGATTGTGTTGAATATGTTATATCATTACCATCATACCAATTATTGTTATCGAGATTTGTAGAAGAATAACTTCCTGTTCCTAATCCACCACAATCTGTGGACTCGTTTGCAAATTCTTGATAGCAAATTATATTCTGAAATCCGCAACTTGTCCCATTCCAAGTCCCATTACAAAAGCTGAAGATGTATCCAGATAACCCAACATTATCATTCCATTTTAGCCTGTGTTCAACTGGTGTTCCCGCTAATGTTGAATTCGTAGAATTGTCTGAATATGTTGGAGGCATTTTTTCAGTTATTCCAATTTCTTTAGCTATTGGATGATAATCTATGTTATCGCTTGATAATTCATAAGAATTGTCGCAGAAACCATCGTTGTTATTATCATTACAAGTATATTCACTAAATCCCGTTCCATCTGGCTTAAACCATGCGTTTCCCCATATATATCCTAAACTACTATTCCAGATGTTCGTTCCAGATTGATATGATGTGCTATAATTATTATAGTAATTCGGTGCTCCATTATAATTGGCTGTGTTATTAAATAAGTTGTTATATATTTTGTTTGGGTCATTATATCCTGCTGTGTCTTTGACTCTTATACCGTATTGATTAGAATTCTTAATTACACAATCCTTAATAATATTATTTGAAACATAGCTTTGGAGTTTTATTCCGTTTCCGTTGTTATCGAGAGTTATATCTGATATTTCATTATATTTTGAATTTGAACCCTCTAAAATTACCCCAGCATGACTATTCCAAGTATCTCCCGAAGAAGTTCCTTTAATTGTTGAATTCTTTAATATACCATATCCAGCGTAATAAATAAGAATTCCATAATCCCCTCCATCGGATATAACATCAGATATGTTAAAATAATCACACCATGCTACCTGAATTCCAGATGTATCCGAAATATTGACATCATAAATTGTAACATTATCAGCGTAATATACATCTATAGCTCTTCTATACCAATCACTTATGCTACAATTTTTTATTGTTACATTAGCTGTTTCTTTTGAGCTTCTGGAAATTTTAATCCCATAATCACCAGCCCATCCCTTTCCATCTATCGTAAATCCTTTGCAATCAAAGGTTACATTATTAGCTGTTATATCCATACAATAACTTGTAGACGAATCTGTTATATTGTTAGCCAAATAATAAATACCGTTTGGAATATCTAACACAGAACAATCCGTAATGGTTATATTAGATATATTTATATATGTCACATTTAAATATGGCCTATCTGCGGTTGTTGAATATTCTTTTGAATAAAGATCGATATACCAATAACTTCCATAATTAAAATCCGGTGTAGCATTCATTACAAAGCTTACATTATCTTTTCCAGAATCATATTCGGAGTCAACCCAACTAGTCACATTAAAACCATGGAACGTTCCTAACTTATCATATGTTGCATTAAGAGTAGTTTTTGATATAAGACTGCCAATATCAGAACTCATGTTGGATTGATTCCACCATATATCATCTTCGTTCCATGTCTGGTTATCTAATTCATATATAGTAATGTTTTCAACACCAGCTTCAAGTCCATTGTCTTTGAGATATAACATAGCATTTGTCACCGGGCCACCTATAGAGCTAATATTAAATTTTATATATATCATTCTGTAAGCATCTGTTCCATCATGCGCTAAACCAAGTATACTGTTGCTTCCATATTGTATATCTTGTTGTTTAATTGTCCCAACATCTTCCAAATTTTCAGTATTGGCTTCTTGTAACTTAACCGTAGGATCTAAATACAAATTTCCGTTTTCGATATTATTTGTGATGTTTCCTATTAATATTCTTCTGTTTGTTAAATCTAAATCGACTGTATACTTGTTAAGCAGGTCATCAAAGTATAATCCCATTTTTTTAACAACAAATCTCTTTTTTGCACCCTTTAAATCATTTAATGAAAAACCATAGTGCTCTTTATATGTCAATGTAATAAAATCAATGTTTGGTTGTATATCAGCAGATATGTTTGAAATGTTTACCGCATATTTCCAATATGTCTGATGTTTTTCTGTTGGAAACGATATTGACATTTCTGGATGTGATTGCATAACATTGTTAAATGAATGATAATTACCATTATAAATAACTCCGGCTTCAAATGTTATGTTATAATATTCATCCTTGCCATTATAATGAAATGTTATATCGTCTCCATTTTTTGTTATGTAAAAAACATCTGAAGCATTTATCCATTTACCATTATTGTCTTGAGCATACATAACACCAGAGTATATAGTTCTAGAACATTCTTGAACCGTTATGTTATTCCATCTACAAACCTCACCGTATCCACCACTACAATAAATAGTTCCGTTTTCATAGGAATCCCAATCTAAACATTGATTATTACATATATATTTTGATTTTAGAACGGGGTGACAAACCTCATCCCAATCTTTTCCGTATTTTTTTATAGCATTACTAATTCCATACCAATATGGATCTATGTCTCCAAAACTCCATTTGATATCTTGATGAGGATTAAATTTATAACCAACAAATCTTATCTGATAATTTTTTCCTTTGCTAAATTTAACTGCATATTTAACTTTAGAATTCCATGTTTTATTTAAATAAATAGTTCTCCAAGAGTCACCCCAACTACGCTGCAATATAACTTCTTTGATTGGTGGTGTTGTACTAAACGTCCAATTCTGATTAGGATAAATATAAATGTCAGTATTTGCTGTGAAATTGATATAAGCATAACAAGGATCCTCTTCTGTTCCTGCACAAGTCATATTCCCCGAGTAACCTGTTACAGTAATGTCACCACGTTGCATGAGTAACATAAATAAAATGAAAATAGGTATGCCTACTGCACCAATCTTCTTCATATATCTTTTGATTGTGTCATAGTAGACACGCCTATACTTTACCATGTCTTTTACCAAATGTCATTTTTTTGCCTGTGAGTTTGTTCCATGTGTCACGGGTCTGCATTTGCAACGTTGCCGCTTGATATAACAAATGATTTATGTGCCACAAACCAACTGTCTTATAGTGTTCACAAATGTGTTTCACGGAAACATAGATCTTAAACTTGTTCTTTTTTACCTTTTGCGAAAACGAATAATCCTCGCTATATGCTATGTCTCCCCAATCGTTATATTGGAACCTAAACCAGTTTGATTTTATTTTTTCTAAAACATCGCGTCTTATAACAATACACCCGCATCCAACACCATCAACTTCAATCAGACCGTCTTTATCTACTTCATTGTTTATTTCAGACAGGTTTACCATTGTATACATTTTTTTGCTATTCATTTTCATTACAAGCGGATGTGGTATGCCATTTTGCATTCCCATAACGGTTGCACTCACAACAGGCTTATTAAGCTTTATTATATCCAAAATATTATCTGGCGGCACATTATCTGAATCAATCATAACCAGCCATTTGTTTTGTTTATCTTCCAAAAAGTTTTTAACTATTCTGTTCCTGTTTGCATCCACCGGGTTCTTGAAACTAAAGCTAATCTTCAGATCATATCCACGCGGAGCTTTCAGATTAGTCAAAAACCTGGCCAATTTCAATGAAATCTCGCTGTTGTGCGGACCTATGGTCGGTATAGCTACCACTATTACATCTTTCTTCTTCTTCATCTACATTACACCTCATTCTTAGTCAACATCCAATTTCCAAGTTATCTCAAGCGAATCTCCAGATTCAACATTTATGTCGCTTATATACTGTGCACAAAGCATGTCTCCACCGCTACTTGAATTAAACACACCACTTTCGTTTATAGTTTTGGTTGCACTAAAAGTAAATGTGTGCACAAACTTAGAAGTATCACCAGTAGTATCAGTGGTATCAGTGCTTGTTGTTGCAGTATCTCTTGAATCTTCTGTATTTAATTCTGTGTCTGAAGCAGCGAATGCTTGTGTAGCACCTGTTCCTATGGCTATGTTGCTAAATGCGGTCCCAGATCCTATTATAAGTTCAGCCACTTCTGCTTTTCCTGCATTAACTACTATGTTACCAACGTTCAATCTCTCCATTTTCAATTTTCCGGTGCTGTCTCTTAATCTGTAGTCCACTTTACCAGACAATCCAACTTTTGTTTTCTTGTTGTATTTGTCAAATTTCATTTATTTTTTCACCTCATTTTTCTTTTCAATATTAGTTTTTACTCCAACGCCCTTTATACGAGTTCGAGTAAACGATTCTTTTATGTTACCATTCTTATCCTTCAAAACTAACATCAATCCACCCCTTCCGTTCTTATCAAATTCGGGTTTTTTTAATACATCTTTATATATAACCATATTCACACCTTCTTTTTATCTATCCAATAAGGAAGATTACTCTGATCTTTTAATTTATAAAATAACCATACATGTCTATCTCCAATATGTGCAATGCTAACCTCAAAACGACCTTCAATCGGAAGACTTCTTTTCGGGAAATCAGGAGATTCTCTCGGTCTTCGTGCTTCTTTCGGAGGATTAATTTTAAAATCATTAGAATGCATTAAAAATATCATACGATGATCCTCAATAACTTCTGGTAAATAAATACCATTATCTACAATTGTAAATATACCAGGAAAATGTTTTGTTGAACCTGGTGCACCGATTGGTGCTACGCCTTGTACTTTTAACCATGCTTTTGGTTGTATAAGCTTATCTACTGTATTGTATTTTTTATATGCTAATTTTTTCTTTGTAAATGGATTTGGTTGAGTTATATTTGCTGGTTCTGTTATTGTAAATCCCTGTAAATGATCACCAACATCCATTCTTAAATCAGTATGGTTTGTTGCACCGCGTTCATGCCATTGCATAACAAATTTTCGTGGCACTCCACGTTCCATTACACGTTTAAAATCGTCCTGTTTTTGTTTTGGAAAAACAGCAGGGGTTTGGTCTAATAAAAACTCTGGTCTCTTATCCCAGAATGGAGCAGATACAAATGCTTCAAGAACTTGATCTATCATTCCCATGTGTTTTGCATCTTTTATGTCTTGTTCTAATGTATCACCGTATTCTACAATTGCAACTCCCAAAGCATCTACAGCTCTTTCCAATTCACGCCTGTTTGATGTACTGTGTAAATCCGGCCTCTTTGTATCAACACGTGGTTTGTGTATCGAATATCGTATACCGTTTTTATATTCGTGTCTCCAGACTTCCTGTACACTAATGTCTATTATATCACCTGGTGATGCATTGAGTTTAGTGTTAAATGTTTTTCCCAGTTTTAATATTGTTTTTCCATTAAGATGTACAATATACTTCTGAAGATATATATCAGGATTCTTAACATCAATGCCAACAGTATAATTATTAGCAGAACCGGCTTTATGTTTTTCTAATACTCTAACGTGTAGAGTCGTGAGCTTTCTGTATTTAAGCCATGTTGTACTGTCACCAGAAACGTATTTTGCGTCTGTTTCTTTTACAACAGCACCCTCACTCTCTTTTATCTTGCTAACTTGTTTTATATATTTAAGTGCATCTTTTGGGTTGTCTGCTTTGTATGATTTTATTTTCATAACAGTATCATTAAAATGTAACTTATCTAAATATTTTTTACGTTCTTCCAATGGCAAATCCTTCAGGTTTTTGCCGTTATATCTTATTATATCCCATACAACTAATCTAATATTAGAATCATCTGGAGTTTCACCGCCCTTCTGTACAAACGGTAATAAGTTTATACGACTGCCCCATTTTCCATTGTCATACCATAACATTTCACCATCGATTCTGAAATCAGTGCCAAGCTTGCTCAAAGCAGATTTAAAATGATTAAGACTTTTTGATATATTGCTGCCATCTTCTGTTATAACTTGTACATCGCCATTAGCTTTGTCTACACTAATATGAAAACCATCCCATTTCCTTTCAACGTACCACGATTTTGCTTTTTTGAACATTGCATCAACAAGATCCTTCATATCATAATATGCGTTTGGGTTTGGTTTCTGTGGTCTCATTGCAGACATTTGTACTACACGCGGCTCTCTCTTTTTAAGCACCAGATCATACAAAGGAACAAACGTATCGTGTGGACCCGGTTCATCACCCCATATGAAATGCAATTTTCCTGCTAATTCAGGATATTCCTCGTTTAGCATCTTTATCATTCTGGTTTCAACAGCACGTCTTATAAAACTTGTTGGTTCAGCCATTCTTATTAATACATCAATGTCGTTACCCAATCTATTATTTTCTATTGTACTACCAACTAATGATACAAATGAATCGTTAATAACTATATCTGTAAAACTATCTATAAAAGATATGTCCTGAGACATCTCTTCAGATTGTAAATGTGGAGGATTGGGCGTTAAAGGTGTGTTGTGTTGAAAGCCCCTTTTTTTCATTTCAGCAACCACAAACTTATGTGCATTCCAAATGTCTTCCGCATTCCAACCGTTCTTCAATGAATAATCCTTTTTCTTCTTCAACGTAGAATACCATGCATGCAAAATCCTATGATCATCTATAAGAACCTTATCTGGTAAATCAGGTATTGATTTAATATAATCCTTGTATGGTTTATTTAACAGTTCTTCAATGAATCTGAATTCATTTAATATTATAAATTTTTCTTCTGGTAAAATTGCCTGTTTTGGTTCATCGTATGGAACAAAATCAAAATCAAACATATAACTTTCGCCAATTGTCTCGGGTTCATATAAAAATATTGTTCCGTATGCATATTCATCATCAAACAAATACATTTCCTTGCCAACAAAGTCATCGAGTGTAGAAGGTAATATGAGTTCTTTTTGCTCACCGCTATATATTTTATTTGCATCTGCATTGTACAAACCATATGATAATTTCTTAGGCGTATCTAACAATTCATTTATGCTGACAGACAAACCATCAAATGCTATGTTAAACTTTGAATCTATAGATTTAAGCTCTCTAACAGCATCTTTCCATCTTGGTACGTTTATACCTATATTAGTAAAAAATATAAGTTTGTTATTTAATTTTAATAACTTTTTTTTGCTTTTTAAAATTGAGTTGTGTGTTTTGCTTTTGCCATCCCACAATGAACCATCCCATATAATGACATCTGCCTTTTCAATTAATTCTCTTGATTTCTGAGACATTGTTGATGAAGAAGGAGCCGATGTAAAAGGACAATAAAACACTGATCCTACATCATTTTTTAATATGAAACCAACATTTGGTATTTTGTCTGGAGTATCAGAATAAGGCATTGTGACAGGAATTACTTTAAGATTTCCAATTTCATATTCTTTATATGGCTCGATAAATTTAAAATCAAAACTATTTAATGCGTCCTTATCAAACATTTCTGATATTCTATTGTAAGTTTCCTTTTCTAAATAAACGTTTGTCTTTGCATCATCTTCTGCTAATTGATTTAACCTTGCCAGACCACCAACTGTTTCATCTGATGCATGTGTAATTAGTATATTATTAATATTATCAATATTGTGAACCGCTATTTGCTTTTCAACATCTCTTGTAACATCTATTAATAAACATTCATCACTTATAAATAAAGAAGATTGTAATCTTTTGTCCCTCGAATACGCCCTTTCAGCGCTTTTAGATGCAGGTGTATTAGCACCTTCTCTCGGTATTCTACCAGCTGGACCAGTACCAATAAAAACTAAATTCATTTTTTCTCCACCGGAACTTGTGTGTTTTCTTTTGGAGGCAGATTCTCTGATTTTCGTATCATGTTCTCGAGCGTATCATCCATTGTTATAAGGTGTGAATTAACATATGATTTTATTCTGTCCATCTTTTGAGGATCTTGCCAAACCATTTTTGGAACCTTAGAGAATTTTCTCTCAAGTGCTATCGGTTTGAAAATATGATCTTCTATTTCATTTGAGATTCTCTTTTGTAACATCAATATGTTTCTTCTAAACAAATCATCCTGCTTCTCAAGGGTTGCTTTATTTGTATCCTCGCTTATGCCAGTAACATATGCTTTTGGTACACCCATTCCTGCTATTATTAGATCCATGAAATATTCCAATGATATCTGCATTTTTTCTGGATTTTTTGATTCTAAATATTGTAAATCTACCCATTCCGGTATGGAAATAGAATCACTTGCTTCCATATTCTTAAGTTGCAAATCCATCCAATCTATGTCAGCTTGCGTTGCTGGTCTCTGTGGTGTCCCGCATTTTGCTATTATAATCGGATAACCTCTTCTAAACACAGCTTCACCAAGACCATTTTCAATGTTCATTTTGACTTCTATTGTATTATATAATGGTTCTATCAGCCCAATTCCATCAAGTGAATCACCAACTGTGAAAAACCTGAAATGTACTATTTCATCAGTTTCAAAACGTATTGCTGGTTTTCCCATTTGTGTTACCAGTCTGCTTTGATCAATTGCAGATGTATCAAAACCAAATGGAAGATATTGTACATAACCTTCTGGGCTACCGTCTTGTTTGTATTTTATTCGACCAACACTGTCTCTTACAAAATCCATTGATTTTGGATCAATCAAATCTAACGATATTATTTCAGTGCCAGCCTTATTACGTATGAGTTCAACATAAGAATTACCATAAATAGCCAGTTCCTGAACTATTTTTTGTAGAATTAGTCTAAAATCACAATCTTGCATAAACTGCTTCATTTCTGCTTCTTCCTTTTCATTACCACATTCCAATCCAAAATCATATGTAAGAAATTCTTGAACAATTTTATTAATAGCATTAAAAACCAAACCATCTCTAACATAAATCAATTCTAACTTTCTTCTGTCTATGCGCACAAGTTCTTGAGGGAGTCTTTTTGAAATTGGTTTCGATGCCTTTGCTTTAACATCCTTCAGAAAAACCGATGCAATCCTAGAAGTTAAACTCATACATTATATATGTATTAAATAGGAATATAAATGTATCGTTCAATTATACTTGGAAGCAGGTAATTTCATCCTTTTGTGTGACGCAATATAACGTACACCAGAACTATATGTTGTACCAGCATGCAATGCCAAAGCTAATGAATCAACACAATCGTCGTGTTTAGCAACAGAAACATAGTTGTTAAACGATGATTTCTTATCTATTATTATATGAGAAAGTTCTTTTATAAGTTGATCTGTTATAGAAACGGTGTTTGCATCTTCCTGATTTCTTGGTATTGTAACAGCACCGCTGTTTATCAAATTGATCATGTTTGAGTATATTTCCTTTTTATTTTTTGGTGCAAACACAAAGCCAGTTACAGGCATTCCTTTTGCTTGCATCTCTGATACAAACGTTACACCAAAATTAGATGCATCTGCAAGTATTTTGATCGGTTGGAATTTTTGATTTAAATCATACAATTTTCCTATTTGTTCTTTCCAATATACTCCACGCATACGCTCTATTTTTAATACTTCAAATGTATCTTGTTTCTTTTCGACAACAGTAAATACTGTCCAGTCACCAACAGGAGATATAGCAAAATCTGCACCTATAAATATTTTTCTTTCTTTATTTTGATTGTCAATATGATCAACAAATGATTTTTCAGGATCAAAGCATTTTACTATGTTTGTCAGCGGTATTGGACTCGTTTCATCAGCAACTATCTTTAATAGATATTCTCTGTTAAAATCAGCAACACCCATTTCTTCTTTTGCTTCTTCCAACATTGATAACGGAAGTCCTTCTGGAAACAATGGTTCACCGTTTTTTCCGATTGCAGGGTATTCTTTATAAACAAACTTCGGATTCTCTTTGAATTTCTGCAACAAATCAACTAACGTTAATGGAGTTCCTATGCCAATTAAATGACCACCAAGACGCTTTATCGTAGGAGAAACCGCAGAATTGTATAAATGTACATCTTGATATAATGAAACTTCATCTAAAATGGCCCAATTAACATGCAAGGTTCTCACCGAATTGCTAAACGGTTTGCAACGCATAGAACATCCTGTAGATGTATTTAATAATGTTTTTGTCCAAGACAAATTCTGAGTAGTTGGTTTTAAAACTCCCAAAATTTCATTGCCCTCTATATAATTTCTAACCTGACTTAAAAGATATTTCGAGTTTTGTAAATTATTTGATATAACAAGAAACTTTTCATACTTATGAAACAACATTCTCCATAATGGAAAGTAAACACTAAGAACAGAAGTTTTCCCAGAGCCACGGCATGCTGCTATACAAGAAAGTTTGTTATTGATAAACATGTTAACCCATTCTTCATGAAAGGGTTTTATTATTATTTGTTTACCATCATTATTATATTTCAGAATATTTTCGCAGAAATATTTAAAATCCATCCTTGCTTTTAACATGAGTTCTTCATATGTTTCAGAATCAGATTCTTCCAATATTTGTCTTCGTGATAACATATATATATTATATGTCAATTAGGAATATAAAGATTACAGGAGCGATGAGGCATTAACTTTATATATACAATTTAACAATATATAGTATATGAAAAAGAAAAAAACACTAGACAAATACAAAGAAAGACTCATAAAGGAAGCAAAATCGAATGCAAAACTATCGTATGAATATACACAAGAATTGTCTAATCTAACACAAAAATATGCATTACAAAAGCTGGATGCATGCTACATAATAATGGCATTAGAAATAATGAAAATGCATGTGTATCAAAAAACACAACAAACACCAATTAGCGAAGAAGAATTAAAAAAGATGATTGACAACATTGTGCCAGATACGAGCTATATAGGATGATATTATGGGATACATATATGTGATAACAACAAACAAAGAATTGGATGAGAATGCAATATTGAAAATATTGGAAACATTCCCACAAATAAAAATATTCGGAAAAATATCATCACTGTTTCAAGAGATGAGATAATGAAATCTTATGTATGTAAAATATGCAAAATGAAATTGTTAGATATTAATGTAGATCACATAAATGGAAAAGCACTTTGCCCAATATGTGGTCAAGAAATGGTAGAGTCTGATGAATAATAATGACGAGATTTTAGAAGAATTGAGAGAAATAAAAGAATTACTTAGAAAAATGTATGAGGTGTTGAAATGCATTTAATTGATAGTATACAAAACAGACATGTACCAGAACATGTATATTTAACCATGCTAATACCAGCAGGTTCAAAAAAAGATGACATACTAAAGATACTTGCAATGGAATTGGAATCAGCAAACAGGATACAAGATAAAGTAAAAAGGGATAGTACGGTTCTTGCATTCTTGACATTGATAGAAAACTTAAAAGATATGGAAATACCACGTAATGGTGTAGCATTTTTTGTTGAAGCGTTTCAACACACAATAGTTCGCAATCAACATTTATGGAGATTTATACCGCCAAAACCAATAAAGAAACAATTATTATGGATAGCAGATGCAAAAGAGGGTTTTGCAACACATGAAATAGATGAGTACTATGACAAAAATAGAAGAAATTGAAAAAAGGCTTCGTAGAATCGAAGAGCGAATAGCTGTGCTAGAAGAACGTTGGATGGCATTTGGTTATAGCATTTACATAGAAAGTGAAAGAAAACCACAATAACATGTTCAACTTATTGAACGTAATGTTTTTGAAGTGTAAAATTTTGTACTATGATGATAATATGGATGAAAATAAACTCAAACCTGAAATAATAGTATGGAAAGACGTTCTGAAGCAGACTAATAGTGATTTCAATGAAGAAAGAAATCCGGATTACTATTTGGAGGTAATGACAACAATCGGATGGATATACAAGGAAACAAAAAACACTTTACTTATGGTACAAGAATACGACAGTAGCGGAGCAAGAGATTGGATAGCAATACCAAAGTGTTTGATAATAAAGAGAACGCGATTATGAAATATAATCATTTCTTATTGCAAAAAGACATTGCAGACATGCTGCGCATGGACAATTATTATGTTCTCGAAAATATGGCATATCCCTCTTACAAAAATACCATTGGAGAAATAGATGTAATTGGTTTCAAGAATGGTATAGAATTGTGGGAAATAAAAACCCGCAAGAAATATATATCAAAAGCAATTAATCAGCTGCTTCGCGAAGAACGATATTTTGGAACACATTGCGAAAAATATATTTATGCTGAAGACACAATATATTATTTATGGTGATTACATGTGGATAAACAATTGGATAAAAGGAATAATAAAATTAGCCGAGTTTAAAAGAGATAATTCTGAGCTGTTTGACGAAGTTGTAAATTCGCCTATACCGCTAAAAGAATTTATTGAGATGGACGAAAAGAAGACAATAGAAAGCTTAAAAACACAAAATAACGCTCTCAAAATTGAGCTACAGAAATATTTACCGAATCCGAGTGAAGAATACTGGAATAATAAGTATCCAAAAACCAACATAAACTATTTAAGACACGAAATTGATGGAAACTATGAAGTCGACGTCAGAGATTTCTTCCAGATTTATGATAATAGAATACCAACAGTCGCTGGCAACAAAGACGACACTAAAGCATTTAATGCTCTAATGTGGGTAAGAAAAAACATAGAATATGTGCCCGACAAAACAAATTATGGTTATCCCGAATATTGGGCATATCCATATCAGACACTTAAAAGAGGATCCGGGGATTGCGAAGATGGTAGCATTCTGCTGGCTAACATTATGGTAAAATCTGGAATACCATATTGGAAAGTGCGACTTTGCGCCGCTGATGTTTATAATAGAAAAGGCGAATATCTCGGCGGGCACTGCTACGTTACTTATTATTATGAAGACGGCAACAGATGGGTGTCACTCGACTGGTGCTTTTACCCAAACTCTCTCACAATAGACAAAAGACCCGATTATAAAGATGAGATGATATACGGAAACGGCAGAGTTTGGTTCAGCTGGAATATGAAATATGCATTCGCCAAGTCAACCGCCATAGACTTCAAAAACATAAAGAGGTGAATTTATGAGCAGCATACGCAAGCTAAAAAAAGAATTAAGAGAGCTCGACGGCCGATTAGACGCAATCGAGCAAATAATACCCGAAGAAGACATTAATATTGCAGGCAGCGCATATATTGCGAGAAAGCTTGAGATCTACGGAAATTATTTCGGATTGAAGAAAAATCACGCTAAACAGTTTTACAACGGTAGACAGAGTTCTATAGACGATTACGAGTGAGATTTTTGGAACCTGTAAAATTATAACGGGATGTGACTTACGTATTATCAAAATCCGTTTAGGAAATTCACCACCCGTTAGAGACAAAAATCGTTTACTACTAATTGGGAACACTCACCACCAGTTAGGAACAAATCCGATTTATATACTATAACATATAAATCAAAAACGCTATATTCTATTATATATTTCATTATATTTATTTCTTAATATATCAATTCAAATATGTCTATTCAGCATTATAAATTAATATAAAAAGTTCGTCAATTGACGGTTCCGTTAACTTTATATATTCTTAATACAAATTAATTAATAGTGATGTGCTATATAACTGAGAGATGTTATATAGTAAAGATATATGATATAACAATATTTATTAAGATGTTACTATGATATGAGTAGAATTAATAAATAAATGTTATAAATGATTATAGTCACCGTGAAGTGACACCATAGGCCAGTTTAAATAAAAATTGTGAGTGTGATATAAATGACTATGAATATATATAAAGATGTAAATTTAAAACAAAAATCAAATAGCAAGACATTTGATACAAGATTTAAAAAGCAACATATACAAGAGATTTTAAAAGAATTAAAAAACAATTCAGAAATAAAAACCAATTTAAACACGCTATTAAATACTCTAAAACTACAATATAGAAATACAACAACAACAAATAGAATAATATTTGAATTAAAAAACTATATACACATAAACAACGCTTTTATAGAGTATAAAGAGAAACACAATAAGAGAGAATTAAAAGCACTATTAGAGAAATATAATCTAAAAGAGAGCGACTTCTTCAATAAAGAATTGAATATTAATGTAGAACAAAAAAAAGTAACAATAGATAACAAAACAATAAACATTATACATATATATAGAGATAATAACTTTAAGTATAATCATAGAAGCAATAAATCATTTAACAAATGTCTATGCTCAGTATTCAGTGATAAATATGCAAATCAAGAATAAAAGCAGAATATTAAGAGAAATACAATTAAATCAAACCGCAATCCAGCATATAATAGATGTCTCAGATAGAGAAATAAACAAACTTAAAAAAATGCGGGATAAAGAAATAAAGCGACTAATAAAAGAGAATAAACAATTAGAGAGAGAATTAAAAAATCTCTCTCACACCCCTTTTTATTATTAAGTAGTAAATAAAATAATTGGAGGCGATTTAATGCAGAAATATATAAAAGTGGAGGATGAAGACGGCAAAACTCACTACTTAGAAATAGTGGAGAGAAAGCCCTGGCGCTGGTTTTAGGCGCTGGGGCTTTTTTTAGGTCGCTCTATTTGGTACCAAGCGGTAACAATTATTTTTTTTTTTGCGGCGCCAGACGGAACGTTAGTTTAAGCGGCACCGCTGCGGAACGTAATTTAAAGGCCAAGCCGGCCATCCGGATAGGCGCTGCATGGAACAACGTGGCGCTGAATATGGAAAAC